>Ga0079226_10002328_pt1 | contig 14663 bp, 10 predicted proteins | sample Poulit2014_FD_76345 | JGI IMG/M metagenome (GOLD analysis project Ga0079226, IMG submission 76345) | Agricultural soil microbial communities from Georgia to study Nitrogen management - Poultry litter 2014 | ecosystem: Environmental > Terrestrial > Soil > Agricultural land | place: USA: Georgia... | reverse complement strand
GGGTCTTCCTGGGCCAGCTTGCCCAGCGCCATGCCCATCTTCTCCTGGTCGGCCTTGGAGCGGGGCTCAACCGCAATGGCAATCACCGGCTCCGGAAACTCCATACGCTCAAGCGTGATCACGTTTGACGGATCGCACAGCGTGTCACCGGTGGCAACGTCCTTGAGACCAACCGCAGCAGCGATATCGCCAGCCCGCACTTCCTTGAGCTCCTCACGGGAGTTCGAGTGCATCTGCAGGAGGCGGCCAACCCGTTCCTTCTTGCCCTTGACCGGATTGAGCACCGTATCGCCAGCCTTGACCACCCCGGAATACACCCGGAAGAAGGTCAGGGAGCCGACGAACGGATCGGTGGCAATCTTGAATGCCAGCGCGGAAAAAGGCGCGTCATCGTTTGAGGGACGATGCTCCTCTTCCTCATTCTCATTGATGCCGTGAATATCCTTCACGTCGGTTGGCGAGGGCATGTACTCGACAATGGCGTCAAGCAGCGCCTGAACGCCCTTGTTCTTGAAGGCCGTACCGCAAAGGACGGGCACAATCTCGTTGTCCAGCGTCTGCTGGCGCAGGCCCTTGATGATCTCCTCGTTGCTGAGCTCGCCTTCCTCAAGATACAGCTCCATGAGCTCCTCGGACGCCTCGGCAGCCGACTCAACCAGGTTTTCGCGGGCCGCCTCGGCCTGCTCGAGCATCTCGGCAGGAATATCACGCGACTCATAGGTGGTACCCATGTTGTCGCTGTCCCAGTAAATGGCGCGCATCCTGACCAGGTCAATCACGCCCTCAAAATCCTCTTCGGCGCCAATCGGCAGCTGCAGCGGCACCGGGTTCGCACCCAGGCGCTCCTTGATCTGATCGACTACGCGCAGAAAGTTTGCGCCGGTGCGATCCATCTTGTTGACAAATGCCATGCGCGGCACGGAATACTTGGTGGCCTGGCGCCAAACAGTCTCGGACTGGGGCTCGACCCCGCCCACGGCACAAAAGACCGCCACGGCACCATCAAGAACGCGCAGACTGCGCTCGACCTCAATGGTGAAGTCAACGTGTCCCGGCGTATCAATAATGTTGATGCGATACTCCGGCCACTGCTGATCCATACCCCGCCAGAAGCAGGTGGTGGCCGCAGACGTAATGGTGATGCCACGCTCCTGCTCCTGGTCCATCCAGTCCATGACGGCACTGCCGTCATGAGTTTCGCCAAGCTTGTGGGAAACCCCGGTGTAGAACAGGATGCGCTCGGTGGTCGTGGTCTTGCCGGCGTCAATATGCGCCATGATGCCGATATTCCGATAGCGCTCAATGGATACTTTGCGTGACACGTCTAAATTCCTCGGTTGCTTTGCAACTGCTTACCAGCGGAAATGCGCAAAAGCCTTGTTGGCTTCGGCCATCCGGTGAACATCTTCGCGCTTCCGCACTGCAGAACCGCGCTCTTCCATGGCGTCAAGCAGCTCGCCCGCCAGCCGGCGGGGCATGGTGCCCTCGCCACGCTTGCGCGCAGCCTCAATGAGCCAGCGCATGGCCAGGGCCTGCTGTCGCTTGGGCCTGACCTCAACCGGCACCTGGTAGGTGGCCCCGCCCACCCGGCGGGACTTGACCTCAACGGAAGGCGCGGTATTTTCCAGCGCCTTCTCAACCGCCTCAAGCGGTTCGGCCTGGCCCCTGGCCTCAAGCTCCTCGATGGCACCATAGACAATATGCTCGGCCACGGACTTCTTGCCGTCGCGCATGACCATATTGATGAACCTGGCAACCATCTCGCTCTCGAACCGGGGGTCGGGCAAGGCGCCGTGCTTAAATCCTGTTTCTTTGCGGGACATATTCTGTTTCCGTCAACTCTTGGGTCGCTTGACGCCATACCGCGAACGGCCCTGGCGACGATCAGTTACACCGGCGGTATCAAGGCTGCCACGCACGATGTGGTAACGCACACCCGGAAGGTCTTTTACACGACCGCCGCGAATGAGCACAACGGAGTGCTCCTGGAGGTTGTGGCCCTCACCGCCGATATAGCTCGATACCTCATAGCCGTTGGTCAGACGCACGCGCGCCACCTTGCGCAGGGCCGAGTTGGGCTTTTTGGGCGTGGTCGTGTAAACACGGGTGCACACCCCCCGCTTCTGGGGAGACCCCTCAAGCGCGGGCACATTGGATTTGAATTCACGAGGGCGCCTTGGTTTGCGCACCAGCTGATTAATTGTCGCCATGATTTTTCATTACCACAAGAAAACAAACGACAGGCGACGCTGGCCTGCCGAAGCTCTGCAATTCTACGGAGTTGCCCCGCGCGTGTCAAGCGAGATTGGAAATTAATTGCCGAATCCCGCTGCGGGCGCGCAACCCCCGCAGCCAAAAAAACATGCCTCGCGGCCGTGTGGGCCGCGAGGCATGATCAGTACAGCCCTTTGTCAGCTTTTGCTGTCGGCTGATGGCTCGTGAGCCACTTCCTCATCGGCTTCGCTGGCACGCAACAGCGCAGCCAGCTCGGCGTCGGCCTCGGCATGCCGCCGCTCGCGACGGCGCTGAGCCGCCACGCGCCCGGTTCCGGCAGGAATCAAGCGCCCGACGATGACGTTTTCCTTGAGACCGCGCAGGTGATCGACCGTGCCGCGCACTGCAGCGTCGGTAAGCACCCGGGTCGTCTCCTGGAAAGAAGCCGCCGAGATGAACGACTCGGTCGCCAGCGAGGCCTTGGTGATCCCCAGCAGTATCGGCCGGAAAACCGGGGGCTCCTGGTCTGTCCCGTCAAGCCTTTCAAGCTCTTCAAGCGCCCTGGTCAGCTCAACTTCCTCGCCCCTGAGGAATCTGCTGTCGGCCGGGTCAATGATCTCAACCTTGCGCAGCATCTGGCGAACAATCACCTCGATGTGCTTGTCGTTGATGCCAACGCCCTGCAGGCGATACACGTCCTGGATTTCCTGCACCAGATAGTTGGCCAGGGTCTCGACACCAAGCAGGCGCAGGATGTCATGCGGATTGGTTTCGCCATCCACAACGACCTCTCCCTTGGCAACATGCTCGCCTTCATAAACCAGCACCTGGCGCCACCTGGGAATCAGCGTCTGGTGCTCCTCGCCTTCATCATCGGTAATGACCAGACGCTGCCTGGTCTTGGTGGGCTGCCCGAAGCTGACCACTCCGGAGGCCTCGGCCAGTATCGCGCTCTCCTTTGGCTTGCGGGCCTCAAACAGGTCGGCAACCCTGGGCAAACCACCGGTAATATCACGCGTTTTGGACGAAGCCTGCGGAATGCGCGCCAGAACGTCACCAATGCTTGTCTTTTCGCCATTGGTGCAGTTGATGATGGCGCCCGCCGGCGGGAAATACTGGGCCGGCTGACTGGTTCCGGGAATATCAAGCGGCTCGCCGGAGGCATCCAGCAAACGGATGGTCGGACGCAGATCCTTGCCCTCCGCGCCGCGCATCTTGGGATCAATGACCACCAGGGAAGTCAGTCCGGTGACCTCGTCAACCTCTTCAGACACGGTGACACCGGCAATGAAGTCCTCAAAACTGACCACGCCGGCAAGCTCTGCCACCATGGGGTGGGTATGCGGGTCCCACTGTGCAACCTGGGCGCCCATCTCCACCTTGTCGCCGTCCTTGACGTGCAGGAGTGCACCATAGGGGATCTTGTAGCGTTCGCGCTCGCGCCCGTGGCTGTCCATCAACGACAGTTCGCCCGAGCGTGAAACAGCCACCAGCTTGCCTTCAACGTTCTCAACGGACTTGAGGTTCTCCAGCCGGACGGTTCCGGATGACTTGACCTGAATGTGGTCAACGGCCACGGCCCGTGACGCTGCACCACCAATGTGGAAGGTCCGCATGGTCAACTGGGTTCCCGGCTCGCCAATGGACTGGGCGGCAATGACGCCGACCGCCTCACCCTGATTGACGGTTGAGCCACGCGCCAGGTCACGGCCATAGCAGGCGGCGCAGATTCCGTAGCGCGTTTCACAGGTGATCGGTGAGCGAACCAGCACGCGGTCAACGCCGGAGGCCTCGAACTTCTCTATCCACTGTTCGTCAAGCAGCGTTCCGCTGGGGCAAAGCACCTCGTCGCTGTCAACGGGATAGACGTCCTCGGCGGTTACCCGACCCAGTATCCGCACACCGAGAGGCTCGACCACATCGCCCCCTTCAACAATCGGGGACATGCTCAGCCCGCGCTCGGTGCCGCAGTCTTCCTCAACTACCACCAGATCCTGGGCCACGTCAACCAAACGACGGGTCAAATAGCCCGAGTTGGCGGTTTTGAGCGCGGTATCCGCCAGTCCCTTTCGGGCCCCGTGCGTTGAAATGAAGTACTGCAGAACGTTCAGTCCTTCACGGAAATTGGCGGTAATCGGCGTTTCAATGATGGACCCGTCCGGCTTGGCCATAAGGCCGCGCATGCCGGCCAGCTGACGAATCTGTGCGGCTGAGCCACGTGCACCGGAATCGGCCATGATGAAGATCGAGTTCATGGAGTCCTCCTCGATCTCGTTGCCGTCGCTGTCGGTTCGCGTGCGCTTGCCAATGCCTTCCATCATGGCGCGCGCCACCTCCTCGTTGGTGCGCGACCAGATATCAACCACCTTGTTGTAGCGCTCTCCGGTGGTCACGACGCCCGAAGCATACTGATCCTGGATATCAAGCACTTCCTGCTCGGCATTCTCCAGAATGGCTTTCTTCTCGGGCGGTACCTGCAGGTCATCCAGACCAATGGAAACACCGGCCCGGGTGGAATAGGCAAAGCCCGCATACATCAGCTGGTCGGCAAAAATAACCGTTTCCTTCAGGCCCAGCTTGCGGTAGCACTCGTTGATCAGCGTGGAAATCTGCTTTTTCTTGAGCACCTGGTTGATCAGCTCAAACGACAGACCCTTGGGCAGGATCTCACGCAACAGGGCGCGGCCAACCGTGGTCTCATAACGGTTGAAGACCTCGACTTCATTGCCGTCTTCATCAAGACGGAACTCTCGCACACGCGCCGTAATGGCGGCGTGGAGGTCAACCTGCTCGTTGGAGTAGGCGCGGTTGACTTCACCAACGCTGGAAAAGTACATGCCTTCCCCGCGCGCACCGGTAATCTGGCGAGTCATGTAGTACAGGCCCAGAACCACATCCTGGGTCGGCACGATAATGGGCTCGCCATTGGCCGGGGACAGGATGTTGTTTGAAGACATCATCAGCGCCCGCGACTCCAGCTGCGCCTCAAGGGACAGCGGCACGTGAACGGCCATCTGGTCGCCGTCAAAGTCGGCGTTGAAAGCAGTACAGACCAGCGGATGCAGCTGAATTGCCTTGCCTTCAACAAGAACCGGCTCAAATGCCTGAATGCCAAGCCTGTGCAGCGTTGGTGCGCGGTTCAGGAGCACCGGATGCTCGCGAATAACCTCTTCGAGAATATCCCAGACCTCGGCCTCTTCGCGCTCAACCAGCTTCTTGGCTGCCTTGATGGTCATGGCCAGTCCGCGCCGCTGCAGCTTGGAGAAGATAAACGGCTTGAACAGCTCAAGCGCCATCTGCTTGGGCAGTCCGCACTCGTGAAGCTTGAGCGTGGGGCCCACGACAATGACTGAACGGCCGGAGTAGTCAACCCGCTTGCCCAGCAGGTTCTGGCGGAAGCGCCCCTGCTTGCCCTTGATCATGTCGGCCAGGGACTTGAGCGGACGACGGTTGCGCCCGGTAATGGCGCGGCCGCGCCGGCCGTTGTCCAGCAGGGCGTCAACCGATTCCTGCAGCATGCGCTTTTCATTGCGCACGATGATATCGGGCGCATTGAGGTCGAGCAGCCGCTTGAGGCGGTTGTTGCGGTTGATGACCCGGCGATACAGATCGTTGAGGTCGGATGTTGCAAACCGGCCGCCGTCCAGCGGCACCAGCGGACGCAGATCGGGCGGCAGAACCGGCAGAATGGTCAAAACCATGTATTCCGGACGGTTGCCCGATTCCAGGAAGCCTTCAACCAGCTTGATGCGGCGCGACAGGCGCTTGATCTTGGTCTGCGAGTTTGTGGCCGCAATCTCCTCACGCAAAGACTCCAGCTCGGAATTAAGATCAATGTTTTTAAGCAACTCATAAACGGCTTCGGCGCCCATGCGAGCATCAAACTCGTCGCCATGCTCCTCCATGGCGTCAAGATAGCCGTCGTCAGTGAGCAGCTGGCCGCGCTCAAGGTCGGACATGCCTGGATCAAGCACCAGGTACGACTCAAAATACAGAACCCGCTCAATGTCGCGCAGGGTCATGTCCAGCAGCAATCCAATGCGGCTGGGCAGTGACTTGAGGAACCAGATATGAGCCACCGGCGAGGCCAGCTCAATATGGCCCATGCGCTCGCGGCGCACCTTGGTCAACGTAACCTCGGTGCCGCACTTTTCACACTTTACGCCGCGGTGCTTCATGCGCTTGTACTTTCCGCACAGGCACTCGTAGTCCTTCATGGGCCCAAAGATGGCGGCACAGAAAAGACCTTCACGCTCGGGCCGGAAAGTCCTGTAGTTGATGGTTTCAGGCTTCTTGACTTCGCCGAACGACCAGGAACGAATCAACTCCGGCGGCGCCAGTCCGATGCGAATCGCATCGAAATCGGTCACCTGGCTCTGACGCTTGTATAGATCGAATATATCGCGCACTTGCTGCTTCCTCCGGTAATTCAGGACTCTTCGAGTTCAATGTTGATGCCAAGCGAACGTATTTCCTTGACCAGAACATTGAAGGATTCCGGCATGCCGGCACTCATCTGATGGTTGCCGTCCACTATGGACTTGTACATCTGATTGCGCCCCTGCACGTCGTCGGATTTCACGGTGAGCATTTCCTGCAGGGTGTATGCGGCACCGTAGGCCTCGAGCGCCCAAACCTCCATCTCACCAAAACGCTGGCCGCCAAACTGGGCGCGGCCGCCGAGCGGCTGCTGGGTCACCAGTGAATACGGCCCGGTTGAACGCGCGTGCATCTTGTCGTCAACCAGGTGATTGAGCTTGAGCATGTACATATAGCCAACCGAGACCGGGCGCTCGAAAGCCCGACCGGTGCGACCGTCGTAGAGCGTCATCTGCCCGCTTTCGGGCATATCCGCCATTTTCAGAAGTTTTCTGATTTCATCCTCATTGGCCCCGTCGAACACGGGTGTGGCCATGGGCACGCCGCCACGCAAATTGCCAGCCATTTCGAGGACTTCCTCATTGCTGAACTGGCTCATGTCAACGCGATCCGGGCGATCCGAGTTGTAAATCTCACCCAGAAACTCACGCAGCGTTTCGACTTTTTCCTGCGCGTCAAGCATGGCCTCGATCTTGTGTCCAAGACCACGGGCGGCGAGGCCCAGATGGGTTTCAAGCACCTGACCAATGTTCATTCGCGACGGTACGCCCAGCGGGTTGAGCACGATATCCACCGGTGTACCGTCTTCCAGGAACGGCATGTCTTCTGTGGGCATGATGGTCGAAACCACGCCCTTGTTGCCGTGACGGCCGGCCATCTTGTCGCCCGGCTGCAAGCGCCGCTTGACGGCAAGATACACCTTGACCATCTTGAGAACCGCAGGCGCAAGCTCGTCACCCCGAGTGATTTTTTCCTTCTTGCTCTCAAAGAGCTTTTTGTTGGCCTTGCGCTGAACCTCCACCTGGCGCGCGGCACTTTCAAGCTCCTGCTGCACCTGTTCATTGCGCATGCGCAGCTTGAACCAGTCATCGCGCTTGAGTTCCTTTAGTCTGGCAGCGGTAACTCTGCTGCCCTTCTTGATGCCGCCCGGCCCCTTGTCAGCAATCTTGCCAACCAGCTCCGCCTCCAGGCGGGCAAAGATGGCGTCTTCCATGATGCGAAGCTGGTCATCCAGGTCCTGACGCACGCGCCGGATTTCATCCTTTTCGATGGCAATGGCGCGGGCATCCTTGTCCACACCCTCACGGGTAAACACCTGGACACCAATGACCGTGCCGTCCATCCCGGTGGGAACACGCAGGCTGGTGTCCTTCACGTCCGAGGCTTTCTCGCCAAAAATTGCGCGCAACAGCTTCTCTTCCGGCGTAAGCTGGGTCTCGCCCTTGGGCGTAACCTTGCCAACCAGAATGTCGCCCGCCTCAACCCGTGCGCCGATATAAACAATGCCAGACTCATCCAGCTTGGCGCGCCTGGACTCGCCCACGTTGCTCAGCTCGGCGGTAATTTCTTCCGGGCCCAGCTTGGTGTCGCGGGCAATGCAGGTCAGCTCCTCAATGTGGATGGAAGTAAACCGGTCCTCCTCGACAACGCGCTCTGAAATGAGGATGGAGTCCTCGAAGTTGAACCCGTTCCAGGGCATGAAAGCGGTCAGCAGGTTCTGGCCCAGAGCCAGCTCACCCAAGTCGGTTGAGGGACCGTCGGCCAGCACATCCTTTTTGGAAATGATATCGCCAACCCTGACCAGCGGACGCTGGTTTACACAGGTGTTCTGGTTGGAGCGCTCATAGCTGGTCAGCGTATAAATGTCGACGCCGGGATCATTGTCGCCGACCTCGTCCTTGTTGGCGCGGACCACAATGCGGCCGGCATCAACCTGGTCGACCACGCCACCTCTGCGCGCCACCGTGGTCACGCCAGAATCGGCGGCCACCGATCTTTCCATGCCGGTGCCAACCAGCGGCTTGTCAACTCTCAGCGTGGGCACAGCCTGACGCTGCATGTTGGAACCCATCAGGGCGCGGTTGGCGTCATCATGCTCAAGAAACGGCACCAGCGATGCTGCCACCGAAACAATCTGGCGCGGCGAAACATCCATATATGAGACGTCATCACGGCGCTGCAGGGAGAACTCACCCTGGTAGCGGCATGGAATCAGCTCGTGCTTGAAACGGCGGTCCTTGTCCAGATCGGCATTCGCCTGGGCGATGATGTAATCGCCCTCTTCAATGGCCGACAGATATTCAACCTCGTCGGTCACCTGGCCATCGACCACCTTGCGGTAGGCTGTTTCAAGGAACCCGTACTGGTTGGTGCGTGCATAGCAGGCCAGCGAGTTGATCAGGCCAATGTTGGGACCTTCGGGTGTTTCAATGGGACAAAGGCGCCCGTAGTGGGTAGGGTGCACATCACGCACCTCAAAGCCGGCGCGCTCGCGCGTCAGGCCACCCGGCCCCAGGGCTGAGACACGGCGCTTGTGAGTCACCTCGGACAGCGGGTTGTTCTGATCCATGAACTGGGACAGCTGTGAGGAGCCAAAGAACTCCTTGACGGCTGCGGCCACAGGCTTGGCGTTGATCAGATCCTGCGGCCCCAGACCTTCGCTTTCGGCCACGTTCAGGCGCTCGCGTACCACGCGCTCGACGCGCACGAGGCCAATACGGAAGGCGTTTTCAGCCATCTCGCCGACAGAACGAACACGGCGGTTGCCCAGATGGTCGATATCGTCAACCGCGCCCTTGCCGTTGCGAATATCAACCAGCACCTCGAGAACAGCAAGAATGTCATCGCGGTCCAGAATGCCCGGCCCTTCGATTTCCTTGCGCCCAACGCGACGGTTGAACTTCATGCGGCCAACGGCAGACAGGTCGTAGCGCTCTTCAGAGAAGAACAGATTGTTGAACAGGTTCTGGGCGGCCTCCTTGGTTGGCGGCTCACCCGGGCGCATCATCTTGTAGATTTCCCACAGCGCCTCCAGCTCATTGCTGGTCGGATCAATGCGCAGCGTGTTGGAAATATACGGCCCCTGATCCAGGTCATTGACATAAAGCACATTGAAACGGCGGATACCGGCCTCGCGCATGACCTCCAGGACTTCCTCGGTCACCTCGCCGTTGGCGGCAATGATCAGCTCGCCGGAATCCTTGTCAACCACGTCGTGGGCCAGAATCTTGCCGAGCAGGTATTCGTCCGGAACATCAAGGCTCTTGATACCCGCCTTGTCAATCAGCTTGACGTGACGGGCCGTAACGCGCTTGCCCCTGGCGACAATCACATTGCCGTCATCGTCCTTGAAATCCTGCAGGGCGGTCTCGCCACGCAGACGCTCGGCCACCAGATCGATCCGGGCATCGCCCTTGCGCAAATTCACCCGGGTCTTGTCAAAGAAATGGTCAAGGATCTCTTCGTCGCCCATGCCCAGCGCACGCAGCAAAATGGTGGCCGGCAGCTTGCGGCGGCGATCAATACGTGTAAAGACGCAGTCCTTGGGGTCAAACTCAAAATCGAGCCATGAGCCGCGATACGGAATCACGCGGGCGTTATACAGAAGCTTGCCCGAGGAATGGGTCTTGCCCTTGTCATGGTCGTAAAACACACCCGGCGAACGGTGCATCTGGTTGACAATGACGCGCTCGGTGCCATTGACAATAAAGGTGCCGGTATCGGTCATCAGCGGCAGGTCGCCCATATAGACATCCTGCTCCTTGACTTCCTTGATGCGCTTGTTCTTGGCCTTGCTCGCCTTGTCATAGATCACAAGGCGCACCTTTACGCGCAGCGGCGCGGTGTAGCTCAAGCCACGCAGCTTGCATTCGGCAACATCAAACTCGGGAGCGCCCAGCTCATAGCTGACATACTCCAGCGCCGCGTTGCCCGAATAGCTTGTAATCGGAAAAACTGAGCTCAGGGCGCCATGCAAACCGGTTTCTCCCAGTCTGTCCCTACGTATTCCGAGCTGAAGAAATTGCTTGTATGATTCGATTTGGGTGGCCAGCAGAAACGGCACCTCCAGCACCTGGGGGTGCTGCTCGAAACTTTTGCGAATTCGCTTCTTTTCCGTGAAAGAGTAGCTCATGAGCGTTCTTCTCACCTGGTGTTGCATCGGCCGGGACTTTCAATACAATGCTGCCATGGCACCCGGGCACATCCTGGGCAGCGGCCGCAGACGCGGCGCAAACAGGAACGGGCCGGGCGCCCTGTCGGCACCCAGCCCTGTTCCCGTCAGTTGGCTGAAATCACAGGGCGATTACTTGACCTCGACGGTCGCACCTGCTTCTTCCAGCTGCTTCTTGATGTCTTCAGCTTCGTCTTTCTCAATGCCTTCCTTGATAGGTGCCGGTGCACTCTCAACCAGATCCTTGGCATCCTTGAGGCCCAGACCGGTAATTCCACGAACAGCCTTGATGACGGCAACCTTCTTGTCGCCAAAGCTGGCAAGGATGACGTCAAACTCGGTCTGCTCTTCCGCGGCAGCGGCATCGCCACCCGCAGCAGCACCAGCGGCGACCGCAACAGGCGCGGCAGCAGAAACACCAAACTTCTCTTCCATGGCTTCGATGAGCTCAACAACATCCATCACGCTCATTTCAGAGATTGTCTCGAGAATATCTTCTTTTGAAACGGCCATTTTCAGCTCCAGTAATAATAATCAATTCGGTTAAATCAAAGCCGGCCCAGCCCAGAACCTGTCTTCAGACGAGCCAGCCGGCAGAATGCCGGACCAGCAGCCTTCAGCTGTCCGGCGGTTTTCAAGCGGCCTGCTTGCTGTCGCGCACCGCGGCAACGGTTCGAACAAGCTTGGCGTGCGGCTCGGCAAGAGTGCGAACGAACTTCTCGATCGGCGCCTTCATGACGCCCATCAGCATGGCAATGGCCTGATCGCGGGTTGGCAGACTGGCCAGTCGTTCAAGCTCACTGACATCGTGCAGCTCGGCACCCACAGCCACCAGGCGCGCCACCAGCTTTTCGTTTTCCTTGGAAAAGTCCTTGACCAGGCGGGCAGCCGCCCCCGGATCTTCCATGGAAAACGCATACAGCAACGGCCCGGCCAGGCTTTCGCTCATGCATTCAAAGTCCGTGCCCTCAACGGCCCGCCTCATCAGCGTGTTCTTGACAACCTTGACGAATACACCGCCCTCGCGCCCCTTTTGGCGCAGCTCGGTCATTTCGCTTACGGTCATCCCGCGGTACTCTGCAGCAACTGCAGAGTGGGCGGTCCGTGCCGCATCAGCGACCTGGGCCACCACAGCCTTTTTTTGCTCAAATGTGAGCGCCATTGGCTACCTCCGTTAAGAAAAGCACATGCTTTTCGGGTTATGCAGCTTTCCCTGAAGGAATGCTGTCTGTCATCCACAGCTTTTGCCGTGGCCCTTGGCGGCCGCCATCCCGAATTGACGGGCTGATCGGGCTCACCATCTGCGCGGGCGGCTGCTACCATTACCGTGACCAAAATCGGCCCCGACCCGCGGTCTTTGACGGGCGCTCCAGTCAATGAAACCGAAGCAAGTGCCCGCTTCCGACAGGCGCAATGTCAGCTCGTCACGCCCGCAGTGCGGGCGCTTTGCTCGACAATTGCCAACCTGTCGAAAACCTACAGGCTGAACAGGCGCCAGGCGCCGTTCAGGAAAAACTCAATCAGATGCCCAGGCTGGCAGAATCAACAGCCAGCCCCGGACCCATGGTGGTGGACACCGCGATCTTGCGCAAATAGTGTCCTCGCGATGATGGCGGCTTGACGCGCACCAGCTCGCTCACCAGCGCCTGCAGATTTTCGCGCAGCGCATCCACCTCAAAATCAACCTTGCCAATGGTGGCATGCACAATCCCGCCCTTGTCGGTGCGGTACTGAACCTGCCCGGCTTTGGCATCGCCAACCGCCGACTCAACATCGGTGGTCACGGTACCCACCCTGGGGTTGGGCATCAGGCCACGCGGCCCCAGAATCTGGCCGAGACGCCCGACAATGCGCATGGCATCCGGGGTGGCAATACAGACATCAAAATCGATCTGCCCGCCCTGAATGGTTTCGGCCAGGTCTTCCATGCCCACGATGTCGGCACCGGCCGCCTTGGCCTTTTCGGCGTTATCGCCCTGGGCAAACACGGCCACGCGCACGGTTTTTCCGGTTCCGTGGGGCAGCACCAGCGCACCGCGTACGGTCTGGTCAGACTTGCGCGGATCCACGCCCAGCCGCACGGCAACATCAACCGACTCGGTAAACTTGACCTTGCTCAGCGACCTGAGAAGACCCAGCGCCTCATCGACTTCATAGACCTTGCCAGGCTCAACCTGTTCATGAATGGCGCGAATTCTCTTTGATCTGGCCATCACTCAACTCCTTCCACATCAATGCCCATGCTGCGTGCGCTACCGGCAATGGTGCGCACAGCCGCGTCAAGGTCGGCCGCAGTCAGGTCGGGCTCCTTGGTTTTGGCAATTTCCTCAAGCTGGGCGCGGGTCACCTTGCCCACCTTGTTGGTGTGCGGCTCGCCCGACCCCTTCTTGATATTCGCAGCCTTGCGCAACAGCACCGAAGCAGGCGGTGTTTTGGTGATGAAGCTGAAACTGCTGTCGTTGAATACGGTAATCTCGACAGGAATGGGCAAACCCGGCTCCACCTGCTGGGTCTGGGCGTTGAACGCCTTGCAAAACTCCATGATATTGACGCCATGCTGGCCCAGCGCCGGCCCGACTGGCGGGCTCGGATTGGCCTGGCCGGCAGGCACCTGGAGCTTTACATATCCCTTGACTTTCTTGGCCATGTCACTTTCTCCTCGGGTCCAAGCGCCGTGCCACGCAGGCATGCGGCTCCCCGTCTGTTTTCATACCGGGCGCGCCCACTGGCGCACCCGCCGAATTCATTCATCATCCACCCGCCCAACAGGCGGATTCAGAGCTTTTCAACCTGCGTAAAGTCGAGCTCCACCGGCGTTGAGCGGCCAAAAATGGATACCGCCACGCGCAACCGGCTTTTTTCGTAGTTGATTTCCTCAACAACGCCACTGAAGTCGTTGAACGGCCCTTCGGTCACGCGCACCATTTCACCCGGCTCAAACAGCACCTTCGGCCTGGGCTTGTCGGCGCCATCCTGAACCCGCTGCAAAATGGCATCGGCTTCGGCTTGGCTGATGGGCGTGGGGCTGTCCTGACGCCCGCCGATAAAGCCCATGACCCTGGGCACGGACTTGACCAGGTGCCAGGTATCGTCATTCATTTCCATCTCCACCAGCACGTAGCCGGGGAAGAACTTGCGCTCGCTTTTGCGCTTCACGCCCTTGCGCATCTCGACCACCTCTTCGGTGGGCACCAGAATTTCGCCAAACTGGTCTTCCATCCCGGCGCGCCGGATGCGATCCTCGAGCGCGCGCTTGACTGCCTTCTCATAGTTGGAATAGGCATGGACGACGTACCATTCCTTGGCCATCATCCGCCTCCCGAACCGATCAGGTGGCGCACCACCCAACCGAAGACCGCATCCATAAGAAACAGCAAAAACGCAACGATCAAGGTGATGACGATGACAACCAGCGTGGTCTGCAAGGTCTCGTTACGCGTCGGCCATACGACCTTGCGGCGTTCGACATCGGCTTCTTTAAGAAACAGAAAGAAGTCGCGCCCGCGCACGGTTTTTGACACAACCAAAGCGCCAACCACAATGGTTGCCAGCATGCCCAAGGCACGAACCGGAGTGATGACCTGCCCAGCGAACTCGTAGAAAGCATAAATCCCGGCCGCCGCAATCAGCAGACCGAGAATCCATAGTATGTAATCGCGCGCAGAAGTTTTTTCAGCAGCCATTGTTTGCCCTGATCAATCCGGTGGCAGGCGAGGAGGGACTCGAACCCCCAACCTGCGGTTTTGGAGACCGCTGCTCTGCCAGTTGAGCTACTCGCCTATCTCAAATTCCGGGCGCCGGCCAGCTGGCCGGCGCCCATTCACACTGTCTCTTCCGCGACGATCTTTGCGACCACGCCGGCGCCCACGGTACGCCCGCCTTCGCGAATCGCAAAACG
>Ga0079226_10002327_pt1 | contig 14669 bp, 9 predicted proteins | sample Poulit2014_FD_76345 | JGI IMG/M metagenome (GOLD analysis project Ga0079226, IMG submission 76345) | Agricultural soil microbial communities from Georgia to study Nitrogen management - Poultry litter 2014 | ecosystem: Environmental > Terrestrial > Soil > Agricultural land | place: USA: Georgia... | reverse complement strand
TGTCATAAATCTCAAGGAGGGCAATGGGATACTGTTTTTGTGGAGCAACCCTATCTACCTGAAGGAATGAGCAAAGAGTACTTAAGATGGCTTTACACGGCGGTTACTCGAGCTCAGAAAAAACTTTACTTAATAGGATTTAACCAAGAATTTTTTGAAGAGGATTACTAATGAAAGTTTACTTCAGTAAAACATAATTTCTAAAACAATAATTTTATTCTAAAAAATACAATTATGAAAATAATCGCTATGATTCCAGCTCGTTATGCAGCTTCTAGATTTCCAGGAAAACTGATGAAAGACCTTTGCGGGAAACCGGTAATACTCCGAACATACCAAGCGACAATAAATACAGGTTTATTCGATGAGGTCTATGTCGTCACGGATAGTGAAATCATTTATAATACTATTGAAGAAAATGGTGGGAAAGCGATAAGAAGTAAAGGTGTCCATGAATCGGGAAGTGATAGAATCGCTGAGGCTATTGCAAATATGGAAGTAGATATTATTGTAAACGTACAAGGAGACGAACCTTTTACTAAAAAAGAGGGACTCGAGAAGTTGTTAGAAATATTCAAAAAAGATAGTCAACAAAAGGTCGCTTTAGGCTCATTGATGAGTGAAATTAAAAGTGAAGAAGATATAAAAAATCCGAATGTTGTTAAAGTTGTCGTAAATAATAAAAACCAGGCTTTGTATTTTTCTAGGTCGCCTATCCCTTATATACGCGATACCGCTATACATCATCCAGTGTTTCGGCATATCGGGATTTATGCTTTTAGAAAACAAGCTTTATTAGATTTTTCAAAATGGGAAATGAGTGGTTTAGAAGCAACAGAAAAAATAGAATGTTTAAGGTTTTTGGAAAATGGTGAAATCGTAGAATTAGCAATAAATAATGAAGAAACAATAGGGATAGATAGTCCAGAAGATTTAGAAAAAGCTATTAGTTATATGAAAAAGAAAGGCTTGAAGTAAAATATTATAGGATAGAATTTGTTTGCCTATAAAGTTTGACCTTTCTTTATTTTTCAAAAATAAGTCTCCAACTTGTATCTAATTCAACCATCAACTAAATCAAGATTAATTCTAATGTTATAGAAGGAAACGCCAGAGCATGAAAGAAAATTTATACATTTGAAGAGTGGCACCCGAATGTTATCAGCCTAAATTATTAATGGTTTACTTCAGACAATTTAATATTATATGTAAAACAAACTTAAAGCGTAGTATATAATTTTAAGTTATTGAAAAAATGATAGAAGTATGGAACTTTGAGGAATTGGCTAGTTCAATCTTTTTTAAGTCCAAATCGATTTTTAAAAATGAAATAGTTTTTTAGGTGTAATGTAAGATAAGCGAATGACAACTCATGTAAATCAAAAATCCCCTTTAAATTCTTATTAGAACGTAAAGGGGATTTTAGTTTATTTTGAAATATTATTTTTTATAGAAAGGTGTTTTTACTATTACAGCAGGAATTCGTTTTTTTCTTATTTGAATAAAAATTTTTGAATTTGGTTGACTGTATTTCAAAGGTACATATCCCATTCCAATTGCTTTTCCTAACGAAGGTGACATAGTACCACTGGTAACACGGCCAATCTTAGTGCCCTCAGCATCTACAATGTCATAATCTTGTCTAGGTATTCCACGTTCTAAAAGTTCGAACCCTATTAATTTGTTTTGAATGCCTGCTTCTTTTTGAGCTTCTAAATTTTTAGAATTGATAAACTCTTTATTAAACTTAGTAATCCATCCTAGTCCAGCTTCCAAAGGACAAGTGGTTTCATCAATATCATTACCATACAAACAATACCCCATTTCTAACCTTAAAGTATCTCTGGCTGCTAGCCCAATCGGTGCAATATCAAAGGGCTTACCAGCTTCCATAATGGCTTCCCAAACTTTTAGAGCATCTTTGTTTTTAACATATACTTCAAATCCTCCGCTACCTGTATAACCTGTTGCGCTGATTAACACGTCTTTAGCTCCTCCAAAAGTATTATAAGTGAAATTATAAAATTTTAGGTTCTCTAAATTTTCTTCTGTTATGGATTGCATAGCTTCAATAGCTTTTGGACCTTGAATAGCAAAAATAGAATAATCATCAGAAGCATTTTCAAGTTCAGCTCCTTCAGAGTTTTGTTTTTCTAACCATTTCCAATCCTTCTCAATATTAGAAGCATTAACTACTAATAAGTACTCTTTTTCGCCTGTTCTATATAAAATAAAGTCATCAATTATCCCTCCAGTTTCATTAGGGAAATAAGTGTATTGTGCTTTGCCTATACTTAAAGTCGAAGCATCATTACTGCAAGTTTTTTGTATAAAATCTAAAGCTTTTTCTCCACGAACAAATATCATTCCCATGTGGGAAACATCAAAAACTCCAACACCCTTTCTCACTGTTTCATGTTCTTTATTGACACCTTCGTAAGATACTGGCATATTATATCCAGCAAACGGAACTATTTTCGCTCCCAATTCTTTATGAATAGAGGCTAATGCTATTTCTTTCATATCTAACAAAATTTTATGCAAATATACTTTTTTCTATTTAAGAAAACCAATTATCTAAAGATTAGACTTCATTGTGGCTGTAATAGATAGGAGTTTTATAAATGTCTTGTAAGTTTTGGATAACAATTCAGACTCCTTCTTTAATATGAAACTTGTTTAGCGCATTTAAAATATTATATTTGTCCAGCAATGTTTAAAGTAGAGAAAAATATAACCATTTTAAGATCATGGCTTCCGATAGTCATGATGTTTGTTATTTTATTATCTTCTTGTGCTACTAAACGAGGCTTTAAGTCTTTATTCAATTTTCCAACAAACACTACTAAAACGGTCAATAATACAAGTAACGGTAGTTTTATCAATGCACAAAAAACTTGTCTTAGCTGCTCTGATTTAGAAATAACAATCGCGGATCGGAGTATTTCATTGGATAAAGTTCCTACAGTAGCGTTATTAACAAATATTTTTAATGTTTTCTTAGTTACTATTGACTATGAGAATATTGTAGAGACTACCTATCTCACGCCTAATTTTTTTGGCGAAATTCCCAAATATCTCTTATTTAAAAAACTTATTCTTCACCATCTATAAAAAATGTTTTTGCATTTTTTATTCAATTATATAGGTAGAGTGGATGTTTTTAATTATTACTAAAACTTTCCAACTCCTTCTTATGTTTTTTATCCTCAAATATTAACAGCAGTATTTAACGAGCTGAAAATTGAGTTTAAAGGATACATTATTAATATTTAATAAAACAATTAATTTATGGTGAAAATAGTAAGAAAAATCATCTTATTTGGATTTTTGTTTACCGTTCCGATTTGTAGTTTCTCTCAGGGAACCCATGATCGGCTCCCTGATATATGGAATAAGGTTAAAAAAGACTATCCTGGACTCGCCTCTAAAGAAGTTCGTATTGAGGCAGCCAAATTAAATGAAAAAGCGATAGTAGGGGAGCGACTTCCTCAAATTAAAGGTCAAGCCCAAAATACTTATGCAACCTATGAAAGTACCATGGGTGCATTTTTTCCACAAGCGGGTCTGTTCAATGTGAGTGGATCTGACCAATTAACTGGAGCTTCGTTTTCCCCAAACACTTATGCTTCAGCTACAATAGAGTGGGAGTTGTTTTCTTTTGGTAAAATGAAAAATAAAGCCAAAGCTGCTCAATCGAATACTCAAAAGATCAATTTTGAAAAAGAGGCTTATAGGTTAGAGCTAAAAAAAGAAGTTGTACTCCGTTATATAAGTGTATTGTACAGTGAATCTCAATTAGAATCTAATATGAAAAATGTAGAAAGACTAAAGAAACTTACCCATATCACGGCAAGTCTGTCTCGAGCTGGAATAAAAAGCCATGCTGATAGTCTCTTGGCGTCTTCTTCTTATCAACAAGCTTTAGGGGAGAACGAGAAATGGAAAGGAGAAAAAAATGCAGCTTGGATTCGGTTAAGAGAGTTGTATGGAAATGAGGATCTTAATTTACTACATGTTCATAGCTCATTTTTGAATCCTATACAAACTTTAAAAGAGAACAGAGAAGAGCAGATGCAGAGTCATCCAAGTTTAGAAGTTGTAAGATATACTCAAGAGTATTTACAATATAGTGGCAAATCTCAAAAAAAAACATCTTTGCCTTCCATTAGTCTTTTAGGTGGATATGCTATTAGAGGTACTGGTATTGGGGCGGATGGTTGGGTTTCAAACAAATGGAAGGATGGTTTTTCCAATTCGGCGAATAATGCATTGATTGGAATTGGCATTACTTGGAATTTTACGGATGTATTTACACAAAATAAACGAGGGGAAAGTCAGATGAAAGAAGCGGAAAGTGTAGGTTTATTTTATAATAAACATCAACAATCATTAGAAGCGCAACTTTCTGCAATTCAGAACAAAATTAGCCATCAATATGTTGAGGTACAGAAAACGAAACAAGCATTAGAACAAGCAGAGCAGGCTTATTCCATGTATTTTGCCAGATATGAAAGTGGGTTGATGGATTTAAGTACGTTATTACAAATACAGCAACTATTAGAACAAGCTGAAAATAAACATATTACAACTGCTTATAATTATTGGTCTTTAATTGCTGTAGAATCTGAATTGATTAACAATTTCGACTATTTATTTAATAATTTATAATTCATAAAAATGAATAATTTAATACGATTTGCACTGCGGAAACCCATATCTATTATGGTAGCAGTACTAGCCATTATTTTCTTTTCTGTTATGGCAGTTAAGAAAATTAATGTTGATATTTTTCCTGAAGTAGAATCGCCAGCAATTTATATTGCTATGCCTTACGGAGGCTTGTCTCCTTCGCATATGGATGGGTTTATGGCCAATGAATTTCAAAAAGTATTACTTTTTGTAAGTGGAGTTCAAAATATTGATTTTAAAAGCATCCAAGGACTTACATTAATGAAACTTACATTTTATTCTGGTACAGACATGTCGCAAGCGGCAGCAGAACTTTCTACTTCAGTTTCAAGAGCTATGGGTTTTTTGCCTCCAGGTGCAGTGCCCCCTATGGTAGTAAGGTTTGATGGTAGTTCTTTACCAGTAGGGAAATTAGTTTTTGAAAGTGAGGAACGTTCTATTAATGAAATTCAAACGGAAGTCCTGACAAAAATTAGGCCGATGTTGGTTAATATCCCTGGTGTAACGGCGCCCGCTCCTTTTGGGGGTAGTGCTAGGTCAATAATTGTTAATGCTAATCCAGAATTGTTACAAGCCCATAGTCTAAGTCCTGAAGAGGTTACAATTGCTATTGCAAAAAGCAACCAGCCTTCACCAGCTGGAAACTTGCGTATAGGAGAAACCAATTATATGGCACCGATAAATTCCTTAGCAAAAGGTCCAAAAGAATTTATGGATACTCCCATTAAAAAAAATAATGACCGAACAATTTATGTCCGTGATGTGGCGGAGGTAATTGATGGAGCTGATATTACTTATGGATACGCAATGGTAAATGGTAATCGGACGGTATATCTTCCGATTATTAAAAAAGCCGATGCTTCCACCTTAGATGTTGTTAGAAATGTAAAAAATTCAATAAGTGATTTTGAACATATCTTGCCTGAAGATATGAAAGTGCGTTATGAATTTGATCAATCAAAATACATTGAACAATCTTTAACGAATCTACAAATAGAAGGCTTATTAGGAGCTTTATTAACTGGATTAATGGTATTGTTGTTCTTAAAAGATTCACGTGGCGCTCTAATCGTAGTGCTGACAATTCCGATTGCATTATTGACAGCAATAACCACTTTGAAGTTGTTAGGACAGACTATCAACATTATGACATTAAGTGGTTTGGCATTGTCGATAGGAATTCTAGTAGATGAAGCAACCGTAACTATAGAAAATATTCATCAACATTTTGATGTGGGAAAACAGAAACAACAAGCTATACTAGATGCCTTATTTGAAATCTCTGTCCCAAAACTATTAATCCTATTGAGCATATTAGCAGTATTGACTCCTACTTTTATTATGACAGGAATTTCCAAAGATATGTTTATGCCATTGTCCATGGCTGTAGCTTTTGCTATGATAGCTTCCTTTTTAGCTTCCCAAACTTTTGTGCCTATCATGGCAAACTGGATGATGAAAGAAAAAGAAGTAGTAAGTATCTCTAAAAGGAAAAGAGCTTTTTTTGATAAATTCAGAGTACGATATTCTTATACGATGCGAAGGTGGTTTCCAAGGTCAACTCCTTTATTTGTATTGTATCTAATTATAGCAGTTGGAGTAATCGTATTACTTGTCAATAGGGTAGGGACCGATGTTATGCCCGTGTCTAATAATGGAGACTTCCAATTGCGTATCCAAGCTCAACAAGGTAGTAGAATCGAGAAAACCGAAGAGTTATTTCTTAATATTATTGATGATATAAAAGAGATGCTTCCAGACGAAGCAGTAGCTATTACTTCTGGATTTATCGGCTCACAATCACCTAATAATCCGATTAACCCCATCTTTCTTTTTACTAGTTCTTCAGATCAGGCAGTGTTAGAAATATCTATAGATCAAAATAAATATAAAGGCCTTATCGAAAATATTCGTGAGGATATTCGTGAATTGGTAGCAGAAAAATACCCTGAGGCTAATTTTAATTTTGAACCGATGGAATTGACCGAAAAAATAATGGGACAAGGGGCGATGACCCCAATTGAAATTAAAGTAGGAGCTAGGCAAGTACAAGCGGCTAAAGCATTTGCCGAAAAAATTCAAAAACAATTAACTTCGATATCTTACTTACGGGATATTCGTATTGCTGAGCCCGTAAATTACCCGGTTTTAGAAATCGATATCGATAGGGATTTGGCTGGACAATTTGGCTTGACTATTGAAGAGGTGAAAAACAGTTTGGTAGCTGCAACTTCTTCAACTAGATTTATAAATAGAAATCTTTGGATAGATCCTAATTCAGGTTTACCTTTTCAGGTTCAAGTCGCTTTGCCAGACGGCGATATTAATTCCGAAAAACAACTCAGGGCTTTACCGATCAAAGCAGGTAGTGTGCGACCAATACTTGAAGATGTTGCGGTAATTAGACATACGACTGCTCCTGCACAAGTAAATCGTAAAGGGCCAAATCGATATGTTACGCTTATTGCAAATATTCATGATAAAGATTTGGGAACTGCTTCTAGGGCGGTGAATAAAGCTATTGAAAATGCAGGTGAACCTCCAAAAGGGATTACTGTATGGACCGAAGGAACTATGAATTTATTGAGTGAAACTATGAGTAGCCTAATTTTAGGATTGGGAGTAGCCATTGTTGCAATATTCTTAATGATGTCGGCTTACTATCAATCTTTCCGTGTACCTATCGTTATACTCTCGGTTGTACCTGCGGTATTTGCAGGAAGTTTAATTTTACTCTACTTTACTGGAAGTACGTTGAATCTACAATCATATATGGGTATTATCATGGCAATAGGTGTTTCTGTATCGAATGCTATTCTTTTGATTGATCAAGGAGAGTTTTATAGAAAGCGTCTATTGCTTAAACCTGTAAATTCTGCAAGATTAGCAGCAGCTTCTAGATTGAGACCTGTATTGATGACTGCAGCAGCAATGTTTGCTGGAATGTTTCCAATGGCTATTGGAATTGGAGAAGGCTCGGAACAAGTTGCACCATTAGGCAGAGCAGTTATTGGAGGATTAATAGCATCTACTATTACAATATTATTATTGATTCCACATTTTTATTCTTCAGTAATGTCGAGAGCTACAGTTAAAAGTCCTTCCCTTGATCCTGAGGATGTAGATAGTGAATTTTACATAGAAAATACAATCAAATAAAACAATATGAAACGTATAAAAATTAATAAATTGGAGACATTGATCCATAGAGTAATTCTAAGCTTAGGGATGTTTTTATCTTTAGCTTCATGTGCAAAAAAAGAAAATTACCAAAAAGAATCGATAAAGTTGTCAGCTCCTGAAACGATAACGTATCAAACAGAGCAGATAGATGTATTACAGCCTCATTATAGCATCAGTATTCCAGGAGAATTGAAACCTAGCGAACAAGTGGACCTCTATGCAAAGGTAGAAAGCTTTGTAAAAAAACTACATGTTGATATTGGAGATCGAGTTAAAAAAGGACAATTGTTAGCTGTCTTGGAAGCTCCAGAGCTGAATCAAAAGTACTTATCCGATCAATCTACTGAACAAAGATTATATAGTGATTATCAATATGCTAAACAAAACTATGAGCGACTTCAGGAAGCCGCTAAAACCGAGGGAGCAGTGGCTTCATTGGAATTAGAACGTGCCAAAAGTAGGATGCATAGTTCACACTCTGCATATAATGCATCAAAAGCACAAACCACTCACAGTCAACAAATTAAAGATTACTTAAGCATTTTTGCGGCTTTTGATGGTGTAGTTACCGAAAGGAATGTTTCGGAAGGGGCTTTAGTAGGACCCAGTTCTGGACAACCGATTTTTAAATTAGCCCAAGAATCTCATCTTAAATTAAGAGTTGCTGTACCCGAAAAACATATAGCCTCTATTCCTGATGATATGGAAATTAGTTTTAAAGTATCTTCACAACCTGGAAAAAAATTTGATGCAAAATTATCGAGATCCTCAAGGATTATTCAAAGTGAGGATAGAGCTATTACATTAGAATTTGATGTCGAAAATAATATCTATCAATTAAGTGGAGGGGAGTATGCACAAGTAGAATTAAACTTACAAAGAAAGACACCTACTTTTTGGGTAACCAACAAGAGTATTTTAGACACTCAATCAGGTAGTTTTGTATGGATATTAAATAATAATGAGCTTTATAAAATACCTGTGAAAAAAGGGCTGAGAATAGAAGATAAGATAGAAGTTTTTGGAGATTTGAATGAAGAGAGTTATGTGGTTCAAAATCCTACAGACCACATGAAGGAAGGTTTAATTAAATAATACAATTCAGAAATGATACAAAAAATCCGCTGTTATTTTTTAATAGCGGATTTTTTATATATCTCGACTGAAGTCTATTATCAGAAACTAAATTCAACTCCTAGCGTCAAACTGTTTAACGTGGTGTCCTCACCAATACCAGTATAGGCAAGAACGGCAGCAACACCACCAAAATCATAACCTAACTTTGGTCGATAATATATTCCACCGTCTGTTCCATCAGATACACCTATAGCGTACCCTATATCTGCTCCTAAAAATGCAGTAGTATCAAATCCGAAGTTAATGCGTGCAGATGCAGCAATAGGTATATGTTGGACATCTTTTATTTTATATCCCTGAAACTCTTTAGCAAAATAATGAGAGTAACTAACTAAGGGACCGGCATATACCATATCAGCAACTTCGAAAAGATAAGCCGCATCAACTGAAAGATTAAAGCTACTATAGTCTTTAACATCTCCCAATGGTAGTCCCGCATTTACACCTACTTTAATCTTGCTGTCTATTTGTGCATTAGCAATAGGTGCTAAAAATAAAAGAGCAACGATTAGTAAACCTAGTTTTTTCATAGTTATTTTATTTTAGATTAGGGTGCTAATATACAGTAAATAAACAATAAAATGAAGGTGTTAAGTGAAATATTGAGAGGTTTTTGAATGTTTTTATGTTGAATTATTGACAGTCTAATATCTTATTGCTAAGACTTTTATATGGATTTTATTACTATTGAGGATAAATACTTTTTTTAATCATCTTTAATTGCACTTTATTGATTATAATTTAATTTTTAGATATTTAATATATGCAATATTTCTTTAAGTAGATAGTTTTTTATGCTTATGATATACTTAGAGTTAAATTTTGTAGTTTGGAATAATATTCTCATATTTGGTATAAACTATAAAAAATGTTAATATGAAAGACAAGTTCACTTATCTTTCAGTACTATTGTTGGTACTGTTTGCGCAAGCTAGTTTTGCACAGAATAAATCGGTTACTGGGAAGGTAACAGATGCTGAAGATCTTCCCTTGATGGGAGCTACAGTAATTGTATCAGGCACCACTAATGGAACATCTACGGATTTTGATGGAAATTATTCTTTAGTGGTATCGGAAGGTGATGTATTAGAGTTTTCTTATGTAGGATATGAAACTCTTACTCGTGTTGTAGGTTCATCTTCTACCTATAATGTAAGTCTAACTCCTGAGGCTAATGTTATGGATGAGGTTATATTAGTAGGTTATGGTGTTCAGAAAAAATCTGAAGTAACTGGTGCTATTTCACAAGTAAAAGGTGATGCCGTAAAAAATTTGGTAACCCCTTCTTTTGAATCTCAATTAGCAGGTAGGTCATCAGGAGTGCAAATCACCTCTCCTGGAGGAGTATTAGGAGAAGCACCGAGGGTTAATATTAGAGGAATTGCCTCGATTAACTCAGGAACAGGTCCGTTATATGTGGTAGATGGGGTTCCTTATAATTCTTCATCTCAAGGAGCAAATATGTCTGTGAATCCTTTGGCAGATTTGAATCCCAATGATATCGAATCTTTCGAAGTACTTAAAGATGGGGCGGCTTCAGCTATTTACGGATCTCGAGCTGCGAATGGAGTTATTTTAATTACTACTAGAAAAGGTCGTAAAAATTCATTTGAAGTAAATTATACTTCCATGACTGGAATTGGTAGCCCTATGAATCGATATAATTTATTAGGAACCAAAGATTTTATCACTATATCCAATGAGAAAACATCCAATGCTGGGGTTTCTGATTGGGCAGCAGGCACCGAATTTGATACAGATTGGCAGGATTTAATTTTTAGAAATTCAGCACTACAAGTAGATCAAAATGTAAGTGTTTCTGGAGGAACTGAAAATGCAATTTATTATTTATCACTAGGATATGGAACCCAAGAAGGGAACTCTATTGCTAATGATATGGAGAAATATAACATTCGAGCAAATATTGAGCAAGATTTTAATAAATGGCTGACGGCTGGTGCTAGTATAGCGGTAACTAGAAATAATATTTCAGCTATGAATAAAGGTAATAATTCCTTATCGGGACATATTTTTAATGCTACTAAGCAATTACCGAATATTCCCGCATACGATCCAAATCATGAAACTGGATATAATATTACTTCTACTGGGCAAATAGGAAGATGGGATAACCATCAAAATGTTGGTGCTCAGTTGCCGAATATTCTATATGCTTTAGATCACAATTTTTATCGTTCTAAAACCACTAGAAATATTGTAAATATTTTTGCTAATGCCAATATTTTGGATGGGCTCACTTATCGTTTTCAGGTGGGAATGGACTACGGCACGAATGGTGAAAGAATGTATTGGAATCCAGTTCATGGTGATGGATCTGGTCATAATGGTTTGATGCAGCAGTACAGTTTTGAAAACCAATTATGGAATATCCAAAATATTTTGAATTATAATAAAAGTTTTAATGAGGTTCATAATTTAGGATTAACTGCTGTTGCAGAATTTCAAGATCAAAAAAACTCTTATTTTTATGCAACTGGTCGTGATTTAGCTAGTGAATATTTTAATGAGCAGATTATTACGGATGCTTTTGGAGTCCAGGAATTTGGGGGCTATAAAGAGTCTCAAGGAATAAAATCATTTATTGGACGCGCTACCTATAATTATAATGAGCGTTATTTCTTGCAAGCCTCTATACGTCGAGATGGGTTATCAAATTTACATCCTGACAATCGATGGGAAAACTTCTTGGGACTATCGGCTGGTTGGACTATATCCAATGAAGAGTTTTGGAATAGTGAAACTATTAGTGATTTAAAACTGCGTGGATCTTTTGCTCAAACAGGTAACACAAATATTGGAGCCTATCCTTATATGGGAATATATGGCTTAAATAAGTATGGAGACGATACAGGATATGGCTATACTCAATTTGGTAATAATGCTTTGGTATGGGAATCTACAGATAAATTTAATATAGGAGTAGATATAGGATTACTGAACAATAGAATTATGTTCTCAGCAGAGTATTTTAAAAATGATACTAAAGATATGATTATCAACAAATCAACAGCCCCATCTTTAGGGATTCCTGGGAATATAATAAAAATTAATGCAGGAGATATGCAAAATTCTGGCTTGGAGTTCAATGTAGATGCAACAGTAATTGATAATGGTGATTTCCGTTGGGATACTGGAGTTAATATAAGCTTTAGCAAAAATAAAGTATCAAATTTACCAGACGGAGCTGATATCTTTCCTGAATACTCTTCAAATGCCTCTATTAATAATAATATAATAATCCGAGAAGGTGAGGCCATAAACTCTCTCTATGGATATGAATATTGGGGAGTAAATCCAGAAAATGGAGCTCCTGTTTATTATAAAGGAGATGGAAGCCTAGTGCAAATAGATTACAATACAGGAGGATACTATGTTTTTGATCCAAATAACCCTGGAGATATGTCCGAAGCTAGCTCATTAAACAGTAGCACTGATAGAAAAATTCTTGGACAAACTACACCTAAATATTTTGGAGGTTGGAGCAACACTTTAAATTATAAAAACTTTGACCTTACTTTTTTATTTAGATTCAGCGGTGGGAATAAAATTTTCAATTATACTCGTAGAGAATTGTTAACTCAAGAGTTTAATAATAATTCAACCGAGATATTAGGGAGATGGCAAAGCCCTTCCAATCCAGGAGATGGAATTACACCTAAACTTTATGCAAGTGGTAATGGTGTAGTAAATAATAATGTTTTGAGTTCAAGATTTGTAGAAAAAGGAGATTTTATTTCTTTAGACAATATTACCTTAGGTTATAATTTTGACAGTGAATTGCTAGCACGCGCTAGCATAGACGCACTTCGTGTATACGTTGCAGCGCAAAATGTATTTATGATTACTGACTATAAAGGTGTAGATCCGGAGATGATTACCTCTTATGGAGTAGATGCTTTTGGCACACCTAAATCAAGAATATTCTCGTTAGGAGTTAACTTAAAACTATAATAGAAATTATGAGAAAAATATATAGAAATATAATAGCAATCGTGGTTGTACTTGCTGCGGTAAGTTGTTCAGACGATAATCTACTGGACAAGAACCCTTATAACAGTGTGCCAGAAACCATGGCATTTGATAGTCCAGAAAGCATTGCTTTAAGTGTTAATGGTATGTATGAAGCAGCTGCTATTGGAAGTTATGCAGGTGCAGGTGGAAGAGGATATATATGGGGGGGAGCTCATATACAACAAAATGATAATAGGGGAGAAGATGTAGTAAATACAGCATCGTTCTACCAAATTACATACCTATCAACCTATGACGCATCTACTGCCAACAATATGTATTACTGGCATGATGGATATAATTTGATTAACAAAGCAAATATCATTATAGAAGGAGTAACAAATGCAATATCAGAAGGTATAATTTCTGAAGCTGAAGGTAATGATATTATTGGGCAAGCCCGTTTTTTGAGAGCCATTACACATTTCGAATTAACTATCCAAATGGCTAGACCTTATAACCATACTTCAGATGCTAGCCATCTAGGCGTAATAATTAGGGATAAAGCGATTAATGATGATGAATCTTTACAAGAAGCTGAACAAAATGGAGCGCGCTCTACAGTTGCAGAGGTTTACAATCATGTATTAGCCGATTTAGATTTTGCTGAACAAAATATCACTAATACTTCACTAGTATATGCTAGTAGTAATGCAGCAATAGCTTTTAAAACAAGAGTATATTTGAATATGAGAAAGTGGGATAAGGTAATTGAAGAAGCGACCAAAATAGAAAGTGCTTATACCTTGACTAGTTCACCTTCGGGTCCATTTGATGATAATAGAGGAAATACAGAGTCTATCTTTTCAATAAATCAAACAGCACTTTCAAATGCTGGTGTAAATGGTGCTCTTGGATCACAATATGGTAGAAGACTATTGGTGGCTATAAGTCCGATAATATGGAATGACTCAGGTTGGTTGGCTGATGATAAGCGTCGTGCATATGGCGAAGATACAGACTTAGTGAATGAGGAAGAAGGAAGTTTTTATACAAATAAATATAGAGACCAAAGTACTTACTCGGATCTAGCTCCAGTTATTCGACATGCAGAAGTAAAATTAAATTTGGCTGAAGCATTAGCAAGAGAAGGGGATTTACAAGGAGGATTAGATAGATTGAATGAAGTGCGAGATAGAGCCTTGGCAGATCCCGATTCTCAATCTTATATACTTTCAGATTTGCCTACAGATAAAGATATTGTAGAAGCAATTATCCTTGAACGTCGCATAGAGTTTTTAATGGAAGGAAGACGATGGGGAGATATTCATCGTTTACAGTTAGATGACCTTGCTCCAATTTCTGGGATACCTGCCAAAGTAGCTAATGGAGTGCCAAGCCCAGATTCTTATGAAGCTGCTTCTGGAAATATGCCTAATACCAGCGTTTCTGCAATCCCATATGATGATTACCGTTTTATATGGCCATTACCGATTACTGAAACAAGTGTAAATCCACAAGCTGCAGAACAACAAAATCCTGGATATTAACGAATAAATCATAAGTCTGTAAGAATTTAGGCAACACCGACACGTGTTGCCTAAATTTTTTTATGTGCTATTTTAATTGTAATGCAATATATTTAATATCAGTAAAGATTATTCATTAATAAAGGCAACCGAATG
>Ga0079226_10002326_pt1 | contig 14670 bp, 12 predicted proteins | sample Poulit2014_FD_76345 | JGI IMG/M metagenome (GOLD analysis project Ga0079226, IMG submission 76345) | Agricultural soil microbial communities from Georgia to study Nitrogen management - Poultry litter 2014 | ecosystem: Environmental > Terrestrial > Soil > Agricultural land | place: USA: Georgia... | reverse complement strand
CTGCTGACCGGCTACGCCGCCCTACCCTGGCTGCTGGTGGCCGCCCACCGGATGCGGTCTCGCCGGGCGGCCGTGCGCCGGGCCGGTTGGGCGTTGACGGCACTGGCCGCGGCGGCCGCGGGGCTGACCCCGACCGGGTCGGTGCTGGCCGGGATCGTGGCGGTGACCGCCGCGCTGTGTCCGGGCCCGCGGCGGCTCGGCCGGGCGGCGGGCACGGCCGGGCTGTGGCTGCTCACCGCTGTGCCCTGGCTGACCGCGGCCGTGATCGGCGAGGCGGGCGCCACCGGGGCCTCCGGGATCGATGCGTTCGCCGCGCGCGCCGAACCGGCGCTGGGCACCCTGGGCGCGCTCGCCGGGCTCGGCGGGATCTGGAACGGCGATGCGGTGCCGCTGACCCGCACCACCGTGATCGGGGCGCTGGCGACCGCGGTGCTGCTGGTGATCGTCGCGGCCGGGGCGCCGGCGCTGTGGCGGCGGCGCCGTGATCCGCTGATCTCGCTGGCCGCGATCCTGGCCGTGCTCGGGGTGCTCGGCCCGGCGCTGGCCGCGACCGGGCCCGGACTGGTCGTGCTGGAGTTCGTCGTCGACACCGTGCCGGGGGCGGGGCTGTTGCGCGACGGCCAGAAGTGGGTGGCGCTCGCCGTGCCCGGCTATCTGCTGGCCGTCGGGTTCGGGGCCGCGCGGATCACCGGCGCCCTGCGCGATAGGTATCCGGGCCGGGTGTCGGTACCCGCGGCCGGCGCGACGCTGTGCGCGGTGCTGCTGGTGCTCTCGGCCGATCTGGCCTGGGGGGTGGGCGGCCGGCTCGCCCCGTACCGGTATCCGGCCGACTGGGCGGAGGTCTCCGCACAGGTCTCCGGTGAGGAGGGGGACGTGGCGGTGGTGCCGGCCGGTTCCTTCCGGCGCTTCCCCGACCTCGACCCGGTCGCCCTGGATCCGGCTCCGCGGATGTTGCCCGCGGAGGTGCTGCAGACCGGGGATCTGGTGGTGCGGATGCCCGAGGCGGGCGAGGTGACCGTGAGCGGGGAGGGCACGCGCGCCGCACAGGTCGAACAGCTGCTGCTGGCCGGGGCGCCGCCGTCGGCGCTGGCCGCCCGCGGGGTGGCGTGGGTGCTCGAGGAGAAGACGAGCCCGGGCCCGCGCGGGGATGCCGAGCGCACCCTGGCCGGGGCGTTCCCGGTGTTCGTCGGCGAGGACCTCGCGCTCTACCGGATCGCGGATCCGGCCCCGGCGCCGCGGGCGACGTCCGCAGAGCGCACCGCCGCCCACACCGCGCATGGGGTGTGGGCGGCGGTCCTGCTGCTCGGCGCCGCGGGTGTGGCCGTCACCGGCCGGGCCGTCCGGCGCCGCACAGGGGCCTGACCGGCAGGTCAGCAGCGGGGGTAGGCGGACCCGATGACCTCCTGGACACCGAACGGGCCGAGTTCGCCGCGCATGCCGATCTCACCGCAGGCGTAGTCGCCGTAGGCGATGGCGACGGAGATGTCGTCGAGAGTCTCGGCGTTGGCACGGATGAGCCAGCCCACGTCGCCCGAGACCGCGTAGCCGACCTCCGCAGCCGCGACGGCGACGCCGGTGTCGGCGACGAACTGGGCGACCTCCGGGGTCACCGGGGCCTCGTAGAGCACGGGCAGGCCATCTCCGGACAGGTCCGCCAGGGCTCCGGCGGTGGTCGGCGCGGCCAGTCCGGCCCCGGCCGCCAGCGCGACTCCTGCGATGATCCCCGACACTCGACGCTTCATCTTCTGTTCTCCTTGAACGACGGCGGCGTCCACCCGATTGTGAAACGCTCGCGGTTCAAAACCCTAGGGCGCGCGGTGCGGAGCTGCCACTCGGAAGGCGCGGAGCCCCGGCCGGCCCGCACGCGCAGGTCAGGCCGGGTCGCCGGTGGTGCGCAGCCCGGCATCGCCCGGCGCGCGGCCGCCGACCACTCCGCCGAGGCGCCGGCCCTCGGACGCCGCGGTGAGCACGCCCAGCACCCCGTCGGCGGTGGCCGACCAGGAGAACTCCTCGGTGCGGCTGCGGGCCTGCTCGCCGAGGCGCAGGCGCAGCTCCTCGTCGCCGAGCAGGCGCTCGGTGGCGGCGGCGAGGTCGGCCAGGTCGTCGCCGACGAGCAAGCCGGTGCGCTCGTCGCGCACCGAGTCGGTCAGACCCTTGGACGAGCGGTAGCCGATCGTGGGCACCCCGTGCTGGGCGGCCTCGACCACCGCCAGGCCCCAGCCTTCCTTACGCGAGGGCAGCAGGTGCACCCAGGCGCGCGCCAGCAGTTGGTGTTTGCGCTGCTCGGAGACGTGACCGTGGAAGGTGACGGCGTCGGTGACGCCGAGTTCGGCGGCCCGGGTGCGCAGCGGCTCGGCCCACCAGCCGTCGCCGATGACGTCCAGGTGCAGCGCGGGACTGCGCGGCCGCAGCCGGGCGAGCACCTCGAGGGCGTGTTCGATCTGCTTGTGCGGCACCAGCCGGGAGAGCACCACCAGCGAGGGGTGCACGGTGCGGGTGAGCGCGGAGCCCGCCGGCGCCCCGTCCGGCAGGGGGTCCAGGCCGGCGCGGGCGACCGCGACCCGCTCGGGGCCGACCCCGAGCTCGTCAAGTTCGGCGGCCGAGGGCTGCGAGACGGTCAGGTACTGGTTGCGTCGGTGCACGCGCGGGGACAGCCGGGATTCGATCCACCAGCCGATCCGGCCCAGCACCCGGCCGGCCACCGGCCACTGTTCGCGGTGGCAGTGGTGCACCAGCACCACCGTGGGCGCCCCGGCCACGGCGGCGGCGAAGAAGGGGATGCCGTTCTGGGTGTCGATCGCCGCGTCCGGTGAGATGCCGCGCAGCGGGCCGAAACCGCGCCGGCCCGCCCAGACGGCGGCCAGGGCGCGGGGATAGACGGTGAGTCGGCCGCCGCCGCGGCTGATCCGGATCCCGTCGCGGACCTCGGTGCGCGGGGCGCCGCGGTAGCCGGCGGTGCGCAGGGTGACGGTGACCCCGCGGGCGGCCAGTTCCGCGCCGACCTGTTCGAGGTAGCGCTCGCTGCCCCCGCCCTGCGGGTGGCCGGTGTCGCGCCAGCACAGCAGCAGCACCTCGCGCACCGTCACGCTCACCCCGACCTCGACACTCGTCACCGGCTCGTCTTTCGGACCGGTGTCCCGGTCGGAAGCGAGCATAGTCGCGTGCACGTGGGCCCCGCCGCACCCGCCCGTTACGCTCGGCCGAGTGAACACCTCCGCCCCCGTCACCGCCGCTCTGGCGGCCCGTGCCACGCTCGCCCGTTCGCGCCGGCTGCTGTCGGAGTTCGCCTATGAGCAGACCGATCCGGACCGGTTCTACGGCGCGCTCGCCGAGGACTCGGTGGCGCTGCTGGCCGATCTGTACCGCGGGGCCATCGGCGCCGACCTGGACGGCACGCTCGTGCTCGACGTGGGCGGCGGTCCCGGGTATTTCGCCGACGGGTTCGCCGCGGCCGGGGCCCGCTACATCCCCGTCGAACCGGATCCGTCGGAGATGCACGCCCGCGACATCGACCTGACCGGGGTCGCGGTGCGCGGTTCGGGCATGGCGCTGCCGATCCGCGACGGGGCGGTGGACGTGTGCTTCTCCTCCAATGTCGCCGAGCATGTGGCGAAGCCCTGGACGATGGCCGACGAGATGGTGCGGGTGACCCGGCCGGGCGGGCTGATCGTGCTCAGCTACACCCTGTGGTTCGGCCCCTTCGGCGGGCACGAGACCGGGCCGTGGCACTACCTCGGTGGCGAATACGCGGCCCGGCGCTATCGGCGCCGCCACGGCCGCGAACCGAAGAACCGGTTCGGCCGCTCACTGTTCGCGGTGCACTGCCGCGACGGGCTCGATTGGGCCCGCACCGCGTCCGGTGCGACGCTGCTGGCGGCCTTCCCGCGCTATCACCCGCGCTGGGCGTGGTGGCTGGTGCGCGTGCCCGTGCTGCGCGAGCTGCTGGTGTCGAACCTGGTCGTGGCGCTGCGCAAGGACTGACACTGCCCGGGGAACGCCTGACCACCGGAAACGGGCATCACCTGGCGCCGAAGGTGAAACACGTTCTACTGTGTGTGACAGGGATCTCCGCCATCGGTGTGCGGTGGCGGGCCGGACTTTCCAGGAGAGATACATGGCCGACTACGACAAGCTGTTCATCGCCGGCGAGTGGGTGAGCCCGCACTCGTCCGAGCGCATCGAGGTGTTCTCCCCCGCCACACTGGAGAAGGTCGGCTCGGTGCCGGTCGCCGACAAGTCCGACGTGGACACCGCCGTGGCCGCGGCCCGGAAGGTGATGGACGACGGCACCTGGGCGGCGACCCCGCCGGCCGAGCGGGCCGCGATCCTGACCAAGGCCGCCGAGATCATCGGCGGGGCCCGCAAGCAGGAGCTGATCGACCTGACCGTGGCCGAGGTGGGCACCACCCCGGCGACCGCGGACATGATCCACCTGACCCCGGCGGTGGCCACGCTGGCCGCCTACGCCGGTCAGGCCGAGTCCTTCCCGTGGGAGGAGACCCGCCACGGCGCCTTCGGCGAGTCGCGCGTCTACCGCGAGCCGGTCGGTGTCATCGCCGCGGTGACCGCGTGGAACGTGCCGGTCTTCCTGGCGGTGAACAAGCTGGCGCCGGCGATCATGGCGGGCTGCCCGATCGTGCTCAAGCCCGCGCCCGACGCCCCGCTGTCGACCAACGTCATCGCCGAGATCTTCGCCGAGGCGGGCCTGCCCGCCGGGGTGCTCTCGGTCGTCCACGGCGGCGCGGAGACCGGCAACGACCTGGTCTCGCACCCGGACATCGACAAGATCACCTTCACCGGCTCGACCGGGGTGGGGCGCAAGATCGGCGTGATCGCGGCCGAGAACTTCAAGCGCGTCTCCCTCGAGCTCGGCGGCAAGTCCGCGGCCATCGTGCTCGAGGACGCCGACCTGGCCACCTCCGCCCCGATGCTGGCCACCTCCGGGCTGATGAACGCCGGCCAGGCCTGCGTGGCCCAGACCCGCATCCTGGCTCCGCGCTCGCGCTACGACGAGGTGATCGAGGCGCTGCGCGGGGTGATCGACGGGTTCATGAAGGTGGGCGATCCGACCGATCCGGCCACCCAGATCGGGCCGGTCATCAACGCCTCCCAGCGCGACAAGATCCTCGACTACATCGCCAAGGGCGAGGCCGAGGGTGCGCGGGTGGCCGTGCGCGGCGAGATGCCCGAGGGCCTGGGCGACGGCTACTTCATCGCCCCGACCGTGTTCGCGGACGTCAACAACGACATGACGATCGCGCGCGAGGAGATCTTCGGGCCGGTGCTGTCGGTGATCCCGTACGACACCGTCGACGAGGCGATCGCCATCGCCAACGACTCCGACTACGGCCTGGCCGGCTCGGTGTGGACCCAGGACGTCGACAAGGGCATCGAGGTGGCCAAGCAGGTGCGCACCGGCACCTACGCGATCAACTGGTACGCCTTCGACCCGGGTTCGCCGTTCGGCGGCTACAAGCAGTCGGGCATCGGGCGCGAGTCCGGCCCCGAGGGCATCGAGGCCTACTGCGAGCTCAAGTCGGTGCTCATGCCGCCGGGCTACACCTCGAACTGACCTACCGCGTGGCCTCTAAGCCGCCGCGCGGCGGTGAGCCGAGACGAAGACCGTCGGCCCGCACCTTTGGTGCGGGCCGACGGTCTCGCTGTTCAGCCGGCCGTTACGCCGCCGATAACTCGACGATCAGAGCAGGCCGCCGAGGGTGACGAAGTAGTGCGGCTGGTTGGCTGTCGAGCCGACGGGGTCCTTTTCGTCCAGGAAGTCCTGCGCACTGTCCCACAGTGAGCAGGAGCTGCTCACGGCGTAGATCCCCGGGTTCAGCTTCGGCGTCGTGACGTCCAGATCGTCGCGGAAGAATCCGTCTTCGGCCTCCTCCGGGAACGCGGCGACGGCGATGGACTCAAGCGTCGGCACACCTCCGGCCGGGGTCTCCAGTGCGGGATAGATCCCGACCCCGCACGCCGTGAATCCCGCGTCGTTCAGGTTCTCCATCTCGAGTGTGACCGTGCCATCGTCGTTGACGGTCACGGCCTGTCCGGGTGCCTTGACGCCCTCGTGCGCGGCGACCTGGGCCAGCCCCAGGCCGGTGACGAAGTCGGCGACCGCGTCGGCGCTGCCGGTGATAGGCGCGGCCGAGGCCGCCCCACCGCCGACGGTGACCATGGCCGACGCGATGCCTGCTGCGGCCGCTCCGGCCGCGATACGTGTGGTGATGTTCTTACTCATCGGACTTCCCTCCCTGACAGACCGTTCGCCCCCGACGCGGTCACGGCCTGCGCTGATAAGGCGGTCACGGTAACAGTAATAATAAGTACCGATCAATCGTCCTGATAGCACCGCAGCCCCGTACGCGGCTGGGGCCGGTCCGGATGTTCCGGACCGGCCCCAGCCGCAGTGCAGGATTCGGATCAGAAGAAGATCTCGATGGCGCGCACGACGGCGTCGAGCTCGCCCGGGTTGCCGGCGATCTCGTTGCCGTACTCGAGCAGCGCCACGACACCGTCCAGGCCCGACGGGACCAGGATCGGCTGCACGGTCGGCCGCGAGATCCCACCGAGGTCGGCGCAGGTGGCCGAGACGACGTAGACGCCGTTGGGCAGGTTGCGGGTGCCCGAGTTCGGGTTGTTGGCCGGCCACGGGGCGGTGCCCACGATCGGGTAGACGCCCGGGCCGCCGTCGATGATGCGCTGCGGATCGGCGATCACGTCGGCCGCCTTGGTCAGCTCGATCGCCGAGGCGGTGCAGGCCGAGTTGCCGGGGCCGTGCATGTCGACGGTGACGTCGTTGCCGTTCTGGTGCACCGCGGTCCACGGCGGCGGGGGCGCGGCCGCGGCGGTGGCCGGGGCGACGAGTGCGGAGGTGCCCGCGACGGCAACGGCGGCGGCGATACCGCCGGCGATCTTCTTCACGTTCACGATCGTTCTTCCTTATCGTCTCGGGCGGCCCGGTGGCCTCCCTGTCAGAGCGGCGCCCCGGCGGTCCGTGAAAAGACGGACTCTCGGGCGGCAGATGTCTCCACCTGCACGGCGGCCGCCGGACCTCACGGTCGGCAGGCGCGCACCTTCTCGGCATCGATGAGCCTTCCGGCCCATCCCACGACTCATATCCGTTTCCTCCGGCGAACCGTTACACCCGCGGGTACACATAATCGCGATACGGCACGGAAACGACCTGTGGGCCGCCCCGATGAAGGAGCGGCCCACAGGTCGAACGGCAGCCGCAGCACGGCCGGCGCAGCAGCGACGATCAGCTGCCGGTCATCAGCTCCGGCAGGATCTTGATCAGCGCGGGCAGGGACTGCCCGGCCAGGCTGCCGAAGTTCAGTGCCGGCTCGACGCTGCCGATGCCGCTGGGCACGATCACCGGGACCATCGAGACCCCGACGTTCGTCGGGTCCCCTGCGGTCTTGATGCCGCCACAGGTGCCCATGAAGATGTAGACACCGTCGTCGACCGAGACCGAGCGGGTATCGCTGTTCGGCCCCGGGTACGCCAGACCATTGGAAGCCATGGGTCCGAGCTTGGAGTTGTTGCCGACGACCATCAGCTTGATCAGTTCGACGTAGTCCTCGTTGGCGTAGGCGATGAGAGCCTTCATCCCGACCTCGCCGTCCATCAGGTACGAGGTGCACGACGACTCCCCGAACCATCCGCCCACCTCGTTCGGGTTGGTGAGCTTGAGATCGATCTCCTCTCCACTGCCGCCGCTCTGAGACACGCTCAGCTTCGGCCCCTTGTAGCGATCCGCCGCCTGCGTGACATTCACGCCCTCCGGCGCAGCCGTTGCCACAGCCGGAGCCAGCACTCCTGCACCCATCGCCAATGCGGATGCTGCTGCCGCACCTGCGAGAACCCGCTTGAATCCACGGATCTCCATACGTTCGCCCTCGATTCCTCACACACCACATCCGGCGGACACGGATGCGGCCACCGAGGCCGACGCTGCCCTGATCGCACGCCCGGCCAACACAGGATGTTTGCACGTTCGTCCCAGTCAGCAAAGTGACGGTCCCACAGACTCGACCGCAGAGCACTGCGGACCTTCCCCGTGGTGGGGCAGGTCCGCAGTGCCGCTTACTGGTCCGCCGGTCAGCCGAAGATGCCGGCCAGACCGCTGACCGCCTCCAGGCTGCCGAGGTCGCCGATGCCGCCCGGAACGATCACCGGCTCGACGTCGAAGCTGACGGAGTCGAAATCACCGAGCAGAGTCGAGGCATCCGTGCAAATACCCGCCAGCGCGTAGACGTTCGGATCGAGGTTCTCCCACTTCGTCGTTGCGGTAGCCGACTTGCCTCCCACGGCGGTCAGCGCCGGAGCGCCGACCTTGAAGTCAGAACCGCCAGCCAGCGCCTTCTCCGCCAGCCCCAGGTAGTCGTTCTGCATCAGCATCAGGCCGGACTCGACCAAACCCGGACCGCTGATCAGCACCGGGGCGCAGGCCGAACCGTCCACAAGCCATGACGCACCATTGGGGTTGGTGATCGTCACCGTGACGTCATAGCCGTCCTGCTCGACATCGAGGATCGGATTCTCCAACCCCTCCCCCGCAGTGACCTCGGGATCGTCGCCCTCGTCGGCCATCGCCACGCCCGGCGCGAGCACGCCCGCCCCCAGCGCCAGCGCCGAGGCGGCCGCCACGCTCGCTGCGACCCGCTTGAATCCACGCACCTTCATGTCCCGCTCCTTCTTCCCACCCGACCCCGTGTGTGCCGCCGCAGACCCGCACGAAAGGGAACGCCGACGGACAGATACCGATCCAGCATGCAATACATGACCGCGGTCACACAAGGCCTCACCTGCAACTTTCTGTCACAAAACGGTCACGGCCGCAGGCAAGAGCCTGCGGCCGTGACCGGAAAAACAGGTGCGTCAGTGCGGGAAGTTCGGGGCGCGCTTGCCCAGGAACGCGGCCACACCCTCCTGCCCGGAGGCGCTGGCGGCCGAGATGCCGATCTGCTCGGCCTCGGCGGCGAGCTGCTCGTCAAAGGTGCGCTCGCGCCCCTCGCGCACCAGCGTCTTGAGTCGGGCGAAGGAGTCGGTCGGCCCGTCGGCGAGCCGGCGGGCGAGCGTCGTCGCCGTCTCGGTGACCTCGTCGTCGGCGACGACGCGGCTGACCACCCCGGCGTCGAGCGCCTGGGCGGCCGTCAGCAGGTCACCGGTCATCAAAAGGTCCATGAAGCGGGCGTGGCCGAGGGTGCGCGGCAGGGTCCAGCTCATCCCGCCGTCCGGGGTCAGCCCGATCGCCAGGTAGGCCGGGCGCAGCTTCGCCGACTCACCGGCCACCACCACATCACCGACACCGAGCAGGCTCATCCCGGCCCCGCCGACCCCGCCCTGGGCGCCGATCACCACGGGCACATCGAGCTTCGCCAGCGCCGCGACACCGACGTGCAGGTCGGTGGCCAGGTCGGTGAGGAACTTCTGCGGATCCGCGGCCTGGGCGAACCCGCCGATGTCGCCGCCGACGCTGAAGTGCCGGCCGGCACCGAGGATCAGCACCGCCCCGACCGTGTCGTCGACCTGCGCCACCGCCTCCGCCAGGGCGCCTGCGAGTGGGAAGTCGATCGCGTTGCCGGCCTCGGGCCGGTTCAGGGTGATCGTCAGCACCCGGCCGTCGCGGGAGACGAGCACGGGGGCCTCGGCGGTGTTCTGCGCATCGGTCATCTCTTACGGTCCTCCATCGATCCGTTCCGGCCGGCGCGGCGCGCCCGGCCGTATGCGGTGTCCTCGCCCCACAGCATCGCACCCGCACCTACCCGCCCACCGGCCCGGTCCCGCCTACCAACGACGCCGGGGCCGTCCTCCCGGCTAAGGGAGGACGGCCCCGGCGTGCGGGTCGTGCGTCGGCGCGCCGACTCAGCCCAGGCGCGTCTTCAGCGCCTCGAACTGGTCGAGCACACCGGCCGGGACGTGGTCGCCCAGGAAGTCGAACCACTCCTGGATGCCCGGGAGCTCGTCCTTCCACTCGGCGACGTCCACCGCCAGCGAGGCGTCCACGTCGGCCGGGTCGACGTCCAGGCCGGACAGGTCGATCTGGTCGGCTGTCGGCACGTGGCCGATCGCGGTCTCGGTGGCCTCGGCGGTGCCGTCGATGCGGTCGGCGATCCACTTGAGCACGCGCGAGTTCTCGCCGAAGCCCGGCCACAGGAAGCGGCCGTCCTCGCCACGGCGGAACCAGTTGACGTAGAAGATCTTCGGCAGCGCGCCCTCGGGGGCCTCCGCACCGATCTTCAGCCAGTGCGCCAGGTAGTCGCCGGCGTTGTAGCCCAGGAACGGCAGCATCGCCATCGGGTCGCGACGCACCGCGCCCACGGTGCCCTCGGCGGCCGCGGTCTGCTCCGACGACAGGGTGGCGCCCATGAAGGTGCCGTGCGCCCAGTCGAAGGACTCGGTGATCAGCGGCACGGTGTCCTTGCGCCGGCCGCCGAACAGGATCGCCGAGATCGGCACGCCGGCGGGATCGTCCCACTCGTCGGCCAGGATCGGGCACTGCGACATCGGGGTGCAGTAGCGCGAGTTCGGATGCGCGGCCTTGTTCTCCGCGCCCACGGTCCAGTCGTTGCCGTGCCAGTCGATCAGGTGCGCCGGAGCGTCACCGTCGATGCCCTCCCACCACACGTCGCCGTCGTCGGTCAGCGCGACGTTGGTGTAGATGGTGTTGCCCGCCTCGACGGTCTTCATCGCGTTCGGGTTCGAATCCATCGAGGTGCCCGGGGCGACGCCGAAGAAACCGGCCTCGGGGTTGACCGCGTAGAGGCGGCCGTCCTTGCCCGGACGCAGCCAGGCGATGTCGTCGCCGAGGGTCTCGGCCTTCCAGCCCGGGATGGTCGGCTCGATCATCGCCAGGTTGGTCTTGCCGCAGGCGCTCGGGAACGCGGCCGCGATGTAGTAGACCTTGCCCTCCGGCGAGGTGAGCTTGAGGATGAGCATGTGCTCGGCCAGCCAGCCCTCGTCGTGGGCCATCGCCGAGGCGATGCGCAGCGCATAGCACTTCTTGCCCAGCAGCGCGTTGCCGCCGTAGCCCGAGCCGTAGGACCAGATCTCACGGGTCTCGGGGAAGTGGGTGATGTACTTGGTCTCGTTGCACGGCCACGGCACGTCCTCCTGGCCGGCCTCGAGCGGGGCGCCGACCGAGTGCAGGCCCTTGACGTACTCGCCGTCCTCACCGATCTTGTCGAGCGCGGCCTGGCCCATGCGGGTCATGATGCGCATGGAGACCACGACGTAGGCCGAGTCGGTGATCTCGATGCCCAGCTTCGGGTCCTCCGCCTCGAGCGGGCCCATGCAGAACGGCACCACGTACATGGTGCGCCCGCGCATCGAGCCGCGGTAGAGCCCGGTCATCAGCTCGCGCATCTCGTCCGGGTCCATCCAGTTGTTGGTCGGACCGGCGCCCTCTTCGGTCTTCGAGCAGATGAAGGTGCGCGACTCCACGCGCGCCACATCGGCCGGGTCCGACAGGGCCAGGAAGGAGTTCGGCTTCTTGTCCTCGTTGAGCTTGGTGAACGTGCCGGCCTCGACGAGCTCGGCGGTGAGCCGGTCCCACTCCGCATCCGATCCGTCGGCGAAGACGACCCGATCCGGCTGGGTGAGCTCGGCAACCTCCGTGATCCAGGCAAGCATCTCGGCATGCCGGGTCGGCGGGGTATCGCTGGCGGTGTTCAACCCTGGAATCGTCGCTGCGGTCATCAGCCTCTCCTGCAGTGGCGGGAGCCGCACCTACTGCGGCGCAGCTCCCTGTGGTCACCCTGTGTGCGGAAGAACCTGCTCCCGCCCCCAGATATTCCTCGGTGCGCCCGCGCGGAGTCCGAACGACCCCCGCGCCGGCGGACCGTGACACGGAGGAAGCCCGTCGACGCGACACGGACGCCGGAAGTCCTCCCCACGAGATTAACGCCGATCGGCGATCGGTGGGCGACCGGGTCCGTTCGGGCGCGTCCGGGCCGGTCCACCGGCACGGATCCACCCCTTCGCGCGCACCGCGCCGCGCATCGCCCCGGCCGCGGGGGCCGGGGTCAGACGATGATGCGACCGTCCCAGACGTCGAGCACCGTCGACAGCACCTCTTCGGCCACCCCGAGCCCGCCCAGGTGGCTCTCGCCGCTGATCACCCGCAGTTCGGCCCGCGGCAGCAGCTCGACGCAGTGCTCGCCGTGGCGCAGCGGCACGATGTGGTCGGCGTCGCCGTGCCACCACACCACCGGTGCCGGCACCTGGCCGAGCGCGAAGTCCCACTCCTTGGCGAACAGCAGGATGTCGGAGAACGGCGCGGAGAACTGGCGCCGCGAACCGGTGAGCAGGTCGTCGAGGAACATCTGCTTGAACTCCGGGCGGGCCAGCAGTTCACGGTCTCCGCGCGGGGAGACCCGGCCGTAGACGTCCAGGATCGGCCCGGCCGCCGGTTTGATCAGCCGCACCGCCTGGGTCAGCCCCGCCCCGACCGAGGTGCGCCCCACCTTCACCAGCGGTGCGACCCGGCGCCCGAGCGCCATCAGCCCGCCGTCGATCGCCTCGACCCCGCGGGTGGGGGCCACCCCGCCGAGCACCCCGGCGACGGTGACCAGGCCGGACAGGTGCTCGGCCAGGGCCAGGGTGTAGGGCCCGCCGCCGGACAGGCCCACCACGGCCATCTCGTCGATGCCGAGCCGGTCGGCGACGATCGCGATGTCGGCGGCGAAGTCGCCGAAGCGCTCGTAGACGTGCGGGGTGGACAGCCCGATGCCGGGCCGGTCGATGCCGATCACCCGCAGGCCCTCGCGGACGGCGAACTCGCGCGCCTCCGGCGGGATCTGGCGGCGCGCCCCCGGAGTGCCGTGCAGCCACAGCACGGTCCGTCCCGACGGGGCACCGAACTCGGCGAAGCTCAGCCGGCGGTCCAGCAGCGGACCGACCTCCACGGTGCCCTCGACCCGGGGCCTGATGATCTCGACCATGGGCCAATCATGACCCGCCGGGGCGTGAGCCGCTGCACACGGGCACCGTTCCGCACCGGGTCGCACACCCCGCCCGGCCGGGTCGGCGCCGGTCAGAGGCCGGGCAGGGGATCGCCGCCGGTGTCCGTCTCGCCCGTCTCGCCCGCGGTGCCCGTACCCCACGGGCCGATGTCCCCGGGCCCGGCACCGTCGTCGACGCAGTGCCAGTGCGCGGTGCCGTCGGCGCCGCGGTGCCCCCACCACGAATCGACGCTGCCGTCGGCCCCGACCCGGGTCTGATAGTCGGCCGCGCCGTCGCCGTCGAGGTCGTAGACCACGGTGATCTCGTCCCCGGTGCGCACGATCATCGTCTCGAGCACCCCGTCGCCGTCGACGTCGATCGCGGTGACCGAGTCGAAGTCCACGGGCTGGAAGTCCGGGTCGATCAGCGGGGACACCCCCGGCGGCTCCCCGGCGCCCAGCGGCGCGCATTCGGGCCGGTACCCGCCCTCTGCGCCTGCGCCCCAGTCGGTCTCGCCGAAGTCCATCGGTCCTGCCGGCATCGGTCATCGCCTCCCCGCCCGGTCGATCCGGGCCCTGTCCGCCAATTCGGCCGCCAGATGCTCCAGCGCCGCTGATCGTCTGCCCGCCTCTACCGCCCGCCGGTCCCGCTCGGCCGCGCGCTCACCTGCCGCGGCGTCGATGCGGCGCAGCCGGGCGTCGCAGTCGGCGAGCTCCGCGGTGTGCGCGGCGGTGGTCTCGGCCAGCTGTGCGGCCTCGGCGGCGAGCACCGCGCGGGCCAGGGCGCGCTCCCACTCCCCGCGCACCTCGGCGAGCGTCTCGGCGACCCGGGCGCGCATGCGCTGCCGGTCGGCGGTGACGGTGCGGGCCCGCACGATCCACCAGGCCGCCGCAAGTCCGAGGGCGAGCATCACCGGCAGCACCGCCAGTCGCAGCGCCGGCACCAGGGCCAGCGGGGCCAGCAGCATCCGGCTCACCCCCAGTCCGGCCGAGGCGCCCATGGCCAGCACCAGCCGGTCCTCGGCCGTGAAGCGGCGCCCGTCCACCGGTTCGGGCACCGGGCCCGGGGCGGGCAGCGGATCGACCGGGGCACCGAGGCGGTGGGCGGCCAACGCGGTCAGTTCGGCGGCCGCGGCGTCGATGCGGCCGGCCAGCCGGTCCGGATACACCGCCAGGCCGCCCCTGTCGCAGGTCTCCAGTTCGGTGCGGGCGGTGGTGGTCAGGCGCCGGGTGCGCGCCGCGGCCAGGTGGCCCAGTTCCACCCGGATCGCGGCGAACTCCGTGCGGGCCGTGCTGAGCCGGGCGGGCAGGCCCTGCGCCCCGGTCAGCTCGGCACGCATGCGCTGCAGTGCGTCCCGCTCGGCCGCGGCGGCCTCGTCGGGGGCGCCGCGGCGGCTGAGCCGGGCGATCTCGCGGCGGCAGCGGGCGGCCTGCCAGTCCAGGGCGGATACGGCGACCCCGGCGGTCAGGTCCCGTTCGCCCGCCCAGGCCCGGGCGGCCGTGATCGCCGCGGTGAGTGCGGGCCCGTCCTCGGCCGGCAACATCGGGCGCCCACCGAAACCGGGCGCGTATTCGGCGAGCACCGCCCGCGAGGCCGCGCGCACCCCGTCCCGCTCGCCCTCGGCGGCCGGGCCCGCGCCCCGGTCGACCACGAGCACCACCTGCGCGGCCGGCAGGGCCAGGCCCGCCAGCACCGCGAGCTCGTCGGCACCGAGCGGCACCG
>Ga0079226_10002325_pt1 | contig 14674 bp, 12 predicted proteins | sample Poulit2014_FD_76345 | JGI IMG/M metagenome (GOLD analysis project Ga0079226, IMG submission 76345) | Agricultural soil microbial communities from Georgia to study Nitrogen management - Poultry litter 2014 | ecosystem: Environmental > Terrestrial > Soil > Agricultural land | place: USA: Georgia... | reverse complement strand
TAGCTGCACAAGCAGGAGTACGTTATAGTTTAGAAAACCCACATGCATATATTAATTCTAATATAGTTGGGTTTACTAATATACTTGAAGCTAGCAGACATTTTAATATAGAACATTTAATTTATGCATCGTCTAGTTCTGTATATGGTGCGAATACAACAAAACCATTTACAACAAATGATAATATTGATCATCCTTTAAGTTTATATGCTGCAACAAAAAAATCTAACGAACTTATGGCACATACATACAGTCATTTATATAACATACCTACAACAGGATTGCGTTTCTTTACTGTTTATGGTCCATGGGGTCGTCCAGATATGGCATTGTTTTTATTCACAAAAGCGATTGTTAATAATGAACCAATAGATGTGTTTAATCACGGAGAAATGATGCGGGATTTTACTTATATTGATGATATTGTTGAAAGTATAACAAGGTTAACGGAGAGACCGGCTCAACCCAATAAAGATTGGTCAGGTGCAAAGCCAGATCCAGGAAGTAGCTACGCACCGTATAAAGTATATAATATAGGTAATAACAGTCCAGTTCGCTTAATGGAATTTATTGAAGCAATTGAAAAAAAACTAGGAAAACAAGCAAAAAAGAATTATTTACCACTACAACCTGGAGATGTCCCAGAGACATATGCTGATGTAGAAGACTTGATTAGAGATATTGATTTTCAACCAAAAACTACTATACAGGAAGGTATAAATGAGTTTATTGATTGGTATGTAGATTATTATGAGGTGGAAATATGAGAAGCATTGCTGTAGTGGGATTAGGATATGTGGGACTACCTGTTGCAGTAGAGTTTGGAAAAAAGCAACACGTAATAGGCTTTGATATTAACCCTAAACGAATAGCAGAATTGGAAAAAGGGTTTGATTTTACAAATGAGGTAGAGGAAAGTGACCTGAAATCTGCCCATATGATGTTTACTTCAAATCCGGAAAATTTAAAACAGGCAGATTTTATAATTGTTGCAGTACCAACTCCTATAACATTAGGAAAGCAACCTGATTTAACCCCATTATTAAAAGCAACTGAAACAGTAGGTAAACAAATCAGTAAGGGAACGATCGTTGTATTTGAATCTACTGTTTATCCAGGAGCTACTGAGGAAGAATGTGTGCCCGTACTTGAAACTCAATCTGGAATGAAAGCAGGTAGTGATTTTTTTGTAGGCTATTCACCTGAGCGAATCAATCCTGGTGATAAAGAAAATACTTTTAACACAATTACAAAAGTAGTATCAGGGCAAACTAATGAAACACTTAATATTATTGCTGAAGTTTATGGCTCAGTAGTTGATGCTGGGGTTCATAAAGCAAGTTCTATTAAAGTTGCTGAAGCTGCAAAAGTAATTGAAAATACACAGCGAGATATTAATATTGCTTTAATGAATGAGTTAGCAGTTATTTTTGAAAAGTTAGATATAGATACTGCGGAAGTATTGGAAGCTGCCGGAACAAAGTGGAATTTTTTAAATTTTACTCCAGGTTTAGTTGGTGGTCATTGTATTGGTGTTGATCCATATTATTTAACGTATAAAGCAGAAAAAGTAGGACACCATCCACGAATGATAGTAGCGGGTAGAGAAATAAACGATAACACTGGGCAATTTATAGCTACTACATTGATAAAAGGTATGATTAAACATGGAATAACTATGGAAGGAGCTACTGTAACGGTATTAGGATTTACATTTAAAGAAAACGTACCTGATATAAGAAATACACGAGTAATTGATATTATAAGAGAATTAGAAAGTTTCGGGATTAATGTACAAGTTACCGATCCTTATGCCGTAGCGGAGGAAGCATACTCCGAGTATAATATTGAATTAATAGATTATAATAAATTAAACCAATCGGATGCAGTGATATTAGCTGTACCACACCAAATATATTTAGATGAAGGATGGGAACTTGTAAATCAATTAATTAAGAATAAAAAAGGATTAGTATTTGATATAAAAAGTAAATTAGACCAAATGTCTATGCCTGAAAATATAAATTTATTAAGATTATAAAATAAAGTGATTATTAATAAAAACAAGGTTTTTTTGAAAAAAGGTTTATAGATTGAGGTGTTTATATGAAAAAGATAAAAAAAGCAATTATCCCAGCGGCCGGTATAGGAACTAGATTTTTACCAGCAACGAAAGCAATGCCGAAAGAGATGCTGCCAATTGTGGACAAGCCAACGATTCAATATATTGTCGAAGAAGCAATTGAATCAGGTATTGAAGATATCATAATAGTAACAGGAAAAACAAAACGTGCGATTGAAGATCATTTCGATTCAAATTTTGAATTAGAAGAGAATTTACGTAAAGCAGGTAAGTACGAGCTATTAGAAAAAGTTAAAAAAGCAGAAATTGAAATCCATTATATTCGTCAGCACAATCCAAAAGGGCTTGGACATGCAGTTTGGTGTGCGCGTAAATTTATTGGTAATGAACCATTTGCAGTTTTACTAGGAGACGATATTGTTTGTGCAGAAACACCAGGATTAAAGCAGTTAATCAATCAATATGACGAAACAGGCTGTTCTGTGGTTGGTGTACAAACTGTATCTGATGAAGAGACAGATCGTTATGGCATTGTCGATCCATGTGAAAAAGTTGGACGACGTTATCAAGTGAAAAAATTCGTTGAAAAACCAAAGTTAGGGACTGCACCATCTAATTTGGCGATTATGGGTCGGTATGTGTTAACTTCTGGTATATTTAAACATTTAGGTAAACATGAAATTGGTGCAGGTGGCGAAATCCAGTTAACAGATGCTATTCAAATGTTAAATGAATCTGAAAATGTCTATGCATATGATTTTGACGGAAAACGATATGACGTCGGAGAAAAATTTGGGTTCGTGAAAACGACGATTGATTTAGCATTACAAAATGATGAAATTAAAAATGAATTGATGGAGTATTTAATTCAAGTGACGGAAGAAGCACGTGTGAAATAAACGAGAATTGTATGAAGGAGAGTGGAGATTTATGTTTGAAAAAATGAAGAGAAGAATAGATTTTCTACTCTCTTTAGCAGGAATAATTATTTTATTACCAGTTTTTATTGCATTAATTATTGCGATTAAATTGGATTCACGAGGACCAATATTATTCAAACAAAAACGTATAGGTCTTCATAAAAAGCCTTTTTATATTCTAAAATTCCGCACGATGCGAATTGATACACCAAAAGATACACCGACGCATTTATTAGATAATCCTGATCAATATATTACGAAAGTCGGTAAGTTTCTAAGAAAAACTTCATTAGATGAACTACCACAGATTTTTAATATATTAGCTGGGGATATGAGTATTATCGGGCCACGTCCTGCGTTATGGAATCAGTATGATCTTATTGCAGAGCGTGATAAATATGCTGCAAATAATATTCTTCCAGGTTTAACAGGTTGGGCGCAAATTAATGGTCGAGATGAGCTTCCAATTGAGGTAAAAGCAAAACTTGATGGAGAATATGTGGAAAAAATGAGTCCAATCATGGATATCAGATGCTTTTTAGGTACATTTATTAGCGTTGTGAAAAGTGATGGGGTATCAGAAGGTGGACCAAGAATGGAAGAAGCGCATGAAGAAGAAAAGGAGAAATCTGCAAAATGAAAAAAGTTCTTGTTACTGGTGTAAATAGTTATGTAGGAAATAGTTTTGCAGAATGGGTTGAACAGAACTCAGATGAATATGAAGTTGATCGAATTAGTGTGAGGGATGATAAATGGAAAGAAATAGACTTATCCGTATATGATTCGATTCTGCATGTAGCTGGAATTGCACATGTCTCTACTGATCCAAAAATGGAAGAGAACTATTATAAAGTTAATCGTGATTTAACGATTGAACTAGCCAAAGCTGCGAAAGAAGCAGGAGTTAAGCAGTTTGTTTTTATGAGTAGTATTATTGTTTACGGAGATAGTAAGGCTGAAAAAGTCGTTATTGATCGAGATACAAAACCGAATCCAAGCAATTTCTATGGAAGAAGTAAATTAGAAGCGGAAGAAAGCATCCTTCCATTAGAAGACGATTATTTTAAAGTAGCAATTGTACGTCCACCGATGATTTATGGGAAAAGTTCAAAAGGAAACTATCCAAAACTAGCAAAAGCTGCTCAGAAACTACCATTATTTCCTAATATAGATAATAAGCGTAGTATGCTACATATTGATAATTTATCTGAGTTTTTGAGACTAGTGATTAAAAATGAAGATAAAGGTTTGTTTTTTCCGCAGAATAAAGAATATGTGAAAACGAGTGATATGGTGTGGGAAATTGCTTATGCGCATGGTAGGAATATTTATTTGACTAGAATATTTAATTCGGTTTTAAAGTTAATGATACCTAAAGTGAATATAGTGAATAAAGTATTTGGAAATTTGGTATATGAACAAAAAATAAGCGAGTATAAACAGACCTATCAACTGAAAAGTTTAGAGCAATCAATTAAAGCGACAGAGTGGGAGTTTCTTAGAAAATGAAAAAAGTATTAATTTTAGTAAATCACGATGTTGTAATTTATAATTTTCGATTAGAGTTAGTGGAAAGGTTATTAGAGGAAAATTATTATGTTTATATATCTTCTCCATATGGAGAACGGATTGATGATTTAAAAGAACTAGGTTGTAAATTTATTGAAACCCCTATTTCTCGCCATGGAACCAGTATAAAAGAAGATTTTAACTTAATTTTAAAATACCGGGAAATGATGAAATGGATTCGGCCAGATATTGTATTAACTTTTACGATTAAACCAAATATTTATGGTGGTATGGCTGCTAGCTCACTAGATATACCATTTATCGCAAATATTACTGGTTTAGGTACTGCTGTTGAAAATGGTGGTATTATGCAAAAGGTCACTACTCAACTTTATCGAATTGCTTTTCAAAAGGTAAAGTGTGTATTCTTCCAAAATGAAGAAAATAAACAATTCTTTATAGATAGAAACATAGCAATGGGAAAACATCAATTAATTCCTGGTTCAGGAGTAAATCTAGAAAGATTCCCATTACTTGAATATCCTAAAGAGGACGATATTATTCGTTTTGTTTTTATTTCTAGGATTATGAAAGAAAAAGGAATTGATCAATATTTAGAAGCAGCTGAATATATAAAAGATAAGTATCCATATACAGAGTTTCATATTTGTGGATTTTATGAAGAAAATTATGAAGATATATTGAAAGATTATATGAGAAGAAATATTGTTATTTATCATGGAATGGTTAAAAATATTACTGAAATTCTAAAGTATACACATTGCACTATTCTGCCATCATACCATGAAGGAATGTCTAATGTTCTTTTAGAAAGTGCTGCATGCGGGAGACCCATAATTACAACTGATATAAGCGGATGCAGGGAAGTAGTAGATATTGGCGAGAATGGATTTCTGGTAAAATTGAAGAATACTAAAAGCTTAATTGACGGTATAGAAACATTCCTAAATTTAACTTATGACCAGATTTTAAATTTAGGTTTGAAAAGTCGTAAAAAAGTAGAAAAAAAATTCAATCGAGATATTGTTGTTCAAACTTATATAAATAAGATTAATGGAGGTTAAAACCATTTTGAATATCCTGAGACAAAAATTAGCTAACATATTAAAAAATAATCTAATAATGTATAAAATATATTATTATATCGGTACGCTACTGGTTAATATACTTAAATTATTTATAAAAACAGACCCGAAATTAATTTTATTTGTTAGTTATGGTGGTAAACAATATAGCGACAGTCCTAAAGTTATTTATGAATCTATGATTAAAGACCCTAGGTTTAAAGAGTTTAAATTTGTATGGGCTTTGAAGAAACCAGAGGAATTTAATGTTCCGGGGGATGCTAATATTATTAAAATAGATACTTTGAAATATTATTTAATATCTTTAAAAGCTAGATGTTGGATTACGAACGTAGTGATTGAAAGAACTTTAAATTACAGTGGTAAGAATACTTTTTATTTTTGTACTTGGCACGGGACTCCTATTAAAACTATAGGTTATGATGTAGATAGAGTTACATTCTATAATCATTTTAAATATAAATTTGATGTTATGATAGCGCAAGGAGAATATGATAAAAATATATTTAAATCTGCATTTAATTTAAGTGATGATCAAATCTTAAATATAGGTATACCAAGAAACGATGTTTTAATAACCAGTGATTTGACTATTCAAAGAAAAGTACGAAATAAATTAAATATACCAGCTAATAAAAAAGTGATTTTATACGCTCCAACGTACAGGGATGGTCAAGCTTTTACAATGAATGAAATTATAAACGTTAAAAAGTGGAAAAAAACTTTAGGTGATGAATATGTATTATTATTTAGGTCGCATTCAGCAGTTATTAAAAGATTAAATATAGAAGAAGATAAAGATTTCTTATTCGATGTATCAGACTATCAAGAATTAAATGATTTAATGATTGCATCAGACATGTTAATTTCAGACTACTCAAGTATATTTTTTGATTATTCACTCTTAGGGAAACCTATATATTGTTATGCTGAAGATTATGAAGATTATATAGCGGAGCGTTCTGTGTACTTTGATATACGTAAAGAACTTCCGGGAGGAAGTTGTGATGAGGATGAGTTGTTAAATTTAATACAAAGTGAATCGAATGACGATGTTCTAAAAAAGGTGAGAGTTTTCAAAGAAAATTATTTGCAGTATTATGGCGAAGCAACTAAGAAATCATTAGATACAATTTATAATAATATTACATGACATATTAAATTCATTTACATTATAAGTATAATAATATCTTTGAATTATTTTTGAGATATTTAACTATTATGTTTAAAAAGAAAGTGAATTACTAAATATTGAGTGTATATTAATTAGTTTGAAACAAAAAATATATCTAACTGTATTTATATGTTATAAAGTTGTTTAACTTGAGTATTGATAAAATACAGTTCTTATTGATTGTAAATGTACAACATATTTAATTAAAAAGTTTAACATATATTTTAAAATAACAATTAAACATGAAAATTTATATATATATTGTGAAGTGTTATTTTATTGTATTCTTTACACAAAACTCAAATATAAATACAAAAGTTTTAGATGCTTGAAAAATTTTAGATATCAATAATAAAATAAAGGAAATTAAATAAACTATTTAAATTGAAAAGAGTGTAATAGTTTGAAAAAAAACATAGCAATAATAATAAATGATATAAATGATAACGGTGCAGCTAGAGTAGTCTCTAATTTGTCATTAAACTTACCTAACGATAAGTATAGGAAAACAATAATTATAACTGATTATACTATTAAAGGTTATCCAATTGATGGAGATTTAATAGATTTAAATGTTAAAGGAAGTAACTCTTTTTTAAAAAAAATATTTAATACATTTATTAGAATTAGAAAAGTAAAAAAAATAAAAAGGCAAAAAGAAATAGATACCACTATTAGTTTTTTACCTAATCCTAATTTGGTTAATATTCTATCTAAACGCAAAGAAAAAGTAATTATATCAGTAAGGAATTTTATGTCTAAAAGTTTATCCAGTTCGAAGCTATTTATATATAAAAAGGTAATTAAACATTTATACAATAAAGCTCATTTAATTGTTGCTGTTTCTGAAGCCATAAAATTAGATTTAATAAAAAACTTTGGCGTTAACGAGGATAAAATAATTGTTATACATAATTTTTATGATATTAAAAATATACGTGAAGACTCTATCAAAAAATTAAGTCTAAAAAAACAAAATATATTTAAGCAACCAACAATAATAACCTCAGGAAGATTATCTAATCAAAAAGGACAATGGCATTTAATAAGAGCTTTTAGTAAGGTGAAGGAAAAAATACCTAATGCACAATTAGTTATATTAGGTAAAGGTGATTTAAAAAGTAAATTAATTGATATAACCTACAAATTAAAACTTGAAAATTCAATACATTTTCTAGGATTTCAAAGTAATCCTTTTAAATATATTGCGGAAGCAGATATATTTGTCCTGCCATCTTTGTACGAAGGTTTCCCTAACGCATTATGTGAAGCAATGGCATGTGGTTTGCCCGTTATTTCTACTGATTGTCAATCTGGACCTAGGGAAATTTTAGAACCTTGTATTGATATTGAAGTGCCTACTATTAAAAAAACGGTTTATGGTAGTTATGGAATTTTGGTACCAGTTTTTTCTGAATTAAGATATCTAACAACAGAAGAACTTACAAAAGAAGAAATTTTTATGGAAGAGGCAATAATTGAACTACTAGAGAATGAAGATAAGATGTATAAATACAAATTAAAATCCATAGAGAGAATAGATCATTTTAATATATCAAATGTAATTGAAAATTGGATTAACATTATATGAGTTAATAGTTATTTAGAGTGTTTAATTATATAATAATATTTTTATCTATAAATAAATAGTAGATAGTGTTTTAAACTTAAATTAGGATGGTTTCATGGGCGCATTAAGGTTAAGTCAATTCAATAATTTACAGGATAACAAGTCTAATATAAAACTATAGAAACTGAAAACATAAAAGAGACTATCATAAACTGAATATTGTTTCATATAACTTCAGTTATTAATTTATTAATATTAGAAGGAAATAATGTCAAAGATTATTAAACTTGTACTATAACAATTTGTTTTAAAAGTAAGTGTGATAATTTATCGGGTCATTTGAATATGAATTCAATGTAGTTGATTTATTAATATACAAATTGTATCTACTAAAAGCTCTATTTCAAGTAACAAAAAACAATGAAAAATAGATTAACAGGGTACCTGAGACATAAATCAGCAACTTTCGGAATATTGACTAAGAATCCAATCTCTAATTATTTAAAACCATAATTAAATTAAAAAATTAATTTAATGAAATGAAAATGAGTGAATTATATGAATGAATTACAGAACAATTTAAAAATAAAATATCATAAAGTTATACTTTTAGTGCTTTTAACAATAACTGCTTTACCGATATTCAATACAAATGTTTTTAACTATTCGATAATAGTAATGAGTTTGGTTTCGATATTTGTACTCATATTTAAATCTGAAATTAAAATTAATTATTATATTATTTGGAGTCTTGCTGTTGCATTTGTAATTATGCTTTCTATATTCTGGTCTATTGACAAAAATTTAGCGATAGGTCAAAACAAGCAACATGCCATGATCATGGTGATGTATATATATATGATGTTACTTATACAGACTAAAAAGGACATTTATACTGTTTTAAAACTTTTTGTTATATCAAGAATTGTAATGTTACTATATATACTTGTGTTACTTGACTTCGATACATTAGGACTAATGAGAATAGGAGCTAAAAACTTAGGAGAAGAATGGAATTCAAATGCAATAGGTATGAATTTGGCTTTAGCTACATTTTCGATTGTTGTGTTATTAAGAAATGTTATGAGTAAAAAAGTTAAAATATTATATTATTTAATTCTCGTATTATTTTTTATATTTACTTTACTAACTGGTTCGCGAAAAGCTTTATTTGTTTTAGTGTTTAGTATATTTTCATTTATTATTATGTTATCAAGGAAAAAAATAATAATAAATTTAATGTTATTTACCATTATGTCTATAGGATTATATTATGTAATAGTAAATAATCCTTTTCTTTATGATGTAATAGGTAAAAGAATAGAAGGTCTAACAGCAAGTTTTACAAATTCAGGAAGAATCGATGAAAGCACTCAAGAAAGAAAATATATGATAGAAAGAGGTTTGTATTTTTTTAAAAATGAACCATTGCTTGGTTATGGTATTAATAATTATAAATATTTATTAGGTCAAATTGCAGGAGATTTTCGTTATTCTCATAATAATTATATTGAGCTCTTAGTAGGAATAGGGATTTTTGGTACATTTATGTACTACTCAATATTTTATTATATAATTAGAACAGTTTTTAAAATTTTTAATGAATTAACTGTTTTTGCTTTAGTTACTGCAATTACCATATTAATAATTGATTATGGGCTTGTAAGCTATAATTCTCATTATATCAATTTCTTTATATGTGTTTCATTTGCTGCGGCGTATTTTTCAGGGAAGTCTAAATCAAATGAAATATCGATTTAATCATTATTTCATTTATATGTAAGAGGAGATAAGAATGTTTAAAGAAAAAATATCTAAAGTCATTAAACTAATTAAAAAACCGAGTATAATTTTTAGTTATTTTAATCGGAAAGGTTTTTTTAATAAAATGTCAGATGAAAAATTTTTAAAATACTTTTATAAAATTAGGACAGGTAAAACATTAAATCTTTACAATCCAACGACTTTTAACGAAAAGTTACAGTGGTTAAAGATACATGATAGAAAACAAATATATACAGAATATGTTGATAAATATAGTGTTAGAAAACACGTACAAAACTTGATTGGAAAAGAATACTTAATCCCATTACTTGGAAAATTTGATTCTTTTGATCAAATAAATTTTAATAAGTTACCTAATCAATTCGTTTTAAAGTGCTCACACGATTCAGGAGGATTAGTTATCTGTAAAGATAAAAAAACTTTAGATATAAAAAAAAGTCGTAAAAAAATAGAGAAATCCTTAAGAAGAAATTATTATTATTATGGGAGAGAATGGGTCTATAAAAATATAAAACCTAGAATAATTTGCGAAGAATATTTAAGTGATAACTATTTCAATAATTCAAGTTTAGTAGATTTTAAATTTTATTGTTTCAATGGAGAACCTTATTATTGTCAAGTGATTCAAGGCCGAGGACTGCATGAAACTATAGATTTTTACGATATGTCTTGGAACCATATGCCTTTTAATGGAACGCGTCCATTACCTATGTCGAATAAAAAAATGGAAAAACCACAAAAATTAAATGAAATGATAGGAATAGCTAGAAAGTTATCACAAAATATACCTTTTATAAGAGTAGATTTATATTATGTAAATAAAAGAATTTATTTTGGAGAATTAACATTTTTTCCTAGTAGTGGTATAGGTTGCTTTCAGCCACATGAATGGAACAAAAAATTAGGAGAACTTATTAGATTACCATATTAATTTTGTATATAAGATTGATATAAATTGTTAGTATTATCACTTGTAGTATTTAGATATAGAAAGAATCTAATGTTAATGAACTGAAAAAGATATAGAATGAAACTATTTGATAATTGTATTATTAAAGATGGATTATACAAGAAGCATATTGTAAGCAAGTATGCTTTATCTTGTAAAATTATAGAATCTAAAATACATTAGAGAGTTATTGCTTAAAGTTTTAATACAGGAGAATCAATAATGATATGTCGGCAATGAAAAGAGTACTTGAAAATTCATTTTTATATACATTTAGTCAATTATTAGTTAAAGGTATAGGTTTTCTTTTACTTCCGCTTTATACGTATTTTCTGACACCAGATGATTATGGAATAGTTAATCTAATAAATAGCTTTTTACAAATAAGTTTATATATCATTACTTTTTCACTTGGTTCTGGAATAATGCGCTTTTATGTAGATTATAAAGATGATCATAAAGATTTAAAACGTTACTTAGGAACGATTATTATATTTGTAATAATATCTAGTATAATATTTATTATACTAGGATTTTTATTTAATAATTTACTGATTAGGTGGTTTTTTGAAGATATCGCTTTTTTTCCATATGTGTTTATAGCTTTAATTACAGTTTTATTTATAATTTTACATAGAATTCATCAAGATATTATGCAAGCTATGCAACAGGGAAGAAAATTAACATTGATTAATCTGGCAGTTTTTTTTATTACTGTTATTTTCAATGTAACCTTTATAGTAATTTTACAATATGGTGCAGTAGGAATGTTATTAGCTCAGCTAATTGTTATGTTTGGTTACGCTTTTTATATAGTGTATGATCTTAGGAAGAATAATCTGTTTACAGTTTGCTTGGACTTAAAAATATTATGGAGTGCATTGAAGTATAGTATACCATTAATACCACATAATTTATCAACGAGGCTTGCAAGTTTTGTTTCTCGAGTTTTATTAAATATAGGAGGAGCAGTAGCTACAGTAGGTTTATATAGTGTAAGTATGCAGTTTAGTCAACTTATTGATACAGTACAATCTTCAGTGAATAAAGCTTTTCAACCGTGGTTTTTTGAAATGATGAAAGAGAGTAATAAAAAAAGCAAAGAACAAATAATAAAGTTATCTACTTTACTTTTAACATTATATTCTTTAATTTATATGATAATCGGTTTGTTTTCACAAGAAGCGATACTCATCATGACAAGTGAAAAATACGTTATGGCATGGACTGTAATACCTATATTAGTAATAGCGTTTTCAGTAAAATCCATTTATTATTTTTATGTAAACATATTGTATTATTATAAATACTTAGCAAAAAAAGTATTTATATCTACTCTGACTGGAAGTTTTGTGGATATTTTATTAGCCTTTACATTGATTTCGTTTATGGGTATGTACGGAGCGGCATTAGCATTTTTATTAGCAAAAGTAATCGTAGTAATTATTGTTGTTTTTATGGCGAAAAGTCACAATCGTAAATATATAGGTTATCGTTTATTTACGATGATTAAAATTATAACAACTAGCCTAATATTTATGGGAATTGGTTTGTTTTTCAGTTACACTAAATATTTAACAATAATTAGTTTTACGAACATTTTGTATAAAACTTGTGTTTTAATTGCGTATCTATTATTTATTTATTTAACAAATAGAGTGTTAATTAAAGAATATGTAATATCAGGAAAAATAAGAAATATATTAAAGAAGAAAAGGAAATAATTATGATAAAAAGAATACTGAAAAAAATACCAGTGATACAGTTAATAAATAATGTATTTAAGCGAATTAAAAATACAATAATTTATATGGTTATATGTAGTACCAGTAAAGTAAATAAAAATAAAGCGGTATTTGAAAGTTTTGGTGGGAAAGGCTATTCATGTAATCCAAAGGCGATATCAGAGGAATTACATCGAAAAATGCCAGAAATGGAAATTGTATGGTTATTTTTAAAACCAGAAGAAAAGAATGAAAACGTACCGAAATACGTCACTAAGGTAAAAAAGAATACTTTAAGGGCTTTTTATGAAATGTATACAGCGAAATTTTGGGTTGATAATTTTCAAAAGTCTAAACATACTCCTAAAAGAAAAGATCAAATATATATTCAAGCGTGGCATGGCGATAGAGCTTTTAAGAAAATCCTGTTTGATTCCGGATCCAAAAAAAATAAGGACCCAAATCGATTAATAGAAAAAGATATATGTAATTTAATGATTTCAGGATCAAAGTTTGGTTCAGATATGCTTCAATCTGCTTTTCATTATAACGGAAATATTTATAAATATGGATGTCCCAGAAATGATAAATTAATTGAAAATGAAAAAGAGGAAATAGTTCGAATTAAGAAGAAATTAAATATTGATTTAGAGACTAAAATTCTCTTGTTTGCCCCAACATTCAGAGATTCTAGCAGTAACAAAATACAGGAAATAAATGATATAAATATTGATGAAACTTTAGCTATGTTGGAATTCAAAAAAGGTGAGAGCTGGGTTTGTTTAGTTAGAGGTCATAATAATACTAAAAAATTAAAATTATCTTATAAGAATGAGAACAAAGTAATAGATGTTAGTACTTATGAAGATATGGCAGAGTTATTACTAGTAGCTGATACTTTAATAACTGATTATTCTTCTTCAGCAGGTGATTTTGTACTAACAAAAAAACCTGTTATTTTATTTCAAGCTGATAGAGAAAAATATCAAGAAAGAGATAGAAATTTTTATATACCAATCGAAAATACGCCTTTTTTTGTGGCAGAGAATCAACAAGAGTTATCTGATTGGATTATAGGTATTAATGATAATAAAGCGGCAAAAAATTGTGAAAAAATAATGGAATTTTACGGTTTTAACGAAACAGGTAAATCATCGGAAAAAGTTGTTGAATATATAAAATCAAAAATATGAGTATATTTGATGCATAGGAGGAATATTTTTGAAAAGAATTATCACTTATGGAACATTTGATTTGATTCATACAGGTCATATAAACATATTACGCCGTGCAAAAGAATTAGGAGATTATTTAGTAGTTGCTATATCAACAGACGAATTTAATATGGATAAAAATAAAAAAGCATATTATACATATGAACAAAGGAAAGTAATTTTAGAAGCAATACGTTATGTTGATGAGGTAATCCCAGAACATAATTGGGAACAAAAGTTAAATGATATTCAAGAACACAATGTAGATATATTCGTGATGGGCGATGATTGGAAAGGAACATTTGACTTTCTAGGAGAATATTGTGAAGTAAAATATTTGCCAAGAACAGAAGGAATTTCTACCACACAAATAAAAAAGGATTTAAATCAAATAAGGATGTGAATTAAATGAAAATCACAGTTGCAGGCACAGGCTACGTCGGCCTATCCAATGCTGTTCTTCTCGCCCAAAACAACGAAGTAATCGCATTAGATATTATCCAAGAAAAAGTGGATCAAATTAATAACAAGCAATCTCCAATTGTGGATAATGAAATTGAGGATTTCTTAGCAACGAAAGATTTAAATTTAAAAGCAACTACGGATACAGAGGAAGCTTTTAAAGATGCAGAGTTTGTTA
>Ga0079226_10002324_pt1 | contig 14677 bp, 11 predicted proteins | sample Poulit2014_FD_76345 | JGI IMG/M metagenome (GOLD analysis project Ga0079226, IMG submission 76345) | Agricultural soil microbial communities from Georgia to study Nitrogen management - Poultry litter 2014 | ecosystem: Environmental > Terrestrial > Soil > Agricultural land | place: USA: Georgia... | reverse complement strand
GCCGCTTTTTCGGCAGCCTTGGACATATCGCGTGGAGTTATTGTCATGAAAGGTGCTCTTCTAGGAGGAGTATTCGGCGTTTTCGCGCACGTAATCATAGGACAGGTCATTGGTCCACACGGTGACCGTGTGATCGCCAGCCTTCAGGTAAATATCGACGGTGACTTCACGGTCGTCGAATTTCACCAAGCTGCGGTCTTCGCCAATTCCGGCATTGCGGCACACCATGACGTCGTTCACCGCAACATCCAGGGTGGTCGGGTTGAATTGGGCGTGCGTGGTGCCAACGGCAGAGATGATTCGGCCCCAGTTGGGATCTTGACCGAACATCGCGGTCTTAAACAGATTCGAGCGAGTCACCGCACGGGCAACCTCTTCGCCTTCGGCTTCGGTGGCTGCGCCATGAACCGTCACAGCGATGTCGCGGGTAGACCCTTCGGCATCCCCGATGATCTGGCGGGCCAGTGAACCACACACCGAACGCAGCAGTTCTTGTAACTCGTAGCGATCGGGCGTGACCTCGGAGGCGCCCGAGGCCATGAGTAGAACGGTGTCATTAGTGGACATACAACCATCGGAATCTGCCCGATTGAACGTCGTCCGAACGGCTTCTGTCAACAGCTCGTGAGCCAGTGCTGAATCCACAACGGCGTCGGTGGTCACCACGGCAAGCATTGTGGCCATGCCCGGTGCGATCATCCCTGCACCCTTGGTCAGGCCGGACACCGTGTAGCCAGTTCCCTGCGCTTGAGCGGTTTTGTGGACTGTATCGGTGGTCATAATCGCTTTGGCAGCGGTCACGAATCCATCGTCAGTCAGCGACTCAACGGCGGTTGTGATCCCGGTGATCACCTTGTCCATGGGTAAGCGTTCGCCAATCAGCCCGGTGGAACACACCAGCACGTCGTCGGCGGCAATGTCTAACTCTTGAGCGGTGTGGTCAGCCATGGCGGCAGCATCCTGGTCGCCTTGGAGACCCGTGCAGGCATTTGCGCCGCCGGAGTTCAATATTACGGCACGGGCTTGCCCATTTTGGATCGCGTTCTGGGACCAGCGCACCGGGGCGGCAGAGATACGATTGGTGGTGAATACTCCGGCAGCGTCATAGCGTGGTCCGTTATTAACGATCAGTGCAAGGTCAAGATCGCCGGATGCTTTGATGCCTGCGGCGATGCCGGAAGCGGTAAATCCGGCCGGTTGGGTGATACTCACGGCGCGACTCCTTGAACGGTCAAACCTGTTTCTTCGGGATATCCCAAGGCGATATTCATCGACTGGATTGCTCCCCCGGCGGTACCTTTGGTGAGGTTATCGACGGCGACCACCACAATGACGCGACCGGCGGCTTCATCAACGGCCAGCTGCATTACGACGTGGTTGGAGCCGAGTACAGATTTCGTGGAAGGCCACTGGCCCTCGGGCAGCAGGTGTACGAATTGTTCGTTGCTATAAGCTTCTTCCCATGCGGCACGAATTGCTTCGGCGGAGGTGCCGGGCACATATTTGGCGGTGGCCGTGGTCAAAATCCCACGTGGCATCGGGGCCAGGGTTGGAGTAAATGATAGCGAGACGTCTTGTCCGGCAGCCTGCGACAGGCCCTGAATGATTTCAGGGGTGTGACGGTGTAGGCCACCTACACCGTAGGGGCTCATACCGCCCATAACTTCGGAACCCAGCAGGTGCGGTTTCAGTGATTTTCCAGCCCCCGAAGTCCCCGATGCCGCAACAATGACGACGTCGTCAGTTTGCAATACCCCACCGGTAAATCCAGGTGCCAATCCCAGAATCGAGCCGGTCGGGTAACATCCAGGCACCGCAATCCGTTGAGCATTGGCAAGCTTTTCCCGGTTACCGGGCAATTCAGGCAGACCATAGGGCCAGGTACCGGCATGTGGTGAACCATAGAATTTCTCCCACATTGCACTATCGGTCAGACGGTGGTCGGCACCAGCGTCAATCACCAGGGTATCTTGAGGCAGTTGAGCCGCGATTTCGGCGGATGCGCCGTGCGGCAGCGCTAAGAAAACGACATCATGGCCGCGCAGTACGTCAACATCGGTTGACTCCAGCACGCGGTCTGCCAGAGCATGCAGATGTGGTTGCAGGCCGCCAAGTTTCTGGCCGGCGTTGGAATGGGCGGTGATTGAGCCAATTTCGACGTGCGGGTGTGAGGTCAACAACCGTAGAACCTCTCCACCGGCATAGCCACTGGCTCCAGATACAGCTACACGAAGAGTCATGCGTCCACCCTAGCATCAAAATATGCAGCCTGTGTAATAATTATGCAGCACAGCATTTCTAGCGATGCTCCCCACGGAAATGTAACCTAGCAACTATGACTCAAATTCCCGTAGAACTTCCAGAAAATATGCGTGCAGCTGTGGTCACACAAGCGGGCGGTCCAGAGAATTTTGATTGGCGTGAAGTCCCCGTCCCTACTCCCGATGCAGGCCAAGTGTTGGTCGAAACGGCGGCGGCAGGTTTGAACTTTATTGAAACGTATCAGCGTTCTGGACTGTACGATGTCCCCTACCCGTTTATTCCCGGGTCCGAGGCTTCCGGAACGGTCATCGCTGTTGGCGACGACGTCACGAATATTGCCGTGGGCGATCGTGTGGCCACTGCATCGGCCGAAGCCACTTATGCGGAGTTTTTTGTTGCTCCGGCCGATAAATTATTGCCGGTACCCGACACGATTGACCTCATCGAGGCCGCAGCTATCCCGCTGCAGGGTATGACGGCCCATTATCTATGCCGTTCCACATTTGAAGTCAAACCTGGCCACAACGTGTTTGTGACCGCCGGTGCCGGCGGCGTCGGACAGTTGCTGATTCAGATGTGCAAACACCTGGGCGCTAATGTCTACACGGTGGTCTCCACTGAAGAAAAACGCAAGATTGCTTTGAACGCCGGGGCCGACGAGGTGTTCGATTACGACAATTTTGGTGACAAATTACGTGAAGTCACCAACGGCGTCGGCGTGGATGTAGTCTATGACGGCGTCGGGGCAAATACTTTTGATGCCTCGTTGGCCTCGCTGCGGATCCGCGGGATGATGGTGCTCTTCGGGGCTGCTTCCGGTCCGGTACCACCATTTGATTTGCAACGGCTTAATTCCGGCGGTTCATTATTCGCTACGCGGCCGAGCTTGGCGTTTTACACGCTTACCGGCGATGAGGTGTCGTGGCGGGCTGGCGAGATCTTTGGTTGGCTTGCTGAGGGCGTCCTGAGTCTCAGCGTGGATGAACGATTCGATCTGAAAAATGCTGGTGATGCTCATCGTGCGCTCGAATCGAGATCCACAACCGGTAAGACGGTACTCATTCCGTAAGCACTTTGCGGGGTTAAATCACAAGGGGCATACGTGGTGTTGGCTTAGCACACCACGCCTGCCCCTTGTTTTGTCTGGGTTTAGAGCAGGGACATGACCGTGGTTCCGATCATGCCGATGACAACGAGTAGTGCTATGAACGAGACACCAAATTGTCGGCGGCGACGTTTGGCGCGCTCGCGATCGGATTCTGGGACGGGATCATGGAGTTCCCAGGGTTGACTCATCGTAGAACTGCTCCGTGTTCGGTTTCTGCTGCTGCGATCGCGGCGAGACGGGCTTGGGATGCTTCATCAGCCGTCAGTGTGCGATCGGTGGCTCGGAAGCGCAGGTTGAAGGCCAGGGACTTTTTACCTTCCGCAATACCAGCGCCGGTGTACACATCGAATAAACCGATGTGTTCTAATAGGTCACCGGCTGCTTGTTGTAGGGTTTGCTGCACGTCTGCAGCGACAACCTGGTGATCCACGACCAGCGCGACGTCTTGATAGGTGGCCGGGAAAGTGACCACCGGTTGCGCTTCTACCACGTTGGGGGCTGCGGAAACCAGCGCATCCAGGTCCAATTCCATCGCGGCGGTGCGAGCGGGCAGATCCCAGTCTTCCAAGAGTTTCGGCAGCAGTTCACCAGCATAACCAATAACTGTACCGTCGACCACAAGTTCCGCGACACGGCCAGGGTGGAAACCGTGGTGTGCACCCTGTCGAATCGTCAGGTCGACGCCGGCGACATCGGCGATATCGAGGGCAGTACCGATTGGATCCTGCCAGTCGTAGACGCGCGGTGTATGACCTGGTCCCGGAGCTGAATCGTGGCCGGTGAAGACCGCGGCAAGCCGATGCGGTTGTGCCGGGATGCCGGCTTCAAGTCCAGCCAGTACCTCATCGGAGGGACGAACTCCCAGCGGCGGGATCTCCGGCGAGCCGATAGTGGCACCCGGCAGGAAGACTTTGCCTGACTCATACACGGCGATGTCACGGAATCCGCGCGAAACGTTACGACGTGCGGTTTCCAGCAGGCCGGGCAAAATGGTGGTGCGCAGCCAGCCGAACTCCGCAGAGATTGGGTTGGCAAGTTTCACCATGCGCTGGGCTGCAGCCGTTTCCTCATTCGGGGAACCAAAGGTTTTATTCTGGGCTTCCGATACAAACGGGTAGGACAGGGTTTCAATCAGTCCAGCTCCTGCCAGAGCATCAGCGATCTGGCGACGCATCCGCTGGGCCTTGGTCAGGCCGCGACCAGGAGGTGGCACGGGCAGCGTGGCAGGAATATGTGAATAACCCACGAGTCGGGCCACTTCTTCGACGAGGTCTTCCGGAATATTCAAATCGGTACGCCAGGATGGCGGCGTGACCACAAAGATCGTGGTGCCATCGGTGTCATCGCGCTGTTGCGAAACGTGGCCGCCCAGATCGACTAGCACCTGGTTGACTTGTTCTTCGGTATAGTCATAGCCCACCAATTGCGATGGGTAATCAGCGCGCAGTCGAACGGTTGGAACCATCGGTGGTTCACCCACGTCTGTGACACCATCGTCTATCGTGCCTCCGGCGAGCTCCACGAGTAATTCGGCGGCACGCTGGGCTGCTTTGTCGGCTACATGCCAGTCCACACCGCGGGTATTGCGTTTGGACGCTTCGGATGGCAGACGATGACGACGCTGGGTGCGCGACACCGAAACGGGATCGAAATTCGCCGATTCAATCAGAATTGAGGTGGTGGTGTCGCTGACTTCAGTCGATAAACCACCCATGACGCCGGCGATACCGATCGGGCCCGAATCGTCGGTGATCAGCAGGTCCTCGACGTGCAGTTTGCGGGTCTTGCCGTCCAGGGTTTCTAAGGTTTCGCCCTCGTGTGCGCGCCGAACAACTATCTGACCACGCAGTTTCTCGGCGTCGTAGAAATGCAACGGCTGCCCCAGCTCGAGCATCACGTAGTTGGAAATATCAACCGGCAGGCTCAGCGGACGAATTCCTGCCAAGCGCAGGCGCGCAGCCATCCATGACGGCGTGGTGGCCTTGGGATCAATGGTATCAACACGCCGGGCAACAAATCGAGTGGCCCCGGGCTGCCCGTGGATCGGTGCGTTGTCATCAATGCGTACCGACCAGCCGGTGTCGTGAGCTGCTGGCACCTGAATCGCGCACGCCGGATCCGTAAATTCGGTTCCAGTAGCATGGGCGTATTCGCGGGCAGCGCCACGAATTGATAGCACGTAGCCGCGATCGGGAGTGACGTTAATTTCGGCTGCTTCATCATTCAGATGCAAAAGTTCCAGCACATCAGTACCGATTTCTGGATCAAGGCCCCACTCTGACAATACAACGATGCCGTCATGCCCCTCCCCCAGACCAAGCTCGGATTCTGAAGCGATCATCCCGGCCGAGATATGACCATAGGTTTTACGTGCAGAAATCTTGAAATTGCCGGGTAACACCGCACCGGGCAGCGTCACGATCACCTTATCGCCAACTTCAAAGTTGTGGGCACCACACACCACGCCCTGGACACCAGAAGGGTCAATACCTTGACCTTCAAGGGTCTGAGGTTGGCCATCTGGGACCACCTGCACGCGGCACCAGTTGATGGTCTTGCCGTTGGAATGTTCTTCGGGGGTTTTTTCTAAAACCTTGCCAACAACGATCGGACCGGTGAGTTCAAAACCATGAACATCCTCTTCTTCTAAACCGACCTTGACCAGATCTGCCAGAAGGTCTTGTGCTGTAGCGTCTGCTGGAAGCTGCGTGTACTCACGCAACCATGACAATGGGATACGCATTATGTGACTAAATCTCCATTCCGAATTGCGTTGAGAAGCGCACGTCGCCTTCGATCATGTCGTGCATGTCGGTAACCCCGTTGCGGAACATTAAGGTGCGTTCCACACCCATCCCGAACGCGAAACCAGAATACACATCCGGGTCAATACCAGCGGCACGCAGCACCTGCGGGTGAATCATACCGCAACCGCCCCACTCAACCCACTGGGGCCCACCTTTGGCATCCGGGTGCCAAACATCGAGTTCCGCAGACGGCTCGGTAAAGGGGAAAAAGTTTGGGCGCAACCGAATGCGGGCATCCGCCCCGAACATTGATGTTGCAAAGTATTCCAGAGTCCCGCGTAGATCAGCCATCGTCAGACCTTTGTCAACGGCGAGACCTTCGAACTGGTGGAACACCGGCGTGTGGGTGGCATCCAGCTCGTCGGTGCGGAACGTTTTACCAGGCACCAGAATATAGGTCGGTGCTCCGCGTTCCAGCATGGCGCGAATCTGCACCGGGGAGGTATGCGTGCGCAGCACGAGATGACGATCAGTGGGCTCAACAAAGAAAGTGTCTTGCATTTCTCGAGCCGGATGGTCCGGTTCAAAGTTCAATGCGTCGAAATTGTACCATTCGGATTCCAGCTCAGGACCCTCGGCAATTTCCCATCCCATGCCCACGAAAATATCCGAGACCCGCTCTTGCAGTAATTCCAGCGGGTGACGAGCCCCTTGGCGACGGCGACGCACCGCTGTGGTCACGTCAACGGTTTCTTCCACGAGCATCCGGGCCTCGTGCTCAGCTTGCAGCCGGGCTTCGCGGTCTGCGAGCGCCTTGCCCACCTTGCCGCGTGCTTGGCCCATACGTTTGCCGGCCTCAGCTTTTTGGGATTTATCGAGCTTGCCGATCAAGCGGTTGGCCAGTGTTAGCGGAGCATTGTCACCGGTGTGTGCGATACGGGCCGCTTTGAGTTCGTCAAGATTCGTTGCAGCCTCGAATGCTGCGATAGCAGCTTGAATGGCTTGCTCGACGGCCTGCTCATCGGCCGGTGAAACCTCCGGTGGGAGATTCGAAGTATCCGTCATATTGGGGTACACGCCTTTAGTTCTAAAACTCTGTGTTCACAACAGTGGGGTCAAAACCGGGCGGTTTCGACCCCATCTAGTCTAAGACGTGAAGTCAACGTGACCGAACTGTTGCCATTCTGCTACGTATCAGAGGACCAGAAGTCATCGATGGTATCACCTTGGGCTAAGAGGTCGATGGCTACCGAGCGCATCTCAACTTTACGCACTTTTCCCGTTACGGTGGTTGGGAATTCGTCAACTATATGGACATACCGCGGGATCTTATACTTCGCCAGGGAACTCAGGGAGAACTCACGCAGTGCTTCGGCAGTAAGTTTTGGTGCGCCTTTGCGTAGCCGGATCCAGGCCATGAGTTCTTCACCGTAGCGTTCATCCGGTACGCCGATAACTTGAGCATCAATGATGTCTGGGTGAGTATAGAGAAACTCTTCGATCTCGCGCGGATAAATGTTCTCACCGCCGCGAATGACCATGTCTTTAATTCGGCCGGTGACTTGTACATACCCATTTTCGTCCATGCGTGCGACGTCGCCGGTACGCAACCAGCCATCGTCGCCAAGCACCTCAGCGGTCCTTTCTGGTTGATTCCAGTACCCTTTCATCACAAGATAGCCACGCGTGCACAACTCACCGTCAGCGTTTACGGGCAGAGTTTCTCCTGTCTCAGGGTCAATAATCTTGATTTCAGCATGCGGGCTTGGTCGTCCTACCGTCGAGGTACGCAGATGTAGCTCATCATCTGGACGGGTTTGCATCGATACCGGTGAAGTTTCTGTCATGCCGTAGCAAATGGTGACCTCATCCATGTGCATCGTATTGATGACCTGTCGCATGACCTCATCTGGGCAGGGGGAACCGGCCATGATACCGGTGCGCAGGGAGGACAGATCAAAGTCAGTCAGGTTTTCTAGGGCTAATTCTGCGATGAACATGGTGGGAACACCATATAGCGATGTACACCGATATTTTTCTACAGTCGCCAAGGTTTGTTCTGGTTTGAAGGAGGATCCGGGGATTACCATCGTCGCCCCGTGCGTTGTGGCCGCAAGATTTCCCATGACCATACCAAAGCAGTGATAGTAAGGCACCGGAATGCAAATACGATCTTGGTCGGTATAGCGGTTGGTCTCCCCTACGAAAAACCCGTTATTGAGAATATTGCGGTGCGATAAGGTGGCACCCTTGGGGAATCCCGTAGTACCAGAAGTGTACTGAATATTGATGGCGTCGGTATTGCTCAAAGTTGCCGCGATCTTGTCAAGGGTTTCATCATCAACAGCAACATCGAATACCTCGTCCCAGGATTCAGAGTTCATAATGACGATGCGCTCAAGTGTCCCAAGCTCTTGCTGAGCCCGTTTGATCATGCGCGGATAATTCGTAGCGGGCACCTCTTCAGAGGAAATCAGTGTGGTAATTTCCGCCTGCTTCAGCACGTAGTTCAGTTCGTGCTGCCGGTAGGCCGGGTTGATATTGACCAAGATGGCGCCCAGTTGTGCGGTGGCATATTGCACGATGACCCATTCCCACCGGTTCAGCGCCCAGATACCAACTCGCTCGCCAGTGGTCACCCCGGCGTGGTGTAACCCGGTGGCTAACTTCCGCACATCGTTAGAGAACTGCTCATAGGTCCACTGGCGGTCCGCTGTGGCATCAATCAGGGCAATGTTTTGCGGAAATCTAGCCGTGGTCTTGGCTAAATTCTGCGGGATCGTTTCCTCGATGAGCGGGACGTCGGTGGGACCGACAGCATAGGAATGGTTGAGTTGCCCTGCCATAACTATCTTCCTGAGAAATCTTAAGGTCGTCTCATAATGTAACAAATCGTGAAGTATCTCACCATACTAAGCCTCTTCGTTGGTCTCTCCCGGTGCAGCGTAGAGGGCTTGCATCGCCATTTCGGGTAGCATGTACCGCAAATATGACAAGAAATTGTCAGTCTGTTTCCGTTTGGCTAAGCTCCGGAATGAATGGCCCGTGGAGTTGATGAGACCAAATACTGCGTGTGCTCGCACTACCAGCTGGTCGGTGGTTTCTTGCGGGTGAATCTGTTGCATCGCGCGGATCCAGATATCAATAAACTCACGCTGCATTCGACGGATATCTCGCTGCATGGCCTCCTCAACCGATGAAAGGTCACGATCTTGGACGCGGATAATATCCGAAGAGCTCAGGGCAAACTCGGTCTGTAAGTCCACCAACAGCCGCAAACGCTCAAAGGTATCACCATTTGCAGCTTCAATCTCGCCACCACGAGTCAGAAGGAAATGGCTGGCTTGGCCAATCAGCACCCCCAGCATGTCCTGCTTTGATTCAAAATGCCGGTATATTGCCTGACCAGTGACTCCTACTTCGGCACCGATTTCATCCAACGAAACTGCCGCAAAACCGCGCGCGGCAAACAGCCGTGCGGCGGCAGTCAGAAGCTGCTCACGACGCCTTTCTTTTTCCATCTGACGTTGGGTCTTGACTGCCCCGTCAGAGGTATTCATCTGAATACTAGACAAATGCAATCTCCATCACTAATCTGAACTTCAGTTAGTCAGCATAAACTGAAATTTTTGCCAGGTCCACATCCGTCAGGAGAAGAATGCAACAGCTGATCACACAGGTTGATGCCAACTCCGAGCAATATCGAACAAACTTTACCTATCACTCTCAACTGCACCAACAGCTGCGCGACCGTATCGCGCAGGTAGCTCAAGGCGGGTCGGAACGATCACGTCAACGCCATCTCGACCGTGGACGCCTACTCCCCCGCGAACGAGTGCGCCGTCTGCTGGACCCAGGCTCGCCTTTCCTTGAAATCGGTTCACTAGCTGCCTTTGAAATGTACGACGGCGATGCACCGGCTGCAGGTCTGATCGCTGGGATCGGGATCGTCGAGGGCCGCTATGTGATGGTTGTGTGCAATGATTCGACGGTCAAAGGTGGAACCTATTACCCCATCACGGTCAAAAAACACTTGCGCGCCCAAGAGATTGCTTTTGAAAACCGCCTCCCTTGCTTGTATCTAGTGGATTCCGGTGGCGCATTCTTGCCTCGGCAAGATGAAGTTTTTCCCGATCGAGACCATTTCGGGCGAATCTTCTATAATCAGTCACAATTATCCTCCCGAGGAATTCCGCAAATTTCAGCTGTCCTGGGCTCATCTACCGCTGGTGGCGCCTATGTGCCGGCCATGAGTGACGAATCTGTTATTGTGCGCAATCAGGGAACCATCTTCTTGGGCGGTCCACCGCTGGTTAAGGCAGCAACCGGTGAAATCGTCACCTCTGAAGAGCTGGGTGGGGCGGAAGTACATACAACGACCTCCGGTGTGGCGGATCATATAGCGGAAAATGACGACCACGCCCTGCAGATCGTGCGCAATATCGTGGCCACGCTGCCGCCAACACCGCAACGAATCTGGAAAAAAATTGACGCGCTAGATCCTAGCAATGACCCGGAAGATATTGCAGGCATCTTACCGGTTGACGTACATACGCCCTACGACGTTCGAGAAATTATTTCCCGAATCATCGACGCAGGCAGTTTTCATGAATTCAAAGAAAACTACGGCACAACCCTGGTCACAGGCTTTGCACGCGTTGATGGGCATCCGGTAGGCATCATTGCCAATAACGGCATCCTCTTCTCCGAGTCCTCACTCAAAGGAGCGCACTTCATCGAACTGGCCGATCAGCGCGGCATCCCGCTATTGTTCTTGCAGAATATTTCTGGGTTTATGGTGGGCAAGGACTACGAGGCCGGGGGCATCGCCAAAAATGGTGCCAAGATGGTCACTGCCGTGTCTACAACCCGTGTCCCGAAAATCACCATCATTATCGGGGGATCTTTCGGTGCGGGCAATTACTCGATGTGTGGACGGGCGTATTCACCGCGCTTTTTATTCATGTGGCCCAACGCCCGAATCTCCGTTATGGGCCCCGATCAGGCGGCCAGCGTGTTAGCTACGGTCAAACGGGACCAGTACGAAGCCACAGGCCAACAATGGTCTGTAGACGAAGAATCCGAGTTCAAACAACCAATCTTGGATCGCTACAATGAGCAGGGCTCCGCGTATTACTCCACAGCTCGGTTGTGGGATGACGGCATTATCGAGCCTCAAGATACGCGTCGAGTCATCGCTATGGCCTTGGATGTGTGTGCCCGTACCCCGCTTCCCGAACCTCGATTTGGTCTTTTCCGGATGTGACTGCTGTGCAACAATTTTCCAAAGTACTCATTGCCAACCGCGGGGAAATTGCCATCCGCATTACCAAGACCTTGCGTCGGTTAGGCATCCGTTCTGTCGCTATCTACTCGGATGCCGATCAGGAAGCAGCCCATGTCCGATCCGCTGATGAAGCGATACGGTTAGGCGCAACCGCAGCCGAGTCGTATCTTAACCCACAGGCCGTTGTGCAAGCGGCACTCGACGTCGGTGCTGAGGCAATCCACCCGGGATATGGTTTTATCTCCGAAAATGTTGACCTAGCGCATGCTTGTCATCAGGCAGGTGTGACTTTCATCGGTCCTCGTGAACATGCTTTGGAAGTCATGGGTGACAAGATCCGCTCGAAGAATCACGTTGCGAAAGCTGGCGTTCCGATGGTCGACGGGGTCGCTGAAGCAGGCCTGAGCAATAAACAACTCATTGCTGCTACCAAAGACATGACCTTTCCAATGCTGATCAAACCCTCCGCCGGTGGTGGCGGCAAGGGCATGCACGTGGTCGCATCCCATGATGAGCTTGCCGCTCAGCTCGAGACTGCTCGCCGTGTTGCAAAAACCGCATTCGGTGACGACACCCTCCTAGTCGAACAACTCATCCGCTTGCCGCGTCACATCGAGGTGCAGATCCTTGCAGATCAACACGGCAATGTCATTCACCTCGGCGAGCGCGAGTGTTCACTGCAGCGTCGTCATCAAAAGATTATTGAAGAAGCCCCTTCGGTGCTGCTCAGTGATGAAACACGAGCGCGCATCGGCCAGGCAGCGGTCGATACCGCCAAATCCGTTGACTATGTGGGCGCAGGAACCGTCGAATTTCTTGTCTCGGACGAAGAGCCAGACAAGTTCTACTTCATGGAGATGAATACTCGCCTGCAGGTGGAACATCCGGTCACCGAACAGATCACCGGCATCGATCTTGTCGAAGAACAGATTCGGATTGCAGCTGGCGAACCACTATCGCTGTCCCAAGATGAAGTCGCATTGACCGGGCACTCAATCGAAGCGCGTGTCTATGCCGAAACTCCCCAGGCAGGTTTTATGCCTTCTACCGGTACAATCCTTCACGTTTCTGAGCCCACTGGCCCCGGCATCCGGGTGGACTCGGGGTTGCGCACAGGTGCTGTCATCGGTACAGAGTTTGACCCCATGATCGCTAAGATCATTGCTACCGGCACCGACCGCGACCAAGCGTTAGCGCGCTTAGATCAAGCGTTGGCTGAAATGGTCGTCCTGGGGATTAACACCAACCTGGAATATCTTCAGCATCTAATCAGGGACGCTGATGTTGCAGCCGGCAACATTGACACCACGCTGGTTGAAGCGCGTTTACCAGACATGGTCTTTGATGCTCCAACCAGACGGCATGCTCAAATTGCAGCGCATTTTGTACACAGCCAGGCTCGTGCTCCGTCAGATGCTTGGCTTCCTGACGGATTCCGACTTGGTGGTGCCGCAGAGGTGAAGTACCGAGTGGACTATCCTGCTGACGACGATCCCAGCAGCTTCGAGATAGCCCTTGATATAAGTGCTCAGCTGTTACCGGCCGTCCGGGTCAATGAGTATGTCTACCAAGATGCCCACGGTGTCGAAACAGTCACGATTGCGGCTGAAGCACCTACGCCTCAGGGAACGTGGGTCTGGATGGCCACCAATACTTTCACTGGCTCTGTCGTTGTTTTGGATCATCAGGCGCAAGTGCTCGACACACTAGCCTCTCTGGAAGCCGAGGAACGCGGCGTAGACCCGCAAGTTCGTGCCCCACTGCCGGGCACTGTCACGGTCATCCATCTACCGGATGGTAGCCAAGTATCGGCTGGTGATCTCGTAGTGACCATCGAGGCAATGAAAATGGAACACCAACTCAAAGCACCGCTGGATGGTACGGTCACCATTCATGTCAGTGACGGCCAACAGGTCGCACTGGATCAGCGCATTCTGACAGTTGTCGGATGCGTCTCCAGCGATGACCACTAGTACTTGCTTCGGCAATGAAAGGTACTGAGCAATGTCGATTGACCATTATTTAGACGAAGAACAACTCGCGCTTATTGACGGGGTCCGTGAATTCGCACAACAAGTGATCGCGCCGGTATCGGCCCAACACGACCGAGAGAAAACATTTCCATATGAAATCATCTCGCAAATGGGCGACATGGGCTTGTTTGGGCTGCCCATCCCGGAGGAATACGGAGGCCAAGGCGGCGATTACTTCACTTTATGCCTGGCACTAGAGGAAATTGCCAAGGTCGATCAATCCGTTGCTATCACCCTTGAAGCAGGGGTATCGCTTGGCATGATGCCATTACTAAAATTTGGCACCGAAGAACAAAAGCACCGTTGGCTCCCTGATTTGGCCGACGCGAAACGTCTAGCTGCCTTTGGCCTCACCGAACCCGGTGCAGGTTCAGATGCTGGCAGCACTCAGACCCGCGCTACGTTAGATAACAACATCTGGACTATCAACGGTAATAAGGAATTTATCACCAACTCAGGCACGGACATTACCTCAATTGTCACCGTCACGGCGGTCACCGGCGATGGGGAAATATCCACAATCATTGTCCCGACGGACACGCCTGGGTTTACGGTGGAACCCGCTTATAACAAAGTTGGGTGGAACGCTTCCGACACCCACCCGTTGACACTACATGATGTCAAAGTTCCCCAAGAGAACCTGTTGGGTGAACGAGGCCGTGGTTTTGCGAACTTTATGGACATTCTCGATGAAGGTCGTGTCGCTATCGCAGCCCTTGCAACTGGGGCAGCACAAGGTTGTGTCGATGCCTCTGTCGAATATGCGAAGACTCGTAAGACGTTTGGTCGCGCCATCGGCGAAAACCAAGGGGTCTCCTTTAAAATTGCCCGGATGCAAGCCCGGGCGTATGCTGCACGGACAGCTTACTATTCGGCAGCCAAGAAGTTGGTTTCTGGAAAGCCGTTCAAGACCGAAGCTTCAATCGCCAAGATGATCGGGTCTGAAGCAGCCATGGATAACGCTCGCGATGCCACACAAATATTCGGTGGATACGGTTTTATGAACGAAAGCTTAGTCGCGCGCCATTACCGTGACTCTAAGATTCTGGAGATCGGGGAAGGCACTACAGAAGTTCAACTCATGCTGATTGCTCGTTCACTAGGCCTGTAGGGGAACATAATGTCTGATGAACCAAAAATTATCAAACAACGCGGTCTGTACTATGACGAAATTGAAGTTGGCAACATCTATCAACACGCTCCAGGTCGCACCGTAACTGAGGCAGATAACGTTATATTC
>Ga0079226_10002323_pt1 | contig 14677 bp, 11 predicted proteins | sample Poulit2014_FD_76345 | JGI IMG/M metagenome (GOLD analysis project Ga0079226, IMG submission 76345) | Agricultural soil microbial communities from Georgia to study Nitrogen management - Poultry litter 2014 | ecosystem: Environmental > Terrestrial > Soil > Agricultural land | place: USA: Georgia... | reverse complement strand
AGGTCTCCTCCTTGTTAGTTTTCTTTGTCAAAAACTATTATAACAAAGGCAGGAGGCCTCTTTTATTTTTTTGCATTTTGCAAAGGTCCAACTTATATACCCGTAAACATTTTACTCATACAAAACGATTGGCTGTGGTTTTTATTTGCTTTTCTATTTATTGGGACGTTTTACAAACAAAATCTTTTTAACTAGGAGTATCCCTTATATAAGTTATAGCGTGGATCTTTAAAAAGCTACTCACTGGATGCTTCCCCTGTGTAAGCTGTGTCGCAAAACTTTAAAAAGCTACCCACTGGACGCTTCCACTGTGTAAGTTGTAGCGCCAATCCATAAAAAGCTACTCACTAGAGCCTTCCCCTGTGTAAGTTGTAGCGCCAATCTCTAAAAACCTACTCACTAGAGCCTTCCCCTGTGTAAGTTGTAGCGCCAATCGTTAAAAAGCTACATACTGGAGCCTCCCACTGTGTAAGTTAAGGCGCGAATCTTTAAAAAGCTACTCACTGGACGCTTCCCCTGTGTAAGTTGTAGCGCCAATCGTTAAAAAGCTACTCACTGGACGCTTCCCCTGTGTAAGTTGTAGCGCCAATCTCTAAAAACCTACTCACTAGAGCCTTCCCCTGTGTAAGTTGTAGCGCCAATCTCTAAAAACCTACTCACTAGAGCCTTCCCCTGTGTAAGTTGTAGCGCCAATCGTTAAAAAGCTACACACTGGATGCTTCCACTGTGTAAGTTGTGTCGCAAAACTTTAAAAAGCTACACACTGGACGCTTCCACTGTGTAAGTTGTAGCGTCAATCTCTAAAAGCCTACTCACTGCGTGCCTCTACTGTGTAAGTTAAGGCGCGAATCTTTAAAAAGCTACACACTGGACGCTTCCACTGTGTAAGTTAAGGCGCGAATCTTTAAAAAGCTACACACTGGACGCTTCCACTGTGTAAGTTAAGGCGCGAATCTTTAAAAAGCTACACACTGGACGCTTCCACTGTGTAAGTTATAGCGCCAATCGTTAAAAACCTACTCACTAGAGCCTTCCCCTGTGTAAGTTAAGGCGCGAATCTTTATTAACTTACTCACTACGCGCTCCCACTGGGAAAGTTTTTATATAAAGTCACTAACACTTACTCGGCGGAGGTACTTGATAAGAAAGCTTTTATATAAAATCGTTCGCAATTACTCACCACGCACTTTGCTAGGAAAAGTTTATGTAAAATGGCTATCACTTACCTAATGAACGCCTCCACTGAGTAAATTTCCTTGCAAAACGATCGAGAACTTACTCAACATCTTTATTATTAGTTGAATATTGAACCAATTTTTATAGAGCGCTCGAAAAAGAGTTATAAATGATTATATAAGAATGTACAAAAGTGATTATTTATCAATGTATATTTTTAAACTCCACACTATTACAACATAACATGGAGAGATGGGTGTGATAGCCTGTTTGGCTAGCCAGCCCTTGATTCGGCTAGCTTTTTGGCTTCGAGATCATTCTCGTAGAGGCTCCATGTCAAGTTGTAATAACATTCTAACGAAAATATTAAGAGATAACAAAGTCAAAAGTGTACATTCTTATTTAATCGAAAATGTACATTTCTACTTAATCATTTATAAAAAAGTTAATTAGGCAAAATAAAAACGACCCTTCGCACACAAGGCTAGGTGTCGTTTTTCAAAGATAAATTAAAAACATTCTGTTATCAGTAAACCAATTACATGCCTTCGGAAATACCGAGTAAAATAATTCCAAGCATTACAATAGCGATCATTATGTACTGACCACGCGACATAATTTCCTTTAAGAAAATCCGCGATAAAATAACTGAGAAAATTCCGTGAGCTGCTATTAAAGGCGCAGCGATAATTGCGTTTCCAGCTAGGGCAAAGACGTAGAAGAATTGACCTGTCGTCTCCAAAATTGCTGCATATGCTCGGTCACGCTCTTTAAAAATGAAGAAGTCTTCCTTTTTAATAAAACGAACGTAAATGTATGATCCTAAAGCAACGACGAAAAACGTTAATTCATAGGAAATAAGGGCTGCATCTTCACTAATTAATTTCAGCTCATCTAAATAAATTCCATCAGCGAAAGTCCCGAGTCCGTCAATTACCGCATAAAGAATTGGGAATGTTATAGCCATGACACTAAGCTGGTATTTCGGGTCAATTTTTTCTTTTTGCAAGCTACGGACCCGGTCCTCGATTTGTTTTTCAATCATCGCAAGTCCGAGAACCCCAGCTGTAATAATAACTACAGCGACTATATCGATTATTTGCATTTCTCTTGGGAAAAAGATAAAAAGTAAAATCGCACTTACAGCTCCAGCTGAGTTTTGTACCGGTGCTGCAATTGAAAGTTCAATATAACGTAATCCGACATATCCAACTGTCATCGAAATGATGTACATTGCTGATACAGGTAAATAACGGATGATATCAATCGGATTGTAGTTAAAGTCTTTAATAAATAAATAAACAAGGGCATGAGCTCCCATAACAAAACCGACCATCGCTACAATCTTCAGATGACTAAAGCGATCGGTCGGCTCAGAACCTTTTTTATAAAATAAATTTGCTGCTCCCCAAGCAATAGCAGTTAAAATTGCAGAAATTAACCACATAAAAAACTCAAGCTCCATTTCCTAGCGTGATTAGTGTCGATAAAACACCTTTTTATCATAACATAAATGGAGAAATTGTTCAGTTATAATAAACTAAATAATAGCATAGAGATTACAAAGGTTACTAATTATTTGATGAAAAACGAGTAGTATATTTATATACTTTTCCTTTGTAATTTATAGCGCCAATCTCTAAAAAAGCTCCACGTAGGATGCTTCCACTGTGTAAGTTCTTGCGTCAATTTTGAAAAAGCTCCATGTTGGTACCTTCCCCTGTGTAAGTTGTAGCGCCAATCTCTAAAAACCTACTCACTAGAGCCTTCCCCTGTGTAAGTTATAGGGCCAAACTCAAAAAAGCTACTCACTGCGTGCATCTACTGTGTAAGTTGTAGGGCCAAACTCAAAAAAGCTACTCACTAGGTGCTTCTACTGTGTAAGTTGTAGGGCCAAACTCAAAAAAGCTACTCACTAGGTGCTTCCCCTGTGTAAGTTGTAGCGCCAATCTCTAAAAAGCTACACACTAGGTGCTTCTACTGTGTAAGTTGTAGCGCCAATCTCTAAAAAGCTACACACTAGATGCATCTACTGTGTAAGTTATAGGGCCAAACTCAAAAAAGCTACTCACTAGAGCCTTCCCCTGTGTATGTTATAGGGTTAAACTCGAAAAAGCTTCACGCTGGTTGGTCGCGCTGTATAACTCACAGCCTAATTTTACTAAATTTACCTACTAAGTCCTTTTCGACAAGCTGGATTTATCACAGCTTGTTTTCGATAAACTAAATTAAATAAAAGATTTTCAACTATACATTGTTATATCTAGATAGAACTACAAATCCATTAATTTTCATAAAAAATCCCTTTTATTTGCATATTACTTACTTTATCGTTACTGCTAACCGCTTATCACTGTTCATGAACTGATTTAGAGTCTCGTACTGCAGACAGTCTTATCACCGACTATCATTCTTCACCCTCATCTAACTTTTCTACGTACAATTTTTGAGTTGGGATAGCAATTTGAGCATTTTCCTCTTCTAAAATATCCAAAATCTTTAAATTAACATCTTCACGAATATCTAAATGTTCGCCCCAATCTGTCGTCTTTGTAAAAAAGTAAAGCATCACATCGACGCCATTATCTTGAAACTCATTCACTTTTACAAAAATCGTCTCTTGATGTACTCCAGGGTGAGAACGAAGTAAGTCTTCAATTTTTCGAGCGACTCGTTCGATTTTTTCTCGAGAAGTTGAATAGGAAAGCCGTAAATCGAAAGAAATCCGCCGTTTACCCATCTTGCTCCAGTTCGTAATCGCCTCGTTCGCTAACGTAGCATTCGGTACGACGACAAGCGCCTGGTCGAAAGTACGTACCTTCGTACTCCGGAAGGAAATATCCTCAACCGTACCTTCCACACTAGGCGTTTTAATCCAATCATTTAGGGAAAAAGGTTTCTCGGTTACGATGACGACCCCGCCGAATAAATTAGCTAGCGCATCTTTAGCAGCAAGCGAGACAGCTAAACCACCAATCCCTAAACCTGTAATCAACCCACCGATATGATAACCAAACTGTTGAAGTACAATACTAAAAGCAATGACAATAATGACAAACTGAATCGCTCGGGACAAAAACGGAATTAAAATTTCATCGATTTTCACATTTGACTTTTCATTAATAAATAAAAATAAATTTGATGAATTACTCGTCAAGTTCACAAGTCCCCAACTAAACAGAATAACGAAAATAGACTTCACCCATTTTAAAATAAGAGGTGTCGTTTGATCGATATAAGGATAATACGAAATTGCCACGTACAAACCAAGAAAAATAAAAAACCATTGTAACGGTCGATCAAAAGCGTTGACTAGATTCGGTAAAAACTCACTATCAATACGTCGCCCTAAACGAACGATAAATTTCATAATATATTTCGCAAAAATCCGGCGAAAAATTAAAAAAGCAAAAAAGATTAACAATGAAGTTAATAGCAAAATTAAATGTTCTCGTGAAAGAAAAATCTCCCAAGTCATCTATAACACCCTAATTTTTTTAATATAAGTATATCATAAGGTGGGTAGGTACAACAGTAACCGAAAGAAGAATCAATTGAAAAAAGTAACATATAAAAGATGTTAAAATTTTAAGAAAAATATGTGATTATCTTTTTCAATCGTCTGAAATATATTAAACTTATTGTAGTATATCTATACGTAAAAATTTTAGGAGATGATTAAATGATCGACGAACTTATATCGGTCCTCGATCGGGAACGAGTATCGACTAATGAAACAATATTACAACAACATAGTAAAGATGAATCGTATCATCAAAGTGCGCTACCGACGGTTGTCGTTTATCCAAAAACTGCAGAAGAAGTAAGTGAAATTGTCACAATCGGTAAAAAATATGAACAACCTATTATAGCCTTCGGTGTCGGTTCTAGTCTAGAAGGTCACGTTATCCCATATGAAGGAGGCATTACCGTAAATTTCACCTTAATGAATAAAATTATCGAGGTACGTCCGGAAGACTTTTTAGTACGGGTGCAGCCAGGAGTGACAAGAGACCAACTAAATGAAGCATTAAAACAGTACGGACTTTTCTTCTCAGTTGACCCGGGAGCGAATGCAACCCTCGGTGGAATGGCAGCGACGAATGCAAGTGGTACGACATCCGTTCGCTATGGAATTATGCGAGATCAAGTACGAAATTTAGAAGTAGTACTACCGGATAGCTCGATTATTAAAACGGGAAATGATGCAGCTAAATCGGCTTCTGGTTACCATTTAAATGGTCTGTTCGTCGGCTCGGAAGGAACGCTCGGTTTAATTACAGAATTAACGTTAAAAGTCCACGGCATACCAGAACAAGTTATTGCAGCCCGCGCCACTTTTCCGACGATTGACGATGCTGTCCAAGCTGTGACACTACTCTTACAAAGTGGTATTGAAGTAGCCCGCGTCGAACTTGTCGATGAGCAGTCAATCGTACAAGTGAATAAAGCCCGTGAAACCAATTATACCGTCGCTCCGACACTGTTTTTAGAATTGCACGGAAATGAAGCAGGATTAAATGAATCCGTCGAATTTATGAAATCACTTTTAGAAGAGAAAAATGTAACCACCATTGAATACGACGAAGATACTGAAGCTCGGAATCGGCTTTGGGAAGCTCGTCATTACGTCGCCTATGCCTATACGAGTGCCTATCCCGGGAAAAAATTAATGGTAACAGATGTATGCGTACCGTTTAGCAAACTGGCTAATGCCGTAATCGATGCTCGAAACGAACTCGAGAGGCTCGGTCTTGATGGTGGTATCGTCGGTCATGTCGGAGATGGTAATTACCATGTCTTATTGATGATTGATGTTGGTGATCCGGATGAAGTAAATAAGGCGAACGACTTTAACGAAAAAATCGTCCAATACGCCCTTGAATGCGGGGGGACTTGTACAGGAGAGCACGGCGTCGGCATAGGTAAATTAAAATACCAAGAACGAGAACATGGAGAAGCGTATCAATTAATGCGAGCGATTAAACATGCCCTCGACCCTGATAACTTATTTAATCCGGGGAAAATGATTGATGCATAAATTGAAATAAACATAACTAGCAAAAGTAAATAAAATATTAACGTACAAATAAAAGTAGCGTTCATAAAGAGGACGCTACTTTTTCCATACCGTATATTGTAAAAGAGAAGGACTAAGTTTTATTTCATGAGCACAGATTTCTACCTCGAAATATAAAAGGTGAAAATTTTGCAAGTAATTATTGTTTATTAATGAACGTGAACTTCAACTTCCAACGTCTCCATCTGAGCCATATATAAGTCGTCGTACTTATTTTCTGTTAAATAATTAATCTCTTCTTCAGATGCATCAGGATTTTCATCGATTACTTCTTGTTCTAAATCTTGCGCAATACGATCCCGGAGCAATACTTGTCGAATGTATTCATCAATTTTTTGCTTGTAAGTATCTTCGCCAAACTCTTCAATTAAAGATGTAGCCTCTTTACTTTTCAAAAAAATGAAACCTAACTAACTAGCAAACAATTCACTCCAAATCTTAATTGAACTTGCTAAAATTAAAAGGATCAAGATCCATTCCAACGCTTTTGTATTCATACGCTTACTTGTTGCTACCCCTAAAGGTGCACCAATTATACTTGCAATAATCATCACGATTGCCGGAAGGAACAAGACTTGTCCAGTGGCGACTTTACCGACTGCTGTACCGATTGAACTAATAAAGGTAATCGCAAGGGAAGAAGCAATCGTTATTCGGGTTGGAATCTTTAAGACTACGAGCATAATCGGCACTAAAATAAACGCCCCTCCAGCACCGACGATTCCTGCAGCAATACCAACGCTTAAGGCTAGACTAATCGCAAGTGTCTTCGAAAAGGTAACTTCAGTAGCCTTGACAGGCGACCCTTTCGTTGGATTAGGTATAATCATTAATACAACTGCAATCGTCGCAAGGCCTGCATAGACGATATTAATTATTTGTTCTGGCAAAAAGTTAGACGTAAAACTACCGACCAAACCACCGATTAAGACACTTGTACCCATATAGATAATTAGTTCTTTATGCAAATATTTATCCTTTCTATAGGCCCAGACCCCACTAAGAGAAGCAAATAACACTTGTACCGCATTAAGCCCCGATACTTCATGCGCTGTAAGAGCTGTTAGACCGAGTAGAGGAGGAATATATAATAACATAGGATATTTAATAATCGACCCACCAATTCCAACCATCCCTGAGACAAAGGAGCCGATAAATCCAATTAAAAAAAGCGTAACGAAAAATAGTAATTTTATACTCATGCTGCCCCAACCTTCCTATGCAAGCCCTATGATGAAACAATATATAACTCCATTGTAAACGAAAATACTTATAAACCCTATTTATTTATATAAAAAAAGTAGCCGTCGATTTAGACAGCTACTTCTTAAACGTATTATTTACGACAACGAGTCAAGCACACGACTCCAATTTTCCGAATGAATTAATTCCGGTACCTCAATCGTCGTTCCATCACCTAAATAAACCGTTTGCCCCTCGATTCCGACGACCATCACTTGAAGTAAAGGTTCTGAATCGTTCTTTTGATAAATATCACCGATTTTCGGAAGGGGAGGTTGCGCTGCATTGACATCTTTTTGCTTCTCTTCGTCATCGCGCAGTGAAGGATCTTGCCAGTCAATTTTTCTAGCACCTTCAGAAAACTCCGGTACCATCGTCCAATATTCATTATGCTTGATTCCGTTCATCTTATTACTAATAACTCCACCATTTTCAACGGTTGTGACAATTTCAATCGCATGTAAGTAATGACGATCGAGTGAATCCGGCCGAGGATTAATAACTAAAATATAATCCCCAACTTTCGCCCGTACATTTTTGTCTAACGTATAACGCTGACCATTATAAATAAAACTGTCCAAATGTTTCGGTCGGTATAACGTAATATCCCGCGCTGTAACCATTTCTTGATGTAGATCAGAAAGTCGAATTAAATGAACCGACTGTTTGAAAAATGGTTTCACCGCATACACTTTGTGCAATTTGTTGTTGTAGTAAACGAACTGACCTTTACGCACATTCATTAAACGCATCATAGGAATCACCCCATCACTTAATTTCGAACTCGCTTCGAACGAGACCGATTCATGAGTCGATATTCTTGTTCAAGCGCTCGATGAATCGATACCATCATAAGCGACAAAATAATTGCGAAAGGAAATGCCGATACAATCGAAGCTGTCTGTAATGCATTTAAACCACCGGACCAGAGAAGAACCGTCGCTGCTCCCGCCTGGATGAACCCCCATGTTAATTTTACACGAAGTGGAGGATTTAACCTACCGTTTGTAGTTTGCATACCGACAACGAACGTCGCCGAGTCCGCTGACGTAATAAAGAAGGTACTAATTAACACAATCGAAAGCACAATCGCAATCGTACTAAGTGGCAACTCATTCAACGTCGCAAATAATGCAATTTCCGTATTAGCACCTTCATCCATCGCTTGCCAAATACCAACATCTTTAAACATTTCAAAAAAGATCCCCGCACCACCGAAGACGGAAAACCACACAGCCGAAAACGCCGTCGGCACCGCAAGTACTCCGATAATAAACTGACGAATCGTTCGTCCACGAGAAATCCGGGCAATAAACGTCCCGACAAACGGTGACCAAGCAATCCACCAAGCCCAATAGAAAATAGTCCAACCTTGAATCCAAGCCTCGTTATCCTCATTGAACGGTGACATACGGAAGCTCATCTGTGGTAAAAACTCTAAATAATTACCAACTGTCGACGTAAATAAATTTAATAAAAATGTTGTCGGACCTGTAAAGAGAACGAACAACATGAGTAAAATCGCTACTAGAACGTTCGCATTACTTAACCATTTAATACCGCGTCCAATTCCAGATAATGCTGATAACGTAAATAAAATCGTAACTCCCGCAATAATCATTAATTGCGTGCTAAAGGTGTTCGGAATATTCTCATTTAAATATGATAAACCACCATTAATTTGAATTGCTCCAAGACCGAGCGATGTCGCCACACCGAACACCGTCGCAAACACAGCGATAATATCGATTGTCTTGCCAATCGGGCCGTAAATCCTCTCTCCAATCAAAGGCTCAAAAGTCGAACTAATAAGCCCACGGGAACCTTTACGGAATTGGAAAAAGGCCAACGACAACGCAATTAAAGCATAGATACCCCACGGGTGTAATCCCCAGTGGAAAAAGGTAAACCGCATTGCCTGCATCGCAGCTTCTGTAGTTTCCCCCTCACCAGTCGGGGGTACAAAGTAATGAGAAACCGGCTCAGCAACACCCCAAAAAACGAGCCCAATTCCCATACCAGCACTAAAGAGCATCGCAATCCAACTAATCGTATGGTACTCCGGCTCATCATCATCTTGCCCTAATTTAATATGGCCAAATTTCGAAAAAGCTAAATAAATCACGAATATTAAAATTGCACTTGCAGAAATTAAATAAAACCAACCAAATTTCTCTTGTAAAAACCCTTGTATATTAGAGGATACAGATTCTAGATTATCTGGAGTTACTGCACCCCAAATAATAAAAATTGTAATTAACGCTAACGAAATTAAAAATACAGGTGTTAATTTTTGAAAAGAAAATAGTGATTTTAATTTCTTCATTATTATAAATACCTCTCCTAATGTTACAAAACGAGTTGATTTAATAGGTAATCAACTTGATTCATTTATAAAATACATTATATTTTTTCCGTTTTTCTCCACTTTATTCATCGACTTACAGTAGTATATCGTGATTTTGTCAATATATAACGTATAAATTTCCCCCTAACGTTACTTTATTGTTAGTAAATTCTAGTTGTATACGTCATTTGAAATTTAAACAATCAAAGAAACATTGTAAAGAAGTGCAATAGAAGAGTCAAGGAAAGGGCGTTTGTGCTAGATTTGTAGAAACGTTTAAGTCTATAAGTTAGTGCAAGGAGAGGTTCCAATGATCTTCCTTTTTGTAAGCAGTTGCTATATATACATAATTATCAATCTCAAATGTCGTATCATGAACCTCGATGATACCATCAGATTTCACTTCACACATAACACGATAATGTGTATCAATCATTGCATCGAAATAATATAAACGCTTCGCTTCATCATGACTGACAAAGGAAATATTGGTATAATCTAGTTTGGATAATAATCTTTTCAAGTCTTGTATTATAATAGACATATCACCAACTCCTATTTAATTTTTTTTGATCATAATATAAAAAGGATGTATTGTCCAATCACAGTTTTTTTGGAATTTTTTAAAGAATATCATTATCATAAAATTAAAGAATCCGCTTTAAGAGTTTCAAAGATAACAGAAATAAGAGAGGTAATTTACTTTGAATTTTAAAGTTCATTCACATCGTTTTGCCTTATCCATTTTAGAAACTGAACCACAGTTTACAAGATTGTGGGAAGAAATTAAAACTGCACTTTATAGTATTACAGAGGAAGATATTATAACAAAATTTGAAAACGAGCATTATAACCAAAAAAGTATTTCGAAAACAATAAATGAATTAATCAAAGAACGTTTAACATCGCTTGGTTGGAAAGCTGAAAGTAGAATTTTTCAGAATAGAGATTATTCTGGAGATACATGGAGATTGGATTTTGCAAAAGATTTAATTTCAATTGAAGTGGCGTTTAATCACGGAAGTGTTGTAGCTTGGAATCTTTTAAAACCAGTTTTAGCAGGAGAATTAAACCATGTAAAGAAATCGATTCAAACAGAACTCGGCGTTATTATCACAGCAACAGATAAGTTGAAGGTTGCTGGGGGATTTGATAAAGCAATTGGTAGCTATGAAAGATATGTCAATTACTTAATACCTTTAAGAAATCAATTAAGTATACCTATTCTTTTAATAGGATTAGAAGCCCCCAAGACCTTTAGAATTGAACATAAAAAAATAGGTAATCGTAATATTGGGAGAGTCAAAAGAATTTAAAGAAAATCCCTACCTTTAAATTAGGGATAGGGATTTTATAGTGAAGATATTATTTTCGGATAACATTATAAATGTAGTCATTATTTAGCCAAAAAGCTTGTTTAGTCATCCAATAATCTTGTAATACATCTTTTTTATCTTCGGGTCGATTAATCCATTTTGCTTTAACAGGAAGACGTCTTGCGTTATTCATTAAACGATTAGTTTTTTTATCCCTATAAGGTTCGCAGTATTGAGAAACTTGTGCACTCGGTCTAACATGAATGATTCTTTGGTCGGTTTGTTTAATTAAGTTATTTAAAACACGATATCCCTTATTACTTCTATTTGGTTTATAAGTTAGTTCAACACCATTTAAAATGGTTTCTTTAGTCTCTTCCCATGCTTTTCTTACGATACTATCTAAATCTGTACTCGGCATAGACCAAAACATTGCATCTTTTAACATTACCTTTTTGTTTTCTAACTTGTCAAATATTACAAAGAGAAATTTTGTAGATTCTAAATATTCGTATAGTCTAGACTCTTCCCATTCTACTTCAGTAATACTTGTGAAGTCACCAATTTCATGAACTTTCAAATTTTCTACTGGCTTTTTCCCATTATTTAATTCAATTGTTTTTACTACTATATTTGCTTTTTCAAATTCATCGGCTAAAACTCTGTCACCATCTCCATCAACATTTAAAATACCTCTAATTAATTGATAATTTAAATGCTTAGGTCTTTTTTGTTTTTCGATAATTATATTTAATTCTCGCATTAATTCCTCTCTATCTAATCCGAGGTAATCGTCAAAAAGATTAATAATATATTCATCAAATGTTTGACGTTTTAAAATATCACTATTTTCTATAACAGACTTATATTTTCGTAGTTTTCTTTTTCTTATTTTTTCATTTGTAGCTTTAGATAAATCTTCATCAGTAATTTTTTCACGAACTAATGCGGTCATATAACTTTGCTTTAGCGAGAAAGCTCTTTGTTTTGCCATTAAATCACTAAAAGGTTGTTTTCGCACACTTTTGCTAGAAGATCCCTTTGTAACAGCACCCAAATAGTTCGTATCACCTTCAGACAACTCGTGAGCTTTTCCATCTTTAATTTTTTGAACTATCTTCTCCCAATCTTGTTTTATAATTTGAAGGTCTTTTTCATTAAAAGAGTGTGAAACTGATTTTACGATTGGGTAGTCTTTTCTTTCCCAACTTTTCCTCCATAAATAAAACATAATTAATAATTCAGCATTCTTTTTCCAGAAGCTTGATGTGTAAAAGGTTTTTTTGTATTCTGTTTCATAATTAATAATATTTAGAACTAATCTTTCTTTAGCTGAAATTAATCCACTTTTTAATTCTTTTATTGGTGTAACTTTTAATTCTACACCTAATTCTTTAAAATCTGCTTCCTTGTCCGAGTTAATTTCATATCCAAAGTAACTTTCCTCAATTATTTGTCCCAATCCACCTTTTAAACGCTTATTCTTTATTCGGTTGTATTTATCTATATTTCCAAAGGTTAATGATTGAGCTTGCTTAGCATATTCTAACAGCTCCTTTTTATTTCCAAATTTTGACAATAAATCTCACCTCTTTGTAAGTGATTATAACACAGACTTACACAAAAACTTAAAAATGGTAATAAAAAGTAATTAGAAATTTCACTACTAACGTTAATTTTATAAATATTAATAGAAAGAATAAATGAAAATTATAAATTAATAAGTTGCATAGAAGTAATATCCATGATAATATAAAACAAAACAGAACGATCGTTCCCCTTGTTAGGCAAAAAGATTCCTGGTTTATGATTTATCTTGTATAATAGTCAGTTACGGAAGGAGAATGTTGCAATGGACATATCTCGTAAATTAAAGGTCATGGAATTGTTTGCGGGAGTTGGGGGATTTAGACTAGGATTTGAACGTGCCAACAAAGATTTCTTCGATGTGAATTGGGCGAATCAATGGGAACCTGCACGAAAAAGACAAGATGCTTTTAGCTGTTATACTAAACGATTTAAAACAGGGGTACATGTAAATAAAGATATTGCAACAATTCCAGATGAAGAATTTGCTAAAGCAATGCCTGATTTAGTGGTCGGGGGTTTCCCTTGTCAAGACTATTCTGTAGCCCGCTCTCTATCAGGAGAAAAAGGAATTGAAGGAAAAAAAGGTGTACTTTTTTGGGAGATTAAAAGGGTATTAGAAAGTACTCATCCTAAATATGTTTTACTAGAAAATGTGGATCGTTTATTAAAATCTCCTTCAACTCAAAGAGGTAGAGATTTTGCCGTTATGTTAGCTGTATTTCGAGATTTAAACTATAGCGTCGAATGGCGAGTCATAAATGCAGCAGATTATGGCTTTGCTCAGAGAAGACGTCGTGTCTTTATCTTTGCTTATAAAAATAATTTGAATTATGCTCAACGTCAACAAAGTCTTGCGATGGAAGATATTATTTATAAAAGTGGTTTCTTCGCAGAAGCCTTTGCGATTGAAAGTGAACCTTATAAAAATAGGGTAGAAGAGGTGAATTTGCCGGAAGATATTGTTGAGATATCAGATACTTTTTCATTCCCCTTTCATACATCGGGTATAATGAGGAAAGGGCAAGTATATACGATTCATACCATTCCAATTAAAAAAGAGCCAATCCCTTTACGTGATATATTACAAGATGAGTCTGAAGTAGATGAGTCTTTTTATTTATCAGAAGAGGATATCGAAAAGTTTGAATATTTACGTGGAGCCAAAAGAGTAAAACGAAGAACAGCAGATGGACATGAATATTATTTCTCTGAAGGTGGAATGTCCCCTACAGATTCTTTAGACAAACCGGGTAGAACGATGTTAACGAGTGAAGGCTCGAGGAATCGTAGTACTCATATTGTCGAAGTAAATGGGCGAAGACGATTACTTACTCCGATTGAGTGCGAACGATTAAATGGTTTTCCGGACAATTGGACTGAAGGAATGACGGATCGTATGCGATATTTCTGTATGGGGAATGCCTTAGTCGTTGGCTTAATTGAAATAATGGGTAAACAAATTGAAAAGATAGACCGTGAAGAAACTACTTCAAGTATACAAATTGAATCTTTATTTATATAAAAAGAGCACCTAGGTGCTCTTTTTATATTTCCATTTTAACAGAAATCAACAGTATGGTACTATAGATCAATAACTAAGGTCTGTATATAAAAGACTTAAAATAATTATCGAAATGGGAGAAATTGTTAATGATTAATCGTAAATTACAATCAAATAAAAACATTTATAAAGCAGGCTCCAATACTGAACGATATGTTTTTGATAAAGTAAATGAATATTTTAAAGGAAGACAATTTTTAAGTTTTTTAAATTATCCTGTTTATAGTATTGAGGCAAACCGATATTGGATCTACGTCAATATTTTGGACACAAAAAAGTTAAGTTTTCAGTTTTTCTTTGAATGTATAAATGTTATTTTATATAAAACTGTTGGGCTTGACATGGAGTCCTCTGCGGGCACGATT
>Ga0079226_10002322_pt1 | contig 14680 bp, 7 predicted proteins | sample Poulit2014_FD_76345 | JGI IMG/M metagenome (GOLD analysis project Ga0079226, IMG submission 76345) | Agricultural soil microbial communities from Georgia to study Nitrogen management - Poultry litter 2014 | ecosystem: Environmental > Terrestrial > Soil > Agricultural land | place: USA: Georgia... | reverse complement strand
TTAGGTACAGCCTCTCACCCCGAAAAAAACTTTTGGCCGGTTCATAATTTTATTTTGCAGACTTTTGAAGATGAAGGGGTGCATTTTGCACGTCAGCATATTGATCGGACTTTTCCACATGAGAATGCGGACACGAGAAAGCCATCAATAGGTATGTTGCAAGAATATCAGGATAAAGAAAAGTATAATCTTGCTGATTCCTATGTGATAGGAGATAGAATAAATGATGTGAAATTGGCGGAAAATTTGGGCTGTAAAGCTTTATGGCTGAGAAATGATGATGGTTTAGGAGAATCTGAAGGTATTGATTTCCAAGAAAGGGCTGTAGCTCTGGAAACGCAAGATTGGCAGGATATTTATGAGTTTTTGAAATTAAAACGCCGATCTGGAAGCCTTTCTCGAAAAACCAGTGAAACAGATATACAGATGGAGCTTCATTTAGACGGTACGGGAAAAGCTGATATTTCTACAGGATTGCCGTTCTTTGATCATATGCTCGATCAAATAGCCCGCCATGGAAATGTAGATTTGACTATAAAGACAAAGGGAGACTTGCATATAGATGAACACCATACGATTGAGGATACAGGAATTGCTCTTGGAGAGCTTTTTCGAAAAGTACTCGGTGACAAACTGGGTATTGAGCGGTATGGCTTTACATTGCCTATGGACGATTGTCTGGCGCAGGTAGCTTTAGATTTCGGAGGAAGGAGTTGGCTGGTATGGAATGCAGAATTTACGCGGGAAAAAATAGGCGATATGCCTACGGAAATGTTCTCTCACTTTTTCAAGTCTTTTTCAGATGGGGCAAAATGTAATTTGAATATAAAAGCTGAAGGGCATAATGAACACCATAAGATTGAGGCTATTTTTAAAGCTTTTGCAAAAGCAATTCGTACAGCCATAAGAAGAGATGTGAACAATATGCGTTTACCGAGTACTAAAGGTTTGTTGTAGATTTTAATCTAAAACAAATTTCTTTGGTGTCAAAATAGATGATTAATTTTACACACTTATAAATATTAAAAGCGAAGAAAATATCTTTGTTTGAATTGGAATTTAACTTTTGAAAATATGTATATCATACCGGCTATTGATGTTTTAGATAAGAAAGTGGTGCGATTGCGAGAAGGAGATTATAATGAGGTTACGACCTATGATACATCTTTGGAGGAACAGATTGAAAAATACTATGCCAACGGAACCGAAATTGTACACATTATTGACTTGAATGGCGCGAAAGGAGATTTGAGCAATCAGTCTTATCTTTTCGATATTGTTCAGAAAACGGAAATGAAAGTGCAATATGGAGGAGGGGTTCGAAGCATCGATATGATAAAGAGATTGATCGATGGCGGGGTTTTTAGAGTAATAGTAGGTACCCAAGCCATTACTAACCCCGATTTTTTAGAAGAATTAAGTAACCTAAATATAGGAAGGATAAAGTATACAGATCGTATTGTCATTGCTATTGATGTATTAGATGAAGTGATAAAATATTCAGGATGGTTAGAGAGCTCCTCTATCAAATTAAAAGAATATATAGATCGTTGCCTGAGTTTAGGTTTTTATCGTTTTTTGTGTACAGATATCAGTAAAGACGGTAAATTAGGCGGGGCAGGGGTCGAACTTTATAAAAAGCTATTGGATCATAGTCCTATTATTAAACTTATAGGCTCAGGGGGAATCAGTTCTATGAAAGATATACAAGCCTTGGCTGATTTGGAAAAAATGGAATCTTGTGTCGTAGGGCGGGCGATTTATGAAGATAAAGTTAGCATTGAAGAGATTAAAGAATGGAATTTAAAATCGCTGATAAAATTTTAAAATGAAAAACAAACGGATTATTCCTTGTTTGGATGTAAAAGAAGGGCGTACCGTCAAAGGGGTTAATTTTTTTGGGCTAAAGGATGCGGGTGATCCCATAGAGTTGGCATTGAAATATTCAGAGGAAGGAGCAGATGAACTGGTCTTATTAGATATTGCCGCCAATGAGGAAAGCCGCGAAACGACATTACATCTTGTAAAAACAATTTCTAAACAAATTGACATTCCTTTTACGATCGGGGGAGGGATACGGAAGCTCGAAGATGTGGAGAGAATGTTGAAGGCTGGAGTAAATAAGGTGTCTATCAATTCGGCAGCTGTCAAAAATCCCGCGCTAATAGAGGAAGTAGCAAAGGAGTTTGGATCGGAAATCCTTGTGGTAGCTATAGACAGTAAAAATGTAGATAAGAAAAATTGGGTTTATTTAAGTGGAGGAAAAGAAAAAGCTCCTGTAACTGTTGAAAAATGGGCAAAAGAAGCCCAGGAAAGAGGAGCTGGAGAAATTCTCTTGACTTCTATGGATAAAGACGGTACAAAAGATGGTTTTGATATAGCTCTATTGAAAACGATTAATCAGTTGCTGGATATCCCTGTTATTGCGTCGGGCGGAGCGGGCTCAATAGATAGCTTTTTAGAGGTTTTTCAAGAGGCAGATGTGGATGCTGCTCTGGCTGCTTCTATTTTTCATTTTGGTGAAGTTAAGATCCCTGAATTAAAAATCAAGCTGAAAGAAAGGGGCATTCCGGTAAAGATCTAATAAATATATTATGATTGACTTTGAAAAAGGGCAAGGGTTGATACCCGCAATTATACAAGATGCCCAAACATTAGAAGTATTAATGTTGGGCTATATGAATGAAGAAGCGTGGTCAAAGACACAGGAAGAGAAGAAAGTGACTTTTTTTTCCAGAAGTAAAGAAAGGTTATGGACAAAGGGCGAGGAAAGTGGGAATTTTTTAGAAATGGTAGACTTTGCAGTGGACTGTGATCAGGATACGCTGCTTATTTGGGTAAATCCTCATGGACCTACCTGCCACACAGGTTCACGCTCCTGTTTTGATACAGAGTATTCGCAGAACTTTATCTTCAAGCTTGAACATATTGTGAACGATCGGTACGTCTTTCCTCAAAAAAAATCTTATGTCAATAAACTACATGAAAAAGGCATAGAAAAAATTGCTCAAAAAGTAGGAGAAGAAGCTGTGGAAACGGTCATAGCTGCTCTGAGCGAAACTGAAGAAGATTTTATTAATGAAACTTCAGATTTGCTTTTCCACCTTTTGGTGTTGTTAAGAGAAAAAAATATAGACTTAAAAACTATTTCGAAAAACTTGGAAAACCGCCATCGATAATCTAATTGATGTCATATTTCTGAATCAAAAATAAAAGTGCTGTGTATTTACCAGCACTTTTTTTATGTTGGGCGAATGAAAGCAAATTTAGTAGCTACATTAATTGGTCATCAAAATCCAATTTATACTCTTGCATCAAGTTATGATCCTCGATTTTTATTTACAGCAGGTAATGATAAAGGTATTGTTGAATGGGATCTGGAAAAAATGACTTTCAAACGTATTCTTTGTTCGGTCCCCGCTTCAGTGTATCATTTGCATCTTATTCCGGGCTCAAATATACTTGCTGCTGCTTTAAGAACAGGGGATATTTATTTGATTGATATCGATAATCAAGAATTAGTAGCTTCATTAAAAGTAGATTCGGGAGCAGTTTTCTCGGTAAAAACTTTGCCTGGAAAAAAAGAAATCATTGCTACAGGCGAGGATGGATATGCCTATGTATGGAGCTTAGAAAGTCATAAACTCTTGAGCCGTTTTAAAGTCAGTGAAAATACAGTTCGGGTCATTGAGCCCGATCCTGATAAATCGTATATTTGTTTTGGGGATAAAGAAGGTTGGATACATGTATATTCTTTTTTGGATTTTGAACATCTGGGTTCGAAGAATATCCATTCCCGTCCGGTAACCAGTTTATTGATAGAAGATGGAAAATTGTATTCAGGCGGGCGGGATGCAAAGATGTATGTTTTAGAGTTGCCGACTTTACGAAGCGAGCAATCTTTAGTGCCTCATATGTTTACCGTATATGATATTGTTAAGCATCCGACGAAAGAGTGGTTAGCGACTGTCAGTAGAGATAAAACAACCAAAGTCTGGGCTCAAGACGGCTTAAAACTATTAAGGAATATTTCTCGTGATCGGAAGTTTGATGCGCATATGCTTTCTATTAATGCTTGTATTTGGTCTGACTATCGAGAATGGCTTATTTCTGTAAGCGATGATAAAACAGTACGTATTTGGTCAATTCAAGAAGAGGGTGATGGGGAATAGAAAATGCAGGGGTATAAAAGCGAGTAAATGTATAAGCGATTGAAAAAAGGGTCTAGAGCGTTGTTTGGTGTAATAAATGAGTGAAAAAAGTTTAACATTACTGCATTATCAATCTTAGGTTTATACCAAAATAAGTGTAAGCGGTGGCAAAATTTTGAGATGTATAAGGCCTTACAACATTGGAGTTATAGAAAAAGCTGATATTATACATTTGGTTGAGAGTAAAATCTAATGTAGGGTTAAAACTAATGCTTTTATTACCACCAGATATTTCTGTTTGATTGAGATCCGATCTATAGACGACAGTTTTCCGGTCATTAACAGCTACGTCTAACTTAAAATTCACATCATTTGTCCATTGTTTATCTCCAAACCATCCGAAGGGAAGCTTGGTGTTGTTTTTTCGATATCCCATGCCGAATACAAAAGCATCATCTGTCATCATTGCCATTTGGCTGTTTTGTAAGCTGAAATTTAGATTTCGAGAAGTCCTGTACTCCGAATTTGCGGAAATGTTATTTTTAAACCGAATATCAGCCCCTATCAAGGGTAAAAATTGATCGATAATAGAGACCTCTTGGTACAAGTTTTTTGGCAGAAAGTTATTATCTCCATCCCGTGCACTTGGCATTTCTGAGACTTCTTGATATCTCAATACGGAATTGTATCCAGAGATAACATATTGAGAATTGTAACCATGATGGATACTTATATTATTAAATATTTCCCGTAAGAGTGGAAGCTTTCCTAACCCATTATAATTTATACGCCAGTTTGGTAAAGGAATAGTTGGTTTTTTGTTTAGGCTGCTACTCGATAAGTTTTTTCCTAAATATGTGCTTAAAAAAGAATTGACAACTACATCTTGTTGAGACTTACCATATCCGTCGGCATACATTTCAGAATCTTGGCCCACAGAATTAATGTTATCTTCTGCCAGTATATGCGAAATGGTTTGCCTGTGTTCTTCAAATTCCCGGAATAGGGTTTTGTGATTTTTGAATGAAGTTCGGATGGCTATCTGAGAAATGTTGTAGTTGCCTGTAACATACGGTGCTGTGCGTGTCAATTGATCGGTATTTGGATCTGTTTCAAAAGCTGCCGAATAATTGTGATTATCCACTCGGGTAGCTATTAAATCTATACGTAAATCTTTGATAGGTTCAAAATTAACGAGAGCAGAAAGGTTTTCTGCATACGTTTTGGTATACATTTGGGACTGTAAAGTGTCGTTACTTATCCATCCTTTTTCGAAAGCAGAAGACAAGATATCCCTTTGACTTCCCATTAAAAAGCTCCATCCCGGTGCGCTTTTGTCGAAATCATACCCTAAGAGGTTTGTCTTTGGGAGGTATCCAGGCAGATATGTTCCTTCGATTCGGGTATAGGCGCCCTCTATTTTTCGGATACCTGTAAGCAGTTGTGTGAAAAAAGCACCTGATCCGGAGGCCCCCCTTCCCCTGTTACGCCGAATAAAATTGAATTTTTCATAAAGCTTATTCATATCTAAACGCGGATTAATTTGTATTGTTCTATTATTTTGAATACTGTTGCCTAAGCTCATATCTGGAGATTGCAAAGAGAGCAAAGGCTCGCTTTGCCAATTGAATTGCGTACCGTATCGTGCTTCTATATCAACCCATTCTAAATAAGGTATTTTGTTGATTGGGAGAGAATAGGTCAGATTCATCATATGATTATAATCGGACGTACGTCCCATTTTCCAAAAATTAGACCATACCGTATCTCTTTTGATGCCGTTCAGCCGTCCATCCGGTTCATCTATAATAGAATAATTTGTGGCGTTGAAATCCAAACGTATCGATTTAGTTAAATCCCAACTTATCCCATAAATACGGTTCATATTGAAGTTTTTATTGAAATAAGTAGGCAACAGATTGTCTGTCGTATTATCTCTCAAAGTATTTTCGTTGTACACACGATTGACATCCATTCTAAAGTTGAGAAGGCTGGGTAATAAATTGAAGTTTAAATCTTTAAATATTTTCAGATAGTCAGATCTTACCCATTTAAAAGGTTCGACGACAAATTCCTCACGGCTGGAATAATTGTAATCTAAAGCTCCTCTATATGTTTTTTGGAGTGAAACTGCCGTATTATGATCACGGTGGTTGTACTCAGAGAAGGCATAGCTTACACTGAAGTTTTCTATATGCCAGGGTTTGATTGTTTTTTCAGTATCGGTATTAATTTTCCGAACATTATTGAAACTAAAGCTCTTGCGAGAGGTATAGTCTTGAACCAAGCGTAATAAAGAGTCTTGTTGAGAGCGGGATAGATTTTGTAATGCGGTATTGAGTTCTATATCCGGATTGATGGGGTTATACTCTGGCGTAGACTGTTGTTTTGAATAGTTAAAGTAAAATGGAATTACAACTCCATGCCTGGGGTGGAAGAACTTTCCTAATTCGGCATTGGTTGTAATATCTAAAAGCAGATCTTCTGAACGGCTTCTCTCATGAAATCGTTGATTGATATATCCGAACCCCATGGATGTTTTTGTGCCTGAGAAAGCAATATTTGCAAAGTCGGCTAATTTTATGTCCATCTGCGCCGAAGCTGCCCAGCCGCCTTGGTCATCAAAATCGGTTAAGCGTAGCTCATTAAACCAGAATACTCCTGACAACTCTCTCCCATCATCTAAATCAGTGCTGGTTGTAGAGCCTTTGAGAGGGTTTCTCACCCCAACCATATAGAAACGTACTTTACTGATATCAGGGTTGCCCAGCACGACGATGCGGTTTTCTCCGTCTTGGTATTCAAAAGGAATATCGTGAGGCCAGGGTTGGCCATTGTAGAGGGCATTTTCCCTTGCCATTTTTGCTTCTTGAAATAACTTAATTCGAATTTCCATCCGGTTCTCCTCCGGCCACACTCTATCCGGAGAGGTAGTTCCATATGGAGTGATGGATAAAGGCATATCGTATTCATAATAGTTATATCTATCATCTGTACCTATCCGTAGAAAAGCTCTGAAATCACCTGCTCTTAGGTACTCGCCCTCCGCATGGATGAACATTTTTAATCGTCCGTAAGCTCTGAAATCATGAGAAGACATTTTGTAAGCTGCCCGGCCGTAGCCGTCTTTCAAATCGTTAACTTCCAAAGATAAGGCTTGTTCGTTGAGTTGCACATCCAAATTATTGTTCTGCCAATCGATTTGCCTGTTGATTCCGGGGGGAACTACGTATGGAATGGGTTCCCTTCCGCTGTTTTCCTCTATATTGACATGGGAAACATGATAGGTGGAATTATCTGTACTCACTGCTCCCATGGAGGGGTCGCTTATTACTTTACTGGCAATATCTTCACTATTATATTTCCTCCATTCTCCGCGGACGAGTTGAAATTTTGCCAATCTGAGCACTGTTGTATCTTCATAGTCAGTTAAGAACATCCGAATGAACCGGATGGATTTAAAATCATCGATACTTCCATATTTACTTTCGTATTCACTGATCGGAATACGTATTTTGTACCAAGTTACTTCTTCTTGGGAGCCGTCCACTAAGGTGCTGTTAGTCGTTTGTTTATCTACGATAAAATTTTTTCCTACTTCGAAGTCTTGTGGTCGGGTGGATAACCGATATTGATAGTAATTATCATTTTCATGCATCGTGTTATCCCGGTTTACATCTTCACCGTCAGGCAAGAGTGTATTAGAGGAGGTCTCTACCCCAAAGTCAGCCTGTGACTGTTCGTTTGTTCGGGAATTGCCTTCCAAACCATTAAACTTTTCATATCTTTTCAGAATACCTACATCTGAGGAGAAATGCTTGCCTCTAAAATATATATAGTCATCACTTGAAGGATCATTATGCAGTTCGGTCATCGCTTCTGGGTTAAGCATCCCTTCCATTTGATTTAAAAAGTTTTGGTGGAATTCTGTTTCTTCTTGATTTCCCATCCCATCTAAACCTACATCTTGTTTAGCACGATTGTCAGGATTATTGTCGAAAGCTTGGATAGCCGGTTGATTTTTGCTGACGTACCCCCAATTTGTTTCATCGACTAATGACATATCTCCATTTACTGGCACTGCATTTTCTAAAGATTTTCTTCCGTCTTTTAGAATATCTTCTGAAATATTTCCTAAATTTATGTATATGTCTCCGCCACTACTGTGGGGGTTTGTCAATAAAGGATCCATCATCCATATTTCGATGAATTCGATGTTCTGGGCTTCAAAATCATTCTGATCTATTCCTCTAAACATCCCACCCCAGTTTGATTTAGGGTTTTGCAAGGTTCCGTCATTATTTATATCGTTGGTTCTATAATTATAAGGTCCTCTTTTTTTTGGATAGTACGTTATATCCAAGGTGGTAATAGGTGTCGGCTGGCCAGATACAGGCTCTTTAAAAGGGAATACGTCTTGCTCATAAATCAGACGTACGCGTGGATCTTTTAGCTGTTGTATGGATAGGCCTGGATTATCTCTTGATCGCTGTATATAAAATACAGGATCAATATTATAAAATGCCATCCGTGCCCGGTTGAACCCATAGGCTAAGTCATCAGAGAGATCAGACTCGGGAAACATCCGGGGGGTACTCGAAATTTGCCAGTTGTATTGGGCTTTGAGGTCTATATAAGAAACACTTTGTTCAAAATCATCAATATAGGTTGTTCCCGATTGCTCATTATCTGTATTCAAGCCTTTGGGATGCCCGGGAAGAAAGTGTGCATATTCACCATAAAAGGAAATATTAGATTCTTCTTTTGTACTGATAAAAGGTATTTTATCGACCATTCTGGTTAACCATCTCGATGGAGTACTGTAGGTAATATCAGCTCCAAGCATGGTGTTGGATATGGGTTCGTTTCCGATGGTCACTTTTTCTGACAAAGGTTTTTCCGTCATGTGCAGTGCGGTGGCTCCGAACTGTAAGTTTTCGTTGGCATAATAATCAAATCTACCTCCTAAAAAACTTTTTTGTTGGAGAGAAGACATCCCATCATCTTCTAAACTAACTGTTATGGGCTGCCCTGAAGCGACTAAAGCTTCGTTAAGAATTCTTAAATTGCCCAATTGGTAATCTACCATATAATCTTCTCCTTCTTGCAGAAGAGCTCCTCCTGCCATCACCCGCAGAGAACCGGGACGCAGATTGAGTGCTCCCAATTGAAACTCACTGCCGGATCCGGCATTATAACGTCCTTTTAAGACATATCTGTTCTTTTCGGGGTGATTTTTAACGGCATCGGATTGTGTTTCGGAGTAAAGTTCAGAGAAAGTATATTTTTCTATTAAATCTTGCTCAGAATCTGAAAACTGGGCTTCCAGATCTTTACCCAGAGGCTCAACTAAGGGAATGATAATTTTACCGAGTTTAGAATCAACAGTTACAGAATCGATAAAATCAAATAACCCGTCTGCGCCCGAACCAAAATTATGAGTTACTCTATCTAATGCGAAGACTTGTAACCATGATTTTTCAGCTGTATTTTGCCCCTCATATATTGCTGGTCTTTCTGCTCCACTTTCGTTCTCTATCCTATAAATCTGTGCGAAAAAATCCTGCTCTGAAATGTTCGTTGCATGTATGGAATAAACGTTTTTCATCATCAGATCCCATACGGGTAAGTTTGTGTTGATGACTTCTCCTTTTAGGAGTTTGGTATAAAGCATTTTTGGATTTGAAGGAGTGACCGGTACATCTGTGGAAAACTCTCCAACTTGATACTCTCTGCCGTTTGCGATGTACTTATAAGCTACGGATAAGACTTGGTCGCCTGTCAAATGATGTCTTAAAGATATGTATCCTAGTCTTCTATTGAGAGTATAATCTCTTCCTTCTTCAAGTTTTCTGGCATTTGAAAGTTTGGAATAATTATCTTCGCCGCCAGCTGGCGCAAAAAAGGACTTTATAAAACTTCCGTTTGACTCTCTTCCACTTTCTCCCAATTGGCTTAACAAATCATTGGAGGTAGGTGTGTTCGGATCTCCGGGAATTCCCGAGGAGGGAAGCCTGGAGTTTCCTTGATTTATCAACGTATTGCTATGAGGATTATATTCACCAATATCCATTAAGGCAAGAACATCTCTTGCATGTTCATAAGAGTTGCTTCGATTGTTTATCCAAACCTCGATTTGTGTAATATTTACTGGTGAATTAATAATGGGGGCGTGTTCCAAACTTTTGTTGAAGTTTTCACGAAAATATTGAGCTAAAAAGAAATGTTGATTTTCTTCATATTCTGCCAACTCTATACTGAAGTCTGTTTCACGATTTCCTCGGGAAATAGTGAACTCCTGCTGCCGCGACCTTTGTTGTGACAGTACTCCCGTAAAGTCTAACTTACCAAATTGCAGTTGTGCCTTCACTCCAAAAAGGGATTCGCTGCCTTGAATCAAGGTAGAGGTGAGAGGTAGATTGACATTTCCTATTTCCAATCGTTGCAGGATAGCATCATCTTCACCCACATAATCAAACCGTACCTGATTTTCAAAATCAAACTGTGCTCTTGAATTAAAATTAGCATTTACATTTACTCGCTCCCCCACACTGCCCGCCAAATTTAAATTGATATTCTGATCAAAATCGATACCCCACTGTTTACGTTGGTACTCACTAAGCAACGGGTTTTGGTTTTTATTATGCTGGCCAATAAGTCTGAGGTCTAAACTTCCCTTCGGACGGATATCAATAATATTCCCGCCAAATATTTTTTCGAAAGCTGGGCTTTCCACTTCTATTTGCGGAATTAACCTTCTTTCCCGTTCTTGTTGCAGCTTCTTGTGTGATAAAGATTCCCAATATTCCTTTTCATCACTTTTATAAATTAAATCTTTGTATTCGGGAATAGTCATATACAAGGGGGGACGGTATTCTTTTGTTCCCAGTTTTTCCCGTATTCTATATTGTTTGCTGATGGGATCGAATAAAATTTCGCGTTGGATATTTTTAGGCGGTTTTAAACTTATTGGCTTATAAGTATTATGTAATCGTAAAAAAGGATCGTCGTGAAAAGGATAAACTAATCTTATAGAATCTTTCTCTTCTTTATCTAACGACTGAGCTAAACCGTTGTTAGGTAAACCAGAGAAACAAAAACAGAGTATAATTACCCAAAAGAGTCTGCCCGCTATAGGAATTTGATCCAATTTTACTTCAGTTAATTATGGCCTAAAGTGTAAATATCAATTTTTTTACAATTAAAACCAATATAAACTGAATGATTTATGTTTTTAAAGTGTTAAAAAAACTTAAATCTTTAATTTTGACACAATAAATCATAATTTCTTAAGGGCAGCTTTAATTAATGCTTCTACACTTAGGTCGTTGTTTTGCTTATAAATTGTTTGCAAAGCTTTATCGGCAGTTTTTTTGGCGAAACCTAATAAAATGAGAGCAGATAGTGCTTCTTCTACTACATTGGGCTTTGTGTCTGAAATAGAACCACCCGACACACCTTCATCTGTCTTTTTAAGTTTATCCTGTAGTTCTAAGATAATCCGTTGAGCAGTTTTAGGGCCTATTCCCTTTATTTTTTTCATTGTTTCTACTTCGCCGTTAATGATAGCCCGTTGTAACTCTTCTGAAGTACTTGATGAAAGCATCATACGTCCAGTACTGGGACCTATACCGGAAATGGAAATAAGGTGAGTGAAAAGTTGTCTTTCCTCTTCAGTGGCAAATCCGTATAAATTATGCGCATCTTCTCTCACTTGAAAGGAAATAAAAAGCTTACATTCATCTACATCTTTAATCTGAGAATAAGTAGAAAGTGTAATGTGCACGTAATACCCGATACCCCCTACCTCTAAAACAACATAAGTGGGAGCTTTAGTGATGACGCTCCCACGTAAATATTCATACATAATTTATATTTTATTTTTTTCATGAGCCTGTACATCCACTACCGCAATCGTTACCATATTGACAATTTCACGTACAGAACTATCTAATTGCAATACATGGATGGGCTTATTCATTCCCAACAAGATGGGGCCTACAGCTTCTGCTCCTCCTGCTTCTTGAAGGAGTTTATAAGCAATGTTACCTGATTCAAGGTTTGGGAATATAAGTGTGTTTGCCATCTCCCCATCTAATGTACTAAAGGGGAAATTACTGCTGAGTAACTTTGGATTTAAAGCAAAGTTTGCCTGGATATCCCCGTCAGCGATTATTTCTTTCCGTTCTTTATGGAGTATATTTACAGCTTCTCTTACTTTGTTGGCAATGACGCCTTCGTTTGAGCCAAAGTTAGAATACGATAACAAAGCGATTCGGGGTTTGATACCATATCTGGATACTGCATCATGCAGAAGTACGGTTATTTCTGCTAATTCTTGACTGCTTGGATTTTCATTGATAGTGGTATCTCCAAAAAACAGGGTTCCTTTTTCTGTAATCATCATGTACATCCCTGCTACGCGGCTTCCTTCTTTTACCCCGATAACTTGTAGTGCGGGCCGTATAGTTGGAGCATAGTTTTTCGTCAGTCCAGAAATCAACGTATCGGCATCTCCAAATTCGACCATGCTGGCAGCAAAGTAGTTGCGGTTGATCATGAGTTTTCGTGCATCGGTTCGGGATACTCCACGTCTTTGTCTTTTATGATAGAGGTGTTCCACATATTTTTTAAATCGTTCGGAATCCACTTCTTGAGTAGGATCTATCATTTCTACTCCCTTTAAGTCGAAAGCATACTCTTCGATCAAGCTTTTTATAATTTTTGTATTGCCCAATAAGATAGGGATAGCAATGTTTTCTTCTTTTACGATTTGTGCTGCGCGGAGTGTTTTATAATTGTCTGCCTCTGCAAAAACCACTCGTTTGGGATTTCGTTTTGCTCTTTCTGTCAGTTTTCGCATTAATCCTTCATCCCGGCCCAATCTTTTGCGAAGTTTTTCTCTGTAGGCTTCCCAGTCTTTAATTTCATGTCTTGCTGCTCCGGAGGCAATAGCTGCTTTTGCTACGGCGACAGATACTTCCGTGATTAACCGCGGATCCGTAGGTTTTGGAATGATATAATCTTTGCCGAAACGTAAGTTTGTTTCGTCGTAAGCTTGGTTTACTTCTTCAGGTACAGCTTTTTTTGCGAGATCGGCTAACGCTTTTACAGCAGCTAATTTCATTTCTTCATTTATAACAGTAGAGCGTACATCCAGCGCCCCGCGGAATATGTATGGAAACCCTAAAACGTTATTTACCTGGTTTGGAAAATCAGAACGTCCTGTACCCATAACCACATCATCTCTCGTAGCAACTACTAGGTTATAATCAATTTCGGGGTTGGGGTTTGCCATAGCAAGTACGATGGGATTTTTATTCATCATTTTGAGCATTTCTGTGGTCAAAATATCTTCTTTGGATAAACCGATGAAGACATCCGCATCTTTAATGGCTTCTTCTAAAGTATGAATATCCCTGTCTGTAGCTTGTCGGGCTTTATTCGCATCTAAGCCTTTTCGATCTCTTCGGATTACACCTTTGCTGTCCAGCATGACGACGTTTTCTTTTTGTGCACCCAGGCTAATATAAATATCCGTACAAGACATGGCTGCTGCGCCTGCTCCGTTGACGACAATTTTACAATCTCTAAGCTTTTTGTTTTGCAGCTCACAAGCGTTTAATAGGGCAGCACCTGAGATAATAGCTGTGCCGTGCTGATCGTCATGCATCACCGGGATGTTGCATTCAGCTTTTAATCTTTCTTCAATTTCAAAACACTCTGGAGCTTTGATATCTTCAAGGTTTATCCCCCCAAAAGTAGGTTCCAACGCTTTAACTATCTTAATGAATTCATCTACATTTTTTGTGTCTAATTCGATGTCAAATACATCAATGTCTGCAAAAATTTTAAATAACAAACCCTTTCCTTCCATGACCGGTTTACTTGCCTGCGGCCCAATATCACCCAGGCCTAATACTGCTGTTCCATTGCTGATCACAGCTACTAAATTGCCTTTTGTGGTATATTTATATGCATCTTCTTCCTTTTCTGCAATAGCTAAACAAGCTTCCGCAACCCCCGGAGAATAAGCTAAAGATAAATCCCGCTGCGAACTGTGAGGCTTCGTAGGGACTACTTCTATTTTACCAGGCCTTCCTTGGGAATGGTATTTTAAAGCTTCTTTTTTACGTTTGCTTTTCTTCATTGTTTTGGTCTATTTTTTTGTTATTTTAATACGTTTAATAAATGGAACATACGCTGTCTCATAGCTTGACTGTTCCCATGATAATTATTGATCAATAAACTGAAAGTTACCTCTTTATTTTGTGTCGAAGTTTGATAGCCTGTATAACCCAATGTGCCGCCTATAGTTCCACTTTTCATTTTCATTTTATTTATATTCGGGAGACTTTTAGCAAAAACAGGAAACCATTTTTGACTTTTAGCATAATGCATGATCTGGGTCATAGCATTTGTAGTGACCCGGTTTTGTTGTGACAAACCTGAGCCGTCATATGTTTTAATCTCTTCTTTTGGAATAGAAAGCTTTTGGTGCCAATAATTTTGAACGATTTGGCTTGATT
>Ga0079226_10002320_pt1 | contig 14682 bp, 7 predicted proteins | sample Poulit2014_FD_76345 | JGI IMG/M metagenome (GOLD analysis project Ga0079226, IMG submission 76345) | Agricultural soil microbial communities from Georgia to study Nitrogen management - Poultry litter 2014 | ecosystem: Environmental > Terrestrial > Soil > Agricultural land | place: USA: Georgia... | reverse complement strand
GCTATTTAAAACACCAAACATCTTAAACGTACATGTGATACATTTCTGAATCTTTCTTGAAAGATGTACGTATATATCTATGGTAGGAAATAAACATTTAATTGTCAAGATTAATCACGTTGGTAATTTATTAAATATCACCCTCACCTTCCACATCCACTATGTCTTGTTCGGTTTCATCATATTTATTATCATTCCGATTTTTATTCAGGTTATTCTCCTTCGTTATCGTTTGGATCATCTTCTATTTCATCTGTTGAAGCAATTGTAATAGTCCCGTCTGGGTGCCTACTAAACTGACTAATAAAATTCCAAGCTAACCGTGAATCCGTAGCATAAACTAAATGGGATTTTTCGCCCGATGCGAAGGCGGTATAGATCTGATTATCTTCACTCATAAATAAACTTACCACAGTATCTTTATCTAAAATCTCATTGCGAAATCGATAGGTCTCCGCTGGGGAAGTTCCCCAAGTTTCATCTACATTAGCATCATATTCATAACTATCATTAACCTTATTCATCTTAAGGAAATAAGTTAAAGCATCATCCACAACATTTGAATTAGGTTTAGATGGTAATTCAGGCAGTGGACTTAATGCACCACCAACGTAAAAAACAGGCATAGTATACGGTAATATGTCCAGTTGATCAATCAATGGATCTGATTTTTTAAAGTTAACTCCATCCGAATCTTCAGAGATGAATCCTGCTCCCATTGGGGCAATCGCAGCAAAATACTGGGGGAATTTCTCTCCCAGTTTCCATGTTTGGACAGCACCCATGGAAAAACCCGAAGCATATACACGAGTCTTATCGATCGCAGGATATTCTTCAAATAGCATGTCTAATAATTCTATGCTTTCCTTCGTTTTGTTTTCCATATGTCTGTCAACTGAAACAACGATAAAACCTTCTTCCTTCGCAACAAGTGGCCATTCAGAAGTCATCGAATGAAATTCAGCGGTATTACCTCCACCATGGTAGGTCATTAATAGTGGTATACTTCCTTCCTGTTCCATATCTAAATGATTAGGGATATATTGATGGTAACGAATCGACCCTGTGGTTAACTGTCTAACTTCGACTGTTTCTGTGATATCTTCAGTTTCATAATTTGCGAGTTGAACAATAACACCCTCGATTCGCCTAGTCGTTCCTCCTAATTTTTCATAAGATGACAATATTAGCTCTCTTACAAACCCTTCTTTTTCTTTACTTGTTTCAACAGCATATAAGTTACTTTTTTCATTTAATTCTTTTAATCTCTTTTCTGTACCCTCAACCGGATTTATAGCAACGATAGGTATATCGCTACCAAACTTTGGATCTCGATTTGAAGGTAGAACAATATTATTAAAGAGCGTGATAAATGCTGGTGTCACATCTCTTGGCCCCCAAGGTTCTGGTTGCTCAAATACTACTTCTTTTGCTAGATTTTCCGCAACAAAGTCCGCTCCCTTACCTTCACCATATACATAGACACGTTCAATAAAACCAGGGTAAGGACCGCCTTTAGCAGCTGTCCCCACTCTTTCATTCTCTGTAAAATATGACAAAAGTTCAATATACGTATTTACGTCTGATTCACTCCATGTGTCGCCCCTGGGATTGATAAATACGATAATAGATCCTTCTTTACTAGCAATGTCAGCAAGCCCTGAACTAATAGCCGTTTGTTTTGCCGATTCTTCAGTATAATCTTCATCACCGAATACTAAAAATACAGGTACCAGGGAAACTCTATCCAGATTTTTACTACCAACAGGAACATAAAAATAGGCATTTACCTGATCAATAGTTATAACATCAATTCTACCATCAGATTTTTTTGCATTCATATTATCGGATGAAAAAAAAGCCGATTCTGTTAAGAACATAATAAAAACCTACCTCTATTTTTCATAAACATATTGATGATCTCTCCTTATATTCTTTATTGTTTTACATAACAAGATTCTAGAATAATTTTTCCCTTGTACAGTGATTAACGCTTACAATAGTAACTTTTTTAAACAAACGTATTTACCTTCTAGCGAATAACGTCTATGAAATTAACACTTAATATTAAACTAGAATCTTGTTCGCATCATTTTGTATGCATTTGATTTAATGCTGGCAATACTTTTTCTAATGAAAATTGAATTTCAAATGAATAAAACCACCGACTAGAAGCAATACCATACCTAACAGTAGAAATCTATGAAGACTTGTAGCTGTAGATGGTAACTTATTATCACCGGGTGTGATTTGATCTCCCGCCCCGCTATCTCCATTTTGATCTTCGATACCATCTAAGCCAACTTCCTTACTATCATTACCTTCATTGTCATTGTCCTCTACCCCTAATTTTCCATCATCTTCCTCTACGTTTTCGTCTTCCTCGTCTTGGTTAATATTTGGATCAGGTTTTGGATCTGTTGGATTTGGGTTTGGATCTGGGTTTGGATCTGGGTTTGGATCTGGGTTTGGATCTGTTGGTTCCTTTATCGAAGGTTTTTCATCTTCTAATTCTTCCTCAAACTTCCAAAAGTCAAAGTTAAATAAGTTCTCCGTTTCTTCACCTGTAAATATAAAGTATACATCGTGAACTCCAGAGACATTTGTTACATCGGTTTCCATTAAACGCCATTCCTGCTCCCCACCTGTAGGGTTTACTTCAAGAGATCCAATCAGATCACCATCTAAACTGTCAATTCGAATCTCTATTGTACCACCTTTGATTGAGGCGATATTGGCTTCAAATGATGCAGCTCCATTATCACCAAAATCAACTTGGGATACACCTAGCCAATTTCCATTATTAATGTCTGTTACATGAAGATTGAGATTCTCCAACATGCCTCCTGGTGCCTCGGATCGCTCCGTAGCAATACCCGCCTGCCAAGCAAATGTTTCAGCTTCTGTTCTCTGATATGGATTCAAGTTTGAAACTTGAGATACACCTTTCATATCTGCTTGAATATCTTTTATCTTACCATCATGATCATATTCCACCTGATTTATATGTGGCGAACGATAGCCTTGAACAGTGCCTAAGGCTTTCCCTAACGTTTGGGCATGGTATGTTATATACCATTGTCCGTTAAACTCAAAAAAGTCATGATGATTGTTTCCACCAACTCCAAAAAACTGGGATCCATTTCTCAAGGCAACCCCTTGATAAGTAAATGGCCCCATAGGATGATCACTCACCATGTATGAGATATCGGCATGTCCTGGGTCACCTGCCCCACGATCCCCAGAAAAGTTAGTACTATATGAATAATAGTATTTGCCATCATGCTTATGGATTTCGGAAGCTTCAAACATAAATGGTGCATCAATTAACTGTGCTTCTCCTTCAGTATGAATCATATCATCACTTAATTTGATAACCCTTGCAGTTTTTGGATGCTTCGCCTGCTCCTGAGTAGGGCTACTTTCACCAGGAACACCACCACCGTAATATAGATAACCTTCACCGTCATCATCAATGAATACAGCAGGGTCAAAAACCCAGATAACGCCTTCAGTACCTGGTGTATTCGCATTAATTAAAGGTTTTCCAATAGGATCCTCCCATGGACCAATTGGAGAATCTGCTGTTAGTACACCAATGCTAGACCCATTATTCGCAAAATATAAAAAGAACTTATCTTTACCATCTATTACTTTATGACCAATTGCTGGTGCCCACGAATTAGTTGCCCATTTGGCAGCACCTTTCGAGCCTGCAACCGGAATTGCCCCGTGATCTGTCCAGTTGACCATATCTTTTGATGATATAAGAGTTATTGTGTTAATACCTGCATACGTATTATCAATAATATTTCCATCAGCATCATATTCATATTCATCGTTTGTTAAATAAACATATACCCTATCACCATATGCTATCGCATTTGGATCTGCTCCAAACTTATGATTGATTAGAGGATTGTTATTCCCCGGATTCTTACCCATCGCCTCAGTGCCTTCATATATTGCAGCTGTTTTTTCATCCTCGGGAGCAGTTCTCAACTGTTCTTCGAATAATACATCATCAACATAGAAATCTATTAAATCAGTTTCAGGATTTGCTGGATGTGCAAAGGACGTCTCTAAAAAGATAAAGCTCTCAGATAAATCAGCATCTTCCGGGATTGTATAAGTTCCTTCAATTATGCCCCATTCACCTTTATTAATCGTTGCTGATCCCATCACATCTACATTCTCCCAGCTTGGACCATTTTGAATATTAAAATTAAATTCCTTCTGTTCAGGACCTTTAGTATACTTCACCCTTGTCGAGAACTTATAGACTCCACCTGCTTTTACTTTTCCGGTAACATCTTGTTTCGGTCCATCAGTAGTTAATATCCTATCCGAGACCAACAAGCTGTATGAACCACCATTAAATTCCTGATCCGTAACCCTAATTGAGGCATCACCATGATTAGTCCATGGTTCTTGACCTTCCTCAAAACCACTATTTTCAAGTATATTTGAATCTGGTGTAATATCAGAAAATGATATATCATCAACATAAAAATCCATTAAATCAGTTTCTGGATCAGCTGGATTTGCATAAGAGGTTTCAATAAAAATAAACGTTTCCGATAAGTCAGCATCCTCTGGAATTGTATAAGTACCTTCAATTATGCCCCATTCACCTTTGTTAATCATAGCTGATCCCATCACATCTATATTTTCCCAGCTTGGGCCATTTTGTATATTAAAATTAAACCCTTTTTGTTCAGATCCCTCACTGAATTTCACTTTTGCAGAAAACTTATATACTCCACCTGCTTTTACTTTTCCGGTAATATATTGCTGCGGACCATCAACTGTATTTTTTCGATCAAATATTAGTAAGCTATGTGATCCACTACTATACTCTTTGTCACTTACTTTAATACTTGCATCACGATAATTTACCCACGGGTTTTTACCTTCTTCAAATCCACCATTTTCTATTAACTCTATTCCTTCAGTGTTATCATTTGATGTTTGTTCAGCTAATATGGGGGTGGTTGAAATTAAAGAAAAAACTAATATTAGGATTAAGAAACTCATAACCGAAATTTTTCTGATATTTCTTGGCTTATCCTTCATTACATAGTTAGATTTACATTTATTATACAAAACAATGATTCCTCCTTCATAATTACAGTGTTTTTGGACTTCTTTTACATCATTCATTTCCTAATGCAACCACTACCAATATTTCCCTCCTGTCATTTTATTGTAACAACTGAATAATCACCCTCGCCAAAATCAAAGTACTCTCTTTTGTGAATGCGCTATCAAAAGAAGGGGGGTGCAATACTAACATCTCGTAGTTTTGTTATCATTTCCTCTTAACCGTAAAGTAAGTTTGGTAAGGATCATAACCAATATCTCGAATTCTTCTAAACTCTATGCCTGGATCTTGATTTTTTGTTTTAAAGAAATAACGCCAACTTCCCCATTCCCTTTCATTCTCTTGAACTAATTCTGCAGAAACCTCATCACTTTCCAAATAAAGTATTCTCTCATGCTCCGATATTCCAGCTAATACATCTGGTCCATAACGAAATGCTCCAGTATTGGCATCGTCTGGTAATGGAATAAAATGCACACCAATTGGGAGGAGTATCGAAACTATATCACCATTGACCCATTCCCTTTTTATTTTGTAAAACGCCTGACTATTATTTGTCTTTCCAATAAGCTCATTATTTAAATAGATACTTGCCTCTGATATGATCCACTCAGGAATTCTGAGTCCCAATGTAAATGTCTGTGTAGTCTCAACTTCAATTTTAAAGTCATATTTTTTATAATCAGGCATATTTTCATATGTAGATGTAATTTCATTAAAAGTTTGATGGCCTGACGTGTCTGACGAATCTAACATGCTACCACTCATAAAATCTTGAGATTGCTTAACTCTTAGTAGATTAGAACCTATTTTCGTTTTTAATTCCGAATGAAAATATTGGGACACATAGATTTCATCTTTATTTTGATAATAAATACCTTGATTTAATGATGCATTTGCTTGAACCATTGTGCCATGACAACAAAAGAAACTATCTGTTTCAGTACTCCATTCCTTTCGTAATCCAGCCTTCATCGGCAAAAAATACGTAAGTAAGCCTGTCCAAGGCTGATTCTTTCCAGTTCCTCCAACATGATATGACTGATAATACGCTTGTGTCATAATTCCATTATAAAGATTATATTCTATATATTGACTAAAGGACGGATTTCCAGTTTGGCGGAAAAGGAAATCAGCCAAACGAATCATATTATATACTGTACAATGCTCCTGATTTTTATCACCTAAACGAGCCTTAATTTTCATCTTCGGCATCCATACCTCACCAGACGTATTTCCACCTGTTGCTAGAAAACCCCGTTCTTCAACCGCACAGGTCCAATAGGCTTCGACTATTTCTAACCATATTTTATCACCCGTCACCTCAAAAGCTCGGGCACAACCTAATATTTCAGGAATGGTTGTATTTGCATGCATATTTGTCAAAGGGTCTTTTCCTTCTAACAAAGGTTGAAAAAGTCTTTGACGATAATATCGGTCTAATAAAATCTTATACTTATCATTTCCTGTAATAGCAAGTAAATCTGCCCATGCTTCGAGCATTCCACCAGTTTCTACATCTAAAATATCATCAAACTTTTCCCTTGAAAAATTGGCACTCCATTCAATAAACCAATCAGCAAAATTGTCCGCAATATCTAAAGCTTCTTTATTTTCAACATATATATACATATCAATAAGACCCATTAGAAGTTTATGTAAATTATATTGGGGTGCCCAAATATTTTTCCCTTGGGCAATCCAGTGCAAATATTTTTCTGGAATTGGTCCCACCCACTGGCCCCCATTATCTTGTTGACAAGCCGCAAGCTCAGTAATGATTAAATCCGCCTTTGCCTTTAGTTCGGGATCTCCTGATTGATTATATTGAAAAGCCGCAGCAGAAAGCCAATGCCCTAGAAAATGCCCGCGAATTTGACAAACAGGCGTTTCCCAACCACCATGAGCATCAGCAGGTATATCACGCCCATGATATCGTCCCGCCTCAACTTTATAGTTAAATAGAAGATTATCATTTGTTAATGAAAGCAAATAACTTCTGTTGGCTTCTTCCCGTCTTTTTAAGTCACTATCATGAACTAAAACATCTTTTCCTTTTAACGTTTTCATTTGTTATGTCCTCCTGAACAATAATTTTAGCTGTCACTAACCTATTTTCTGGCAGAATTTCTCTTTCTGGTGTCATATCTAATATAGGTGTACCATCTACTGAAAAATGAACAATTCTAAGTGTTGAACTTCTGCCACCTTTTTCCGGCCTTGCATGATAGACATTTAATACTTGTCCATATTCATCAACTGTAAATGAATTATGTCCCGTTCCATAATAACCCGGTACAAATTCTGATGTAAGACTTGGATAACCAATTTTTTCCCATGAATTAGGATTCAAGAGGTCGTCACCAATATTTGCAATGATCAATCCGATACTATACGTATTATCGACTGCTGAACCTGAAATCGCCATATATATTTTCCCTTTATTTTTAATGATGTACGGACCCTCATTTACTGGGGTATTGCGACGATCCCATCCGTAATCAGATATTGAAATTTGGACTGGATCTGAAGTTAATACCCAAGGTTTGATAGGATCTATTGTAGCAATCATTGTTTTGGTTGCTCCCCAATCGACCCTATCTGACCATGCGACATACGTCACACCATTATCCTCGAAGGTTGTCATATCTAATGTAATACCACCTGGACTGAGTTCACTTCCGTCTTTCCTAACCACCCTTATGGGTGCTTTCCAATCCAGTGCATTAATTGGATTTCCAGTTTCTTTTAATTCCATGATACGGGCTTGAACTTGCCAGCTACCAGCAACTCCTGCAGCAAAGAAGATGTATAGTTTTCCACTAACCTCGTGAAGCTCTGGTGCCCACAGACAGTAGGACATGTCTTCTCCTTCAGGTGCGGCTATTAGTATTTCATGTACTTGTGCATCTTTTAAACCTGCTATTGTACGAGCAACACGAATATCTAACGTAGAATTATTGTTCATATCATTTGTTGCTACAAAGTAATATTTTCCATTGTAATAGTAAATATTTGGATCTGCATAACCTTCGATCCAATCTTGGGGATAAACTGGATGTTGAATAACTTCACCGTTTACAACGTAAGTTCCCGCTCTATTAAAGTTAATATTTTCATAATCTTTAATATTCCATTTGACTGGTTTTTCAGCTGTTGAACCATCATTATAAGATGCTATCACTTTTAATTTAGATAGTTCTGTAAAGGTAAGTTCCTTATCTTTATTAACTGTTATGGAAATGTCAGAGACTGTCGTATTTATAACTTTGGAAAACTTATTGATAATTGCTTTCGCTTCTGAATCACTTACTGCAATATAATTTCCTGGAATAGCATATTGAATATCAACTGTTGGGTTTTCTGATACAATTTTATAGTTTTGTTGTAATTCAGGTTTGCTCACGTTCGTGAAATCCGAAGTCGTATTATAATAAACATCTCCATTAGAAGCTGTCCATTCTATTCGATAATCACCATTCAAAGAATCTATCTCCACGATTGGATTACTTACTGTTAAGTCCGTATGTAAAGAGATTAATCCTATCTCTTTATAAGTGATCAAGTCATTAGATGCAAAAAGAAGAATTGATGTTTTTTCAATTCTAGTTTTCTTTTTTTCTACATTTGTTCTAATCGCAACGATTCCGAAAGTTCCATCTTTCATTCTAAAAATATGTGGATCTTGAATAACCTTAGTTTCTCCGTTAACAGAATCAAGATTAAAATCTACCAAAGGAAATAATATACCTGTATTATGATGGAGAGGCGTATATGTGTCACAACCATTACAGCTATAAGCTAAATGTAGTGCATTTGTGACAGCTCTAATATTATCCTCCATTTCCCCTGGTTTCTTCGCCACATCTGTTGAACGGGTATAGCCTAAAATATAGCATGAAGTTTTAGGCATCACTTTTACGTTAAAAACCGTATCTACTTCATGTTCATCATAAATAATCGTAGCAGTCAACTTTACATCTGTTGAACCCTCTTTTGGGGCATTGATCATTCCATCATTATTAATAATAGATGGTTCACTACTACTCCAAATGATTGGCGTTTCATCAATCGATGTTGGAATTTTGTCTCCTGAATAAAGTCTGTAAGGAACATACAACTTATCAACTTTGGCTTGAATAATATCCATTTTTAGATTCATATTTTCTATCCTCTATCCTTTTATAATAAAATAATATCTTCTATTTGATCTATTATTGATTTTAGTGTTTATTTTATGTTCTTTTAGTTTTGACAATGATTTTGCTATCATAAATCACTTCTCCTCACCCATGATACAGCGCTTACAAAGTGGAGGGAAAGTTAAATCCATTGGATCCTTTCTCTGAAATAGTTGTTCGTACGTCTAAAACTAATACATTAAGTTATATATGTCAATAGATATATTAATATTTTATTTGACTAAAATATTAAACAAAGCACATTTTATATGGGATAACACATTCGTACAGGTTTTATTTGTCTTAGTATCTTTCTTCAATCGTATTCTTTTTTGATTTTTTCTTCGATATGTTGATACAGAGATATTTTTTAGCAACAAAAAATCCCTTATACTAATTGACAGTTACGTCAGTCTAATATAAAGGATAGGTAGCTAAAATAGATAGACTCTGTTTTTTCATCATATTATCATGTTAATTAATATGCATAATGATTCTTAAATTGTTCAATAAATTCCTCACTTAATGGCTCGTTATCTGAAAATAAATCAGGGTTGATCTTTAACATATCACTAATATAATGAGTCAACTTAACTGTATCACAAATCATTACAGTAGCATTTCCGAACTCCCCATATTCTATCGCACCTTTTTCAGCTAAAACTTTCTCTACTTTCCAATAATGTTCAGACCAACTTAGACCATAATGCCTTCGTGAAGGGACAGGTATTTCCGTTCCATCAGAAAGCACTGTCATTAGTTGCTCATGTGTTTCAGTTACTCTACCTGGGATATCCATCCATTCTTCAATCCCGTGGATAAAAGTATTTCTCTTTAAATCCACTCCAACTAACAATATTTTTGCTTGACGATCCAATAATTTTCCCCAAGATGATCCCCTAGCACATGGTGTATCAAACTTTTCGTTATCTTCTATGAATGATCTAGCATCTTTTCCCAATGCTGCAACAGAATGGGTAGGATGTAAGGAACGAATTACATTTGGACGCTTTCTAAACTTTTCAGTTAAAATCCCTACATTTGATGGGGATGTTTCAACATAAAACTTTGGTTGTTTCTGGTTGACATACTTCCATGTATGGGTAGGAAATACAAGTAGCCCATTTTCCATAAAACGGGATAAAGCATCAAGTACTGTATCTGCACCACCTTCAACATTGCCTATGCTTTTCATTGATGAATGAATAATAATTGTCCCATTCTGATCAATATTCATGTTTTTTAATTGTGTAAGTAATTCCGCTTTCGTATACATTGTAAAAAATCCCCTTACATTTAAACTCTAAAACATCTTAAAAGGGCTGGGACATAAAGGTCTGCTCCCCCATTTCATCATGTAGCTACTTATAAAGTTCAAGAACGAACGATATATAGTAGTTAAGGGGGACGATCCTTTAGTTTTACCTCAGCCCTTTTACAGAAGGTTTATTTCCAAATAGCTTCACCTAATTTTAAATCTTTCCTTAACTGTCTAACATTTGTATCCTTATCAATAATCACACATTCAATGTCTGCCATATCAGCAAATTCATATAGTTGATCTGTTGTGACTTCATAAGAAAATACCGTATGATGTGCGCCACCTGCATAAATCCATGCCTCAGTTGCTTCGGCCAAAGATGGTTGGGGTTTCCATACTACTTTTGCAACAGGTAAGTGAGGCGTTTCTTCAACGCCACCTACTGCTTCAACTTCATTGATAATTAAACGATATCGACCGCCTAATTCAACCAAAGAAGCTGCAATTGCATCACCACTTTGCCCATCAAATACTAACCGTGCTGGATCCTCTTTTCCACCAATTCCTAATGGTTGTACAACAATCCTTGGCTTTGTTGCAGCAATTGTTGGACAAATTTCTAGCATATGTGAGCCTAGAATCATTTCATTACCTGGCTCTAAGTGATACGTATAATCTTCCATAAATGAAGTTCGTTTGTTACCTGAGATCACCTTCATCATTCGAAGTAATGCCGCTGTTCTCCAGTCACCTTCACCAGCAAAACCATACCCATCAGCCATCAAACGTTGCGCCGCGAGTCCTGGTAATTGTTTCATTCCATGTAGATCTTCGAAATTTGTAGTAAATGCATTATAATTTCGTGCTGATAAAAATGATTTTAAACCAAGTTCAATTCTTGCTTGCTCTAAAATAGCATCTCTTACTGGACCAGACTCATTAGCTTCCGCAGGTAATTCATATAACTCTTGGTATTCTTCAAATAAACTTTCTACTTCTTTATCGGAAAATTTAGCCATTTCTTCGACTAAATCACCAATTCCATAATAATCTACTGTCCAACCAAACTTGATTTGCGCTTCAATTTTATCTCCATCAGTAACTGCTACGTCGCGCATATTGTCACCAAAACGAGCAACTCTAATATTTGTTCCCTCTGTAACAGCTACTGCCGTTTGCATCCACTCACCAATTTTATCTGATACTTCAGGATTACTCCAATGTCCGGCAACTACTTTACGTGCAATATTTAAACGCGTTCCAATAAACCCATATTCTCTATCACCATGTGCTGATTGGTTTAAGTTCATAAAATCCATATCAATGTCTTCCCATGGAATATCACGATTAAATTGTGTATGTAGATGTAATAATGGTTTTTGTAACGCAGTTAAACCTGAAATCCACATTTTAGCTGGTGAGAATGTGTGCATCCAAGTAATAATTCCTGCACAATTCGTATCGTTATTCGCATCGAGTATAACCTTATGGATATCATTTGCATTTGTAAGTATTTTTTTAAAAACAACTTTATTTGGTAGATTTCCATTTTCGTTTAAACTATCAGTAATTTTTATTGAATGATTCTCTACTTCCTGTAATGTATCATCACCATAAAGATGCTGAGCCCCTGTTAGAAACCAAAATTCATAAGGCTGAGTCGTCAACATATTCATTCCCCCAATGTACAATTTTTTTAATTCAGTTCAAAGCATAATTTATATCTAGGTTAGGATTTTTGTTAAATTAACGAATTTCATATAACTGTTTACCGTAAATACCAAGTTTATTCCATGCACCACAATACATTATTTTTCAGATGATTAGCTATCTTATTCGATCATTATTCCTTCTGGCCATAATATGCATCTGTGCCGTGTTTTCTCAAATAATGTTTATCCAAAAGTGCTTGGGCCATAGCGGGCGTTTCAGGATTTAATTGATAAGTTTGCAATGCCATTTTAGCTACTTCTTCCAAAACAACCGCATTATGAACAGCTTCTGCAGGATCTGTCCCCCAAGAAAAAGGGGCATGGCTATGAACTAGAACACTTGGTACAGCGTTCGGATCAATTTGATCAAATGTTTCAACAATCACATTTCCAGTTTCAAGCTCATAATCTCCATTAATTTCGTCAGTAGTCATTGCTCTTGTACATGGAATCGTTCCATAAAAATAATCTGCATGTGTTGTCCCTAATGCAGGTAACTCTCTACCAGCTTGTGACCAACTCGTTGCCCATGGTGCATGTGTATGAACAACCCCGCCTATATCTGGGAAAGCTTTGTATAACACTATGTGTGTTGGTGTGTCTGAAGAGGGATTTAATTTTCCTTCTACAACATGACCATCAAAATCTACAACAACCATATCTTCTTTGGTCAGTTCATCATATGGAACTCCACTAGGTTTAATTACAATAAGTTCCTTTTCCCTACAGATTCCGCTTACATTTCCCCATGTAAAAGTCACCAAATCATGTTCTGGTAATGCCAAATTTGCCTCTAACACCTTTTGCTTTAAATCTTCAAGCATTTTATTCACCATCCTTAAATACAATCTTGTTGCACATGAAATATGTATACTTTTATAGTAATACAAATTGTACGTACATGCAATTATATTACATTATATAATACGGATATAATAAAATACAATAGCTATTTTTCATTTTTTTTACAGCACTTATGTAAGCGCACTTATAAATGAATGAGTTTTATAATATAAGTTTAACACATCTCACTACAAAATAGATTAGTGTACAATCTTTTTTACTTAGCTATTCTATTGTAGTGATGAGCTATATATATTTCCTCATACTTCATTAATTTACACTTTCTCATTTTAGGCCTAAATACTTATGATTTTTAACCGATATAAGATGAAAGGGCTTACGAATCCTATTTATAAATACATACGAAAACGAGGAATTAACCATGACAAATAAGAACAAAATAAGTAAATTTAATCTTTTCAAAAAAAGGGGGAATTCGAAAAGGCCAAAAAACGCACTAAAAATTAAAGACAGAAACTTTGGCCTTTTTAAAATTTTAAATTGGAAAAACATAAATATTGGAAAGAAATATATTACATCCTTTTCCATAGCAGCTGTACTTTTCTTACTATCTGGTCTTATTGTTCATTTTCAATTATCTATTGTAAAGGGAAATATTGATCAATTTGAAATCGATAGTCAACTTACATTCGAAATGACACAAATGGCTGAACTAATTCAATTAAAAGATTTGCAAATGGCTGATTATATTATTACAAAAAACCCTAAATATGTTACTGATTACGAAGCATATCATGAGCAATTCATTACATTAGAAAGTAAGCTAGAACCACTCATGCATACTGATAAACAAAAATCGCTTTTTGACTTTGTAAAGGAAAATAATAAAAAAATGGATGATGTTCTCGTTGAGATTGAAGAGGTAATCGATGGACAAGAGATTATGTCCAGTATATTCCGGGAGCGCTCCAATTCTTTGAGAATTGGTACGGTTGATGCTCTTAACATGTTAATAGATAATATCTTTGAGGATCAAAATGAAACGTTGGAAAGCGCCAATAATAGCATAAGTTCTAGTATAATAATCTTAATTGTCGCCAATCTAGTTGCTATTGGGCTAGGAGTTCTCATTATGCTACTCATTAGTCGTGGAATTTCAAGGAATTTAAATAACCTTGTAACGATTACGACTGAGGTTGCAAATGGTAATCTTGCTGTCGATTCTATGGATTATAATGGTAAAGATGAAATCGGTACATTAGCTACAGCGGTTAACCAAATGAAAGGGAACATTCGTAGTATTTTAGTAAAAGTAACTGACGCATCACATGCTGTTTCCTCGAGTAGTGAGGAATTAACACAAACAACAAATGAAGTGAATCAAGGTGGAGAACAAATTGCTTCTACAATGTCAGAACTCGCCTCTGGTTCAGAGATCCAGGCAAACAGTGCATCAGACTTATCTGAAAATATGGGTGATTTCGTTAAAATAGTTCACGACTCTGAGGAAGATGGAAAAGAAATTGCCTCCGAATCAGAAAGTGTTTTACAGTATACTGTTGAAGGTACTGAATTAATGAAAAATGCAGTCGAGCAAATGTATCAAATCGATACAATTGT
>Ga0079226_10002319_pt1 | contig 14684 bp, 14 predicted proteins | sample Poulit2014_FD_76345 | JGI IMG/M metagenome (GOLD analysis project Ga0079226, IMG submission 76345) | Agricultural soil microbial communities from Georgia to study Nitrogen management - Poultry litter 2014 | ecosystem: Environmental > Terrestrial > Soil > Agricultural land | place: USA: Georgia... | reverse complement strand
AACGCAAGTGCTCGATTCGTTACCTTCGTGATGAAAAATCCGGCTGAAGGGAACGCAAATGCTCGATCCGTTACCTTCGTGGAGAAAAATCTGTCTGAAGGGAACGCAAGTGCTCGATTCGTTACCTTCGTGAGGGAAAATCCGGCTGAAGGGAACGCAAATGCTCGATTCGTTACCTTCGTGAAGAAAAATCTGTCTGAAGGGAACGCAAGTGCTCGATTCGTTACCTTCGTGATGAAAAATCCGGCTGAAGGGAACGCAAGTGCTCGATTCGTTACCTTCGTGAAGATAATTCCGGTTGAAGGTAACTCAAGTGTCTGAGTCGTTCCCTTCTTGTGAGAATTGGGCCATCCGTAAGGTCAATTTCTTTCGTTACTTCCGAGTTAATTTCATTTTTCACACAATTGTATGAACTTAATCCACTAATAATTAGAATGGTACAAGTGTGATATTTTCCGATTATTTTTATTTTGATGAGATTGTTAAACGTCTAATCAAGATAAATGACAGCAAGTAAATAAGAATACTTACGCCAAACAATTGAAAATATAGGGTCATTGAGTAATTTTTCAAAATATATTTCACTAATTCGACAAATGAGCCCTGAGTAATTGATAGTAAATAAATTAAAAACATCACACCTAAAAAGGTAAAACCCCCGGCTAATCCGTATCGATAAAATAAAAGACCGATGAAAAACATAGCATTCAATGCTGCAAAGGCGATAATCGTATCGACGGTGATTTGGGTAATGAATGAATCGTTTTGTAAAAATTGACTAAGATGATTAAACTCGAAAGAAAACTCTTCCTGCCCATTGTAAAGTGTCACATCTCCGCTAATAGCTCTTTTTCCGATTAGGTCTATTATTTTAATCAATGCATTTGCCAGTAGCGCCTGAACAATCGCAATCATAAGAAAATAAATTCCGATACTTATATAAATTAATTTACGTGTAACACTCATTTTTAATAAATAAGGAATTGTATTTTTCACCGTCCACATACCGAGAACTAGACAAAATATATAAATAGGTATCGATGCCTGAAACAACACTTGCTCATTACTAGTTACGAAAGAAAACAAAATGGAAAGGGCAAAAATCGAAAGTAAAATAGTCCAAAAAATCATAAATGGATACCTTACATTTGTCATTAAATAATAAATAACCCCTTTTATATCTTTCATCATCGCTTTATCACTCCATTTCTGTTAAATAAATCATCACATCTTGGATGGGAATTCCATCGACTTGTAATGTTTCTGGAATATCTCTTTCTTCATCATAAACATAAGCAGCCATTAAATGTGCTAGCTGTTTTATTTTCATCACACGTTTGCCTTCAATAAATGCTTTAACTTCCGCTTCTTCACCTGTCACAACATATGCATTTTGTCGAATTGTCTCTGCATCTTCCTGTAAAATAAGTTCACCATCTTTAATGATAAATATTTCCTGGAATAATAAGCTTGCCTCATCGATTAAATGTGTTGAGAATATAATCGTTCGTTCTTCTTCTTCGAACACATCTAATAGAATATCGTAAAATTTTTGACGTGCCGCAGCATCCATTCCAATATACGGCTCATCAAAAATAGTAATTTTCGCTCCGCTTGCTAAGCCAACGATGACACCTAATGCTGATTCCATTCCTTTTGATAATGTTTTTATTCGTGAATTTAACGGTAGTTGATACAAGTCCATTAGTTCATCTACTAGATCGGTATGCCAATTTTCATATAATATCGCATACGTTTTAAGTACATCTTTGACTTTCATATCTTGATGGAAATTATCGCTTTCTTTGATTAAACAAATATGCTTTAATAAATTTCGATTGTCAAACGCTTCCTCTCCATTAATTAATAATTCTCCCTCGGTTTGAATGTTATGTCCCGCAATAATATCCATTAGCGTTGTTTTTCCAGCACCATTTCTCCCGAGTAATGCATAAATTTTAGGCTGATCAATTTGTAATGTGATATTTTTTAATACAGTACGCTTTTTATACTTTTTTGTTATGTTGCTCAATTCAATTTTCATGTTTTGCCCCTCCCTTTAAAATCATTTGGACGAGTTGATCCTCTGATATCAAAAGTTTGTCAGCCTCCATTTTCAGTGGGACGATATAGCTTTCGTAAAATTCATTTTTTCTTTTTTCCAAAATAATGTCCCTTCCTTCCTTACTTACAAACATTCCTACTCCTCGGCGTTTAACAACGATTCCTTCTTGCACAAGTTCGTTTACGCCTTGCCTTGCCGTTGCGGGATTTATTTGATAAAACTTTGCTAATTCATTCGTCGAAGGAATTCGTTCCTCTGGTTCAATTGCACCATCCAATATCGAATCTTCAATCACTTGTTTAATTTGTAAATAAATTGGTTGGCTGTCATCTAATTTATTAATGGAAACCACATCCCTTCTTTAGGTTAGTTACCTGTATAACTAACTATATAACTAATCAAGCTACTTGTCAATAACTTTGCGAAAGTTTTTTGATTAAATAATTGTGATTTGATGGGGAGTTAAGCATCCGTCCATATTAAATCTAGAAATTCAATCGTAATCGGAAATAGGATTATGCCCAAATTTCTCTGTTTTTACAAACAAAAAGACGCTAGTAGTTTTTCATCATCGTTATCTTTCAATGATGATTTCTACTAACGTCTTAAGACGGAAAGTTGTTTTTATTTATTTTGGTTAATGCCGGCTCTCTGACTGCGACTTAAACATTCATATTTATTTTTGAAATCCCCTAACTATCCTTAGTTTCCCGAAAGCTATTCTAGTAACTTCCGGGATTTCCGGTTATGATCTCTGTTTATTCCCGTTTATTTATCGCTTCACCAACTTCTACATTCGAAATGTTTGTGTCACGTCGTAATATTTTCATCGTGATATCATCGAAAAATTCGTAAATAATCGGAATGAGAAGCAACGTGAATATACTTGAAACGGATAGACCGAATATAATTGTAATCGCTAATGGCTGTTGCATTTCGGCTCCTTCACCGAGCGCTAGACCAAGAGGAATCATCGCTAGGACTGTCGTTAATGTTGTCATTAAAATAGGGCGTAAACGACTTCGACCCGCTTCAATAATTGCATCAGATCGGTCCATTCCCCGTCGCCTTAATATATTAATGTAATCGACTAAGACAATCGAGTTGTTCACGACAATTCCCGCAAGCATAATGAGTCCGATAAACGCCGGAATACTGAATGCCAATCCTGTTACGACCAAGCCTAACACGACACCGACGACTGTAGCTGGCATTGAAAACATAATAATGAAAGGGAAAAGGAAGTTCTCAAATTGTACCGCCATAACAGCATAGACTAAGAATATCGAGAATATTAATGCTAACGTTAAGTCAACAAATGCATCTTCCATGTCCTCTGCTTGACCGCCAATTGTAAAGCTATATCCTTCCGGCCAATCTAATTTATCTAAATGGTTTTTAATATCATTCGTAACCCCTGCTAAATCTCGATCGACTATTTCACTCGATACGTTCATTTGAGCTTGCTGGTTTTGTCTCACTAACGCGACAGGGCCTTGTTCCTCTTTAAACGTGGCAACATCGCTTAATGAAATTGTCGCTCCTGTTCCGGTTTGTAGTTTCATATTTTGCAATTGTGCAATCGTTTGTCTACTTTCTTCCGGATACGTTAATGTAATATCGATTTCGCGACCTTCATCCCGGAATAGAGATATTGGTTGCCCGATAAAGTTCATTTCAATTTGACCTTGGATTTGTTCGACGGTTAAACCATAGAAGTTCGCTTTACCTTTGTCGATATCAACATGCAGTTGCGGCACCCCTTCAGAAGCGCCTGATTTCGGATTAAATACTCCGTCGATGTTGCCGATTTCGGTAGCAACCTGATCAGCTAAATCGCGTAACACATCGTGCTCAGGACCGTTTAATTGAATTTGGATCGGATCGCTACCCGCCATTTGCATACTTGCATCCATTTCGCTAACGGTAATATCCGCGCCTGGTAATGTGTCGAATTTCTCATCGAGCTGTTTCACTAATTCACTCGTACTGAGGGATCTCTCACTAACCGGTACTAATTGAATCGTATAATTTGCACTATTTGCTGAGGCTCCGAAAGATGAAAATCCGTCAGATCCGACGCTAACGAAACTGATATCAATTATATCATCATATTCCGCAATGACTTCGTTTACTTCATTAACTATTTTCTCTGTATCATCCAATGTTGTTCCCGCGCGTGTCTTGGCGCTTATTTCCAATTGGCCTTGATCCGCAGCTGGCATAAATTCAGCACCGATAAATGGTGTCATGGCGAGACTTCCAAAGATGAGTAAGGTCGTTACGATGATAGACGTTTTTCTGAATTTCAGTACCTTTTCCAAAATGGATGTATATAAGTTAGTTAACCATTGTAAAAAGCGGTCAAACCAATAACGTCGTCCATCATCCATCGCCTTTGATAACATTTTTGACGAAAGCATTGGTACAAGGGTTACCGCTACAACAAGTGAAGCAATTAGTGAAAATGAAACAGTTAAAGCTAATGGTGTAAATAAATCTGATGCGAGCCCTTCTACGTACACTATTGGTAAAAAGACAACTAATGTTGTTGTTGTCGAAGCGATAACAGCCGGTGCTAATTCAGAGGCACCCTTTGTCGCTGATTCAAACAAACTATGTCCTTTTTGCCGGTAAGAATAGATATTTTCTAAAATAACAATCGAACTGTCGACCATCATTCCAATTCCGAGTGCTAATCCACCAAGTGTTAAAATGTTTAACGTTTCGCCAGTAAAATACATGAGGGCGAACGTTGAAATAACAGCAATAGGGATGGATAAAGCAATAACTAACGTAGCGCGAATACTCTTTAAAAAGAGTAACAAAACAAATACTGAAATCGCTCCACCGATTAATATATTTTGAATGACGGAATCAACCGCTTCTTCAATGAATTCAGACGTATCAATGACAACATTTAACGATACATCTTCAGGAAGACGATCTTCAGCACTACTCATTACTTTTGTAATTTGTTTTGCCACGTCGACCGTATTCGCATCTGTCTTTTTTAACACGGATAAAACAATCGATGGTTCTCCATTTACTAACGTGAGGCTACTATCATCTTTAAATGTGTCTTTAACTGTCGCGATATCAGACACTTTTACTGATGATCCAGCTTGTGTTTGTATGATTGTTTCGCCGATTTCATTAATCGATTCAAATTCACCCGAAATCCGAACTTGTAAATCTTGCTTGCCTTTTTCAATTGTCCCAACAGAGGCAGAACTATTCGTACTTGAAATAGCCTGCATGACCTCTTGTTCACTTAATCCATATTTTATTAACGACTCACGATTTAAAATGAGTTGGATCTCACGTGTTTTAGCTCCCTCAACAGACACGGATGCAACACCATGTTGACGTTCGAATATAGGGACGACTTCTTTTTCAGCTAATTCGGTTAAAATATCTGCATCATTTCCGGTGATTCCTACCCAAATAACAGGTAATTGATCCGGACTAAACCGCATTATATTCGGTGAACCAGCCCGATCCGGTAAAAATTCATCTACCTGATCAATTCGCTCCCGGACATCTAATAACGCCTGATCGAGATCTGTTCCGTTTTTGAACATCATTACGACAAGGGATGCATTCGGTTGTGATTGCGATTGTATTTCTTCAATTCCTTCAACTGAACTAATCGCATTTTCTATCGGTTTTGATATTAAATTTTCAACTTCTTCTGGCGCTGCATCATCATAAGTCGTAGCAACGACTGCAATTGGTAAATCAATTTCTGGGAATAAGTCGACCGCTAAATTTCGGACAGAAACGATACCAAGTGCAATAATCGCTAATACTATCATGATGACTCCAACAGGGCGTCTAACTGATAAGGATACGATTCTCACAGTTATTTACCATCCTTTATAACGTCGACTTCACTTCCATCAGTTAATAAAAACTGACCACTCGTAATTATTTCTATTTTTTCTTTAATATCTGCTTCAATAGCTGTTTCTTCTGTTTGTGTTTCAAGTATTTCTACCGCTACTTTCTTTGCAGTTGAATCCTCAACTATATACACATACGTTTCATCACTTTCGGTAACAATTGCCTCTGTTGGTACGAGTGTTGTATCTTTTATCAGAACGTCTTTTACGCCAACTTCAGCTACTGATCCAAGTTGAATATTGCCTTTTTCATTGTCTATATGCGCAACCACATCATATTGACCCGTTTCATTAGGGAGGCTCTCGATTCGCTTGATTTGTGCTTCATATTTTTTTCCAGCGATAATTGTTTTATATTTCTTATCTACTTTAAATTTATCTTTCATTTCCGATGTGACAGAAAATTGTACGGTTACTGTTTCATCGTCAAAAATAATTGCGAACGGCTCTTCACCGTTATAAAAGTCGTTTTCTTCCAACGCTAATTGACCAACCGTACCAGCGCTTGGTGCTTTAATTTGAATACTCCCCATTGGGGTTTTTATCGTGGCGAGACGTTCATCTTTCTGAACCTCGTCACCTGTTTTCACCTTCAAGTCGGTTATTTCACCCGGCTGTTCGACCATTACTGGGATTTGCCTTTTAGGTAAAACAGATCCAAAAATAGTTTGTTCTATCGTTAAGTCACCTTTTTTCACCTGTTCTGTTTCAACTGGCGTGACTGTTTCCTCCACTTCGGATGCGTTATCATCGTTTTCATTACTACATGCTACAAATATAAATAACATAATTATTGCAGAAAATAAAAAAAGCATCTTGCGCATAAAGTAGACCTCCTAATTTAAAATAAAACTGTTCCCTTTCTTATCATACACCCTATAATTAACATTACAAAATAAAACAGTTCTAATGGAAGTATATACACAAAAATGCTTACAATGTCTCATTTTATAATTATTTTATCTATTTTAATCACGATAGTTTATTTTATTGCTTTTAATGTTTGTTTAATTTTTTGAATCATGAAGTAATGGATAAAAATATGCTATGATTGAACCGGTACGCTTCATTTGTAATTTAAACTGGTTGAGTGAGATATCTGTTGAAATGGTTTGTCCATCATTCAAGACAATTTTTAATTTATTGTTCCTTTCCATATAATGAATAACTTTATAGTAAGAAATCCAAGTACAATCTTTATTATGATGTGAAGTTGTTGGTACAAAAAATAATGCATTCGATGGTTTTATTGGTACTGGTAATTTACTGTTGCGACCTAGTATCTTTTTCACGAGCTTATTCCAAGCAGAATAATGATATCCGTAATGTTTACAGCTGTTTTTTATAATCGTTAACGGATCCTCTTTCCGATATATCACTTTATTCGTTTCATATACCTTCGTTCGGTAGTAATTCGATTCTGTCTCAGTTAAAGCAAGTGTTCTGTCATGGATAATATATTCCACCGTTACCTCCTTTCCGCATTTCAACTGTGCTTTTAACTCCCCGTTATTTTTGTATGTTAATCGTGAGCTATTTTTGCAATTGTTAATTTTAGCATAGTCGTATACGTTATATGCATATTACTGAGTGTGCGGGCTTTGTGTACGCGCTTACATATATTTGCTTGGTGTTATAATTTTGTTTATTGTTCTTAATGCTTCAATGTAGTTCACTAAAAATTAAGTTAGAGGTCTACTGAGAGTATTATACTACAAAAGTAGTGCTTTATCACTTTTTAACTATTAAAACCTCCTTTTTATAGGTCTTTTCATCTAAGCCTAACGATTTGCACAGAAATTTGATTCGAAATATGTTTTTTAGGTATAACATTCGATAAAATTGTCCCTTATGATAAATAAACTTCTTTAATTTGAGGAAAATCCTTTTATAGTCAATCCTGATACCCGTACCAAGTCGTTGGTAAGCTAATAAATCCTAGTACAACTAACTTGGGTTGGGAATGTAAGCATGTACCGATGTATTTGCGATTGGGAGAGAAAATGTAGCATGGAGGCCCGGGAAGTGAGACGAATCTCTGACGTCTGTGCGTTTGGAAAATCCCGAGGGTTGTACGCGCAAGAACACTCTACCATCTACAAGTATCGCAAATCGCAAAAGTTGTATGCGCAAGAACGCTCTACCATCTACAAGTATCGCAATTTCCGAAAGTTGTACGCGCAAGAACGCTCTAACGTCTACAAGTATCGCAAATTTCGAAAGTTGTATGCGCAAGGACGCTCTAACGTCTACAAGTATCGCAAATTTCGAAAGTTGTACGCGCAAGAACGCTCTAACGTCTACAAGTATCGCTAATTCCGAAAGTTGTACGCGCAAGAACACTCTACCGTCTACAAGTATCGCAAATTCCGAAAGTTGTACGCGCAAGAACGCTCTAACGTCTACAAGTATCGCTATTTTCGAAAGTTGTACGCGCAAGAACACTCTACCATCTACAAGTATCGCAATTTCCGAAAGTTGTACGCGCTAGACCGATTTCGCGCAAATAATTTCGAATTATCCCGTTGAAAGGCAAAACAAAAACTCTTCCCAATAGTAGAAAGAGTTTCTTAAAAAATCTTATTGAATAGCAAACATTATTTCTGCTTCGCATGCTACTTTTCCATCGACGGTCGCAATTCCTTTACCTTTTCCGATTGATCCCCTCATGCGAATAATTTCTACTTCTAGTTTTAGTTGGTCGCCTGGCTGCACTTGTTGCTTAAAGCGGCATTTATCAACTCCTGCTAGAAATCCGATTTTACCTTTGTTTTCTTCTTGACCTAGAACAGCGATTGCACCAGTTTGGGCTAGCGCTTCTAGAATAAGCACCCCTGGCATGACTGGATATTCGGGAAAATGACCCTGAAAAAACGGCTCATTTATCGTCACATTTTTAATGCCGACTACACGTTTTCCAGCTTCTTGTTCGATAATTTTATCTACTAAAAGAAATGGGTAGCGATGCGGAATTGTTTCTTTTATTTGCTGAACATCTAACATTTAGAAAGCCTCTCTTCTCTACACATTTATTTATTCTGAAAAAGTATGATCACCATAATATAAGATTAATAGACGAACTATACTATTCTTTCGTAACGATGTCGACGATGTGTTGCCATGTTTCTGATTTAAAGACGTCTGTTGCATTTCCATCGCCCATAACGCTATATCCAAACATTAAACCAAATGCAAGGGCAGCGATAGCTAAAATTAAGACGACAATAATACGCAACCAGATAGGGAATGCACGGATGCGTTCCTTTTTCTTTTTACGTTTTCGCTCGCTTCGTTGTTCATTTTTATTTTCATCGTTATTTTTATCATTTTTATTCAGTTGTTGTTCTTCGTTTTCGTGCAATGTTTTTGCACCCATGTTTATCACCTTAACTTAAAAAGCTCGTTGACGAAGGTTTGTCATTTTAATCAAAAAGTTTTTTTATAAAGTATTTTAATACATCATTATCCAGCTTCGTCAGCGTAATTGATTAACGAGTCCTTGCATTTGATCCGCTGTTGAAATTGAATGTGCATTTAACTGATATGCACGTTGAGCGTTAATCATTTCTACCATTTCATCCTGGATTTGTACGTTCGACATTTCTAATGCGTTGCTTTGGATAAGTTGTGAATCTGTCATTGGCGTACGAACTATATCATTTAGATTATATCCTAATGGTGCTAAATTAGGTAGTCTAAATGCATGATCACCGGTTGCTTGTAATAAGTGAGGGCGATTTATTTCAACGATATTCAACCTACCTATATTTACTTCATTCGTACCATAAAGAACAGAAATTTCTCCACGATCACTTATATGAATATCATCAAAATTACGATTAAATTCAATTGGACCGTTAATACCTTGGACTGGATAGCCTTCACTTGTAACGAGTCGCACGGAATTACCATTTCCTATTGGCGTTACATAAAAGTTACCTGCTCTCGTATACCGCATTTCATCGACACCGTCATTTTGTACGTGTATTTGATAAAAGTGGTTTTCATGTAATAGCATTGTATCAAGCGAGCGATCTGTTTGCTGCATTGAACCAATGGCTAAATCATTATTCGTTGATCCAATTCGGGCACCTGTTCCAACCCTGATACCATTTGGTGTCGTTCTTCCGACAGTATTAGCTGGATCTGTAACGTTATTCATATGTTGTTTCAATAATGATTGGAACTCAATTTGTCGTGATTTATAACCATGTGTATTACTGTTGGCTAAGTTATGTCCAATCGTATCTAATTTTTGTTGTAATGCGGACATCGCTGCATGAGCTTGTCCCATTATTCGAATTGACATACTTATCTCTCCCTTATGAAAACCCCTATATCCTAGTTACGTGATTGACGAAGTCTGGAATTCCGCAAATTCAGATACCTTTTCACAAGTATCACATTTAGTTCGTATTCAACATCGAATGTTCTTTGTTACGCAATCCCAAGGGGGTCCTTCATATACATGACATTGATTATTCCCAATCGTATATCGTTGGCATTTAACGTAAGCGCCCAACCTCATTCACTGTTTTCCCAATCGTTTCGTCGAATTCTTTTAATACTCTTTGATTCATTTCAAAATTACGATAAGCTTGAATCATTTCAACCATCGATTGAGCAGTATTAACGTTCGAACCTTCTAAATAACCTTGTTGAATGGAGAACGATGCTCCAACGGCCGAAGGGTCAACTGCTTGAACATTTCCGGGCACGGGATTGAATAAATCCATCCCTTCTTTCGTTAATTCATTCGGATTAGCAATATAAGCTATTCCCAGTTGTGTTAGCCTATTTTCCGTCCTAATAAATCCTTCTGGTGTCACGGCATAATCTAATCCATCGGTCAATATCCTATTTCCAACATTGTCTAATACGTAATATCCTTCATTTGTCGTTAAATATCCTTCGCCATCTACTTGGAAATTTCCATTTCGTGTATAACGTACATCGCCAGATTCATTTTGAACGGTAAAAAAAGTCATCCCTGTTTCATCTGGATAGTTACCGTCAATAATTGCCATATCCGTATCGAGCCGTGTTTCACGTATCATTCCCTGTTGGAAATTCGGTGTTAACTCCTGTGCATAGACGCCCGTATTTAACGCACCAATAGGTTGACTCGTACGTTTGTTAATACTATTCTGTACCGGGAGACGATGTGTGTTCATTTGTTGAATGAGCAATTCAGGGAATGAGCGCAATGAAATTTGGTCTGCTTTGAAACCAGGTGTATTTGCATTAGTAATATTATTCGAAATCATTTCTTGACGCCGCTGCTGCGCAATCATCCCACTAGCAGCTGTATAAAAGCCCCTAAACAAATGTGTCGCCTCCTTTACAAAAACTTACACATTTTTAACGGTTCCAAAAACGCTTAATTCAAATCGTTAACTAATTTTAACTTCATTGATTTTATCGATGTTTTGTAACATTAATCCCGTTCCACGAGCAACACAATTCATCGGCTCGTCTGCAACAAATACAGGTACTTTTAACTCGCTTGCTAACAACTCGTCAATACCGTGCATTAACGCTCCACCGCCGGTTAAAATAACTCCACGATCGATGATATCTGCAGATAATTCAGGTGGCGTTCTTTCCAATACGGATTTTGCTGCCTGGATAATTAAACTTACTGATTCACGAAGTGCTCCTTCGATTTCCTTTGAACCTACCGAAATCGTGCGTGGTAATCCACTTACCATATCACGTCCACGAATATTAATCGTTTCATCGCGAGAATCCGGGTAAACAGTCCCAACATCAATTTTAATTTCTTCTGCTGTTCTTTCTCCAATGAGTAATTTATATTCGTTTTTAATAAATTGCAAAATATCGTGTGTAAACGTGTCACCAGCTAATTTGATCGATTCAGCTGTTACGATATCGCCCATCGATAAAACAGCAACATCTGTCGTTCCTCCACCAATATCAATTACCATATTTCCACTCGGTTGTGCAATATCCATTCCCGCACCAACAGCCGCAACTTTCGGCTCTTCTTCTAAATACACTTTTCTTCCGCCTGATTTAATGGCAGCCTCTTTAATCGCTTTTTGTTCAACTTTTGTAATGTTTGTCGGGCAGCAAATGAGCATACGTGGCTTAGACATAAACCCGCGTACTTTGATTTTGTTAATAAAGTAACGTAGCATCGCCTCAGTCACGTCAAAATCAGCGATTACTCCATCCTTTAATGGACGAATCGCTTCGATATTCCCTGGAGTTCTTCCTACCATTTTATGTGCTTCTTCCCCTACAGCGAGCACTTTACCCTGCACGACGTCCATCGCAACGACTGCAGGCTCATTTAATACGATACCTTTACCTTTTACATGTATTAATACATTTGCCGTTCCAAGGTCAATTCCAATGTCTCTTGAAAACATGAATCTCTAGTCCTCCTAATACAGATCCTTTTAAATCGTACCTGTCTGTTGTTATATACTTCTAACTTTACATTCTACCACAAATCATGATAATAAACTGCAAATTTACATTTATTTATCGACTAATCAATGTTAAGTATTAACAATCGAAGATTACATAAAATAAACCGTTTACAAATAGGGTGTACTGAAGATATTTATTTATGATTTTTTGACGGAAATTATCGCGTATTTACTCTAATTAAACATTAAAAAAGCATGCTCATCAATTCCGACAAAAGCATGCTTCCTTTAAATCCAGTATTCACTTTTAATTTAATGTTATTATATCGAATTATTATTTCACTTGTGACTTGAATCTTGATGATATTATTTACCTAAGGTTATTGATTATGTTCAGATTTTCGTGTTAATTTAATGACGGTATTCTTTTGTTATTTCTATGTCATTTCGTTAATTATACAATCGTGTGGACTTAATCTAATTGTTCTTTATTTTGATTTTGTTTTTGTTGATTTTCCCTAGCTAATTTATACTTTTTCCTTGTCGCCTCACCTCCACGTATATGCCGGACTGATTTGTGGTACTCTAATATTTGCTTTACTTGGTTTGCTAAATCTGCATTTATTTCAGGCAATCGTTCGGTTAAATCTTTGTGAACTGTACTTTTTGATACGCCGAACTCTTTAGCAATCATTCTTACTGTTTTTTTCGTTTCAACTACGTAATGACCAATCCGGATTGTCCGTTCTTTGATATAGTCATGCACACCGTTCGCCTCCCTATGTTGATTTTCTGAGGTGAATGCGAATGAAGATGCGGTGTCCATCGAACAGAATCTTTACAAAGCGACTTTTACTTGTATGACAACAAAGCGAATATAAACGTACCTCCTACTGACGAAAAATAATAGCGATTCAGCTAGCCGTAATTTATTTAACTGTTTACTTAAATCATTGAATGCTAACGTGAATCGCTTGAGCAAGGTCATTTACTTGTCAACTGTTTCTTTTTTACACATTTACTTTTCTGTTCATCATAAATGACGTATTGTATAATTTCCCATACGTACGAAGTCCATATTTCTTTTGCACCCCAGATTAAGCGTTAGCCCATTAATCATAGTGTATTATGAACTGTTTTCGAATATGATTAATATATACAAAAGACTGTATATTTTTGCTATCAATGCATAAAAAATAAACCTTCACATAATACGCTATTAATCGGTTGCGTATGCCATGTAAAGGTTTATTTAAAAAGGCTAATTTAACAGTGATTCTAAATGTTAGGTCGTAATTGAGAATGAAACTTCGTCATTTTTTTCCTTTTGCTTTTCTTGTTTATTCTCGTCTGTAGAAGGCGTGTGGGTTTCTTCCTCATCTTCCATTTGATCCATATCTGCTGCTTCTACATTAAATTCTTCTAATTTGCTCACTTGCTCGTTGAAAAATTGTTCCGGGTTCACTTCTACTCCGTCCTTATGCAGTTCAAAGTGAAGATGTGTGCCGCCACTTTCGTTAAATACATTTTTCCCAGCGGTTCCAATCTTGTCCCCTTGCTCAATTTTTGCCCCAGCGTCAACAAGTACCTCACCTAAACTCGCATAATGTGTCATAATCGAGTCTCCATGAGAAATCGTCACAACGTTTCCGAGTAACGGATCTTCTTTTACTTCCGTCACAGTTCCAGATAGTGATGCTACGACGTCAAATGCTTCGCCACTTGAATGAGCGATGTCGATTCCTGTACTTTGGTAATAACGGTTGTTATACAACGTTAGACCTTTTTCCTGTTCTGCTTCTTCCGCATTGTAATCGTAAAACTTCGTTACAATCTCGGCTTCCATCTTTTCATCGATTGGCATTTTAATCGTTTCTTGTTGTTGTAATACTGACTGAGCTTCTTCGTCGAAGTCAGTCGCAAAATTATCTCCCATCTGTTCGATTTCATCTCTCATATCAGAGCTTTTCATCCAAGGATTGCCGATTGTTTGATACCATACGACTGCGGATAATATGAGACCTGCGATTGTGATGTAAACGGCTGGAAGAAACCATCTTTTCCGAATGAGTCGTACCCATTTATTTTTAGGTACTTCATCAAATTTTTTCATAATAATATCACCTCATCAACATTGTGAACAGATAAAAGTAATTATATACGTGTTTATGCAAAATTTTCTAATTGTTAATGAGGTGAACTTCATATATTTAGTTTTTTATCATTATTTATTCGTAATTTAGCCTCCATTAATGAATAATAGTCAAACTGCTGCCTGTTAGTTGATAACTAAGCGGTTTTGTTCTTTATTTATTT
>Ga0079226_10002318_pt1 | contig 14685 bp, 17 predicted proteins | sample Poulit2014_FD_76345 | JGI IMG/M metagenome (GOLD analysis project Ga0079226, IMG submission 76345) | Agricultural soil microbial communities from Georgia to study Nitrogen management - Poultry litter 2014 | ecosystem: Environmental > Terrestrial > Soil > Agricultural land | place: USA: Georgia... | reverse complement strand
TAAAGCGAAACTTCATTCAACAGGGCGTTCTATCCTTCTTATAGGCGGAATATAATTTGGATTGAAAAGCTATGCAGGACAATATAGTTGAAAATACGATAGGCTGGTGAAGCGAATGACGCAAAAACCGTTATTGGGGGTACATCACCTCATCCGGGAATGGCGCCACCCTGCCGGCTGACTGTTGCAAAAACGTCCGGATAAATATGAAAATTCCATCAGTACAAAAAAATGGCATGACCCAGGAAAAAATTTCCCGTTCATGCCACTTTTCCGGTTTTGTTACAAAGGGGGGTTAATATTTATATATAAACAGAATGACACAAAGTCTTCTGTTTATCACTTGATGACGCTGCCTGTTTCTTATCCAGACGCATTTCGATTCGCGAGACGCGCTTTTCATCAGCCAGTAATTCCTGTTTATTTTCCTGTACCAGTTGTTCGAAATTCAATGGTCGTGATCTCATCCGAATACACTCCCCATTCGATTTGTATTGACATATTCACCACGTGTCTCTTCGATTACACGGTAATTTTTGTGATTAACGACGGTGTTGGGATAGCCGTGATTGATTTTTTCATAATTTTCCATACCACTTATATCAACCACAATGGTGTTTTTTGTTTTCGAAGGCAGCACTTTTCCTCTGATTAACATACCATCCTGTTCAAATTCGATGATATCGCCTTGCCTGGCTTTTTTTCGGTCAGGTCTGAACATATAGAACCTCCTCACAGAACGCAAGCCTGAGATACACCTTAGCTTGTTTCATCGTTTTGGACAGGAAAACCATTCAGCTGATTTTCCCGCTGTGTCTATCTGATTTATCGATGTTCAATTATTATCATACACAGTCATAACGGCACGATCATGGGAAAAATGTGGCATAAATATATAAAAATATGATTTTATGTTATAAATGCGTGTATCCAATCAAGAACAGGACTTCATTGCTGTCAGACATAAAAAATCAGGGATGTTTGCAAATATCCCTGATTTTTATTCAGAATTTCACGCCTTTTTCTGTTCATTGATTATTCGGGCGGACGATGATGTCACTCGCATCAACATTTTGCAGCTGGTTGACAGCATAGAATACTTCTTCGGTCATATCTGTTGCTGAAGCGTCGTGAATTAACTGCCACGTTCTGTTAAACTTCCGGATCAATCTGTTCTGCCGCAAAGTCATTCATGCACGCTCCCGATCTTTATCTTTCTCAAACAATACAAGCAATCCCGGAAGCAGCACACCCCTTATCAGGAATGTGTCCATCAAAATGCCGACTGCCACAATAAACCCGAACACGAACAGCAATTGAATTGGCTGTGTCATCAGAACACTGAATGTTGCCGCAAGAATGATACCTGCAGACGATATGACGCCGCCCGTATTGGCAACAGCCTTTTCAACCGCTTTTTTAACAGGGTGTTTCTCCCGCTCCTCCATGAATCGTGAAACGAGCATAATATTATAATCAATGCCGAGTGCCACAAGGAACACGAATGAATAAAGCGGTACACGGTTGCTGACCGTGTCAATGTCAAAGAAAAGATCTGTCAAAAATGTGCCCAATCCGAGCGCTGCCAGAAAGGAGACAAGGATGGACCCCATCATATACAACGGCATTTTGAATGATTGCGTTAGAAAGATGAGCATGCCAAATATCAATACGGTTTCCAGTATGACGATAACAATCAAATCCCGGTTGTTTAATGAACGATCATCAACTGATGTCGCCGTTTCCCCGGCAAAATACAAATCACCCTGTATATGGCTGTCCTCCAGAATGTCTTCAGAATTATTAATCATTCCTTCCAGCGCATCCATTGTTTCAGCTGAATATGGATTCGCACCAAATGTCATTTGATAGGAGATTGCTTCCTGATTATCGGTTATATTTTGAATACGGACGCTGCTGACCAGCGACTGTTCAGACAGATTATCCTTCAGCGTCTGCCGTTCTTCTTCACTGACTGCTTCGTTTGTTTCCAATAATACCGTTGCGGGTGCAAGAACACCCGGTTCAAATTTCTGTTCCAGAATCTCATAACCTTCTCTTGACGGCATATCGTCAGGAAATGACTTCATTGTATTAAACTCATATTCAAGGTTTAACACATTGCTTGCCGAAATCAGCAGAAAGATACCAATGAGGACGACGGATATAACAGGTTTTCCTGTCACGAACCGGCCAACTTTACGCCACAGTGAACCCGCCTTAACTTGATCATTACCGACACGCGGCACTTTCGGCCAGAATGATTTCCGGCCAAGCAAAGTGAACAATGCAGGAACAAGCGTCAGTGATGCCATTAAGACGATTGCAATGGCTATACCGAATATTGGTGCAAAATTACGGTATTCACCAAACTCGGCAAAGAATAAAACAAGCATGGCAGCAAGGACCGTGCCGCCTGAATAAAAGATCGGCGTTCCCGTACCTCTCATCGCAAACTTCATAGATTCGTATTTATTTTCCTGCTGTTTTAACGCTTCCCGATAGCGCGAGAACACAAAGAGTGAATAGTCAATAAGCGCGGCAAACAGCAAAATCGTCATAATTGAAAACGACTGCTGTCCTATAGCCAGCCCTGCTTTCCCCATAAGTCCAAGTATCTGGTTCACAGCTTCATAAACAAACGCAGCACCCACTAATGGTATCAAGGCCAGAAAAGGTGAACGATAAATAACAACCAATAATACTAGGATGATTCCAACGGTAGACATGATCAGAACAATATCCGCCCGGGAAAACAGTTCAACTGTATCGGCACCAATGGCGGCAGGACCCGTGACTTTCATTGTCATGTCCAAACTTTCTTGAGATAGATCATTTATTTTGTCAATTGAACTTTTAATTTCGCTATTTTCCAAAGACGCATCAAACGTCAATGGTATCATGGCCGTTGTTTCATCTTCGGAAAAGAACTGTCTGGCAGCCTGTGGCGGTATGTCCGCAAGAGGAACCATTCCCTTAAGGCCTTCAACATCTTCCTGTGTAACCGTATCTATAAAGCCGGCAAGTTCCGATTGCTCGATCTTCCCATCATCGCTCTGGAACACCAGTATACCCGGAACACCATCATTGTCGCCAAAATAGTTATCTATCTTATTTTGGGCAATGACCGATTGCGCATCATCGGGAATCGATTTGATGCTGGATACCTGATAGTCTCTGGCGCTCGGGGCAAGGACAGCAAGCAGCAGCGTTCCAATCAGCCAGATTGATAGCGTAATCCACATTCCTTTTTTCGTTGTCACACGGTCTGTGATTGCTTGTAATAATCTATTCATTTATGTAAACTCCTTTTCAGCAGGGAACACATGTGTCACTTTCATCCAAACAAATGACATACATGTCACTTATCAGTATTCCTTAAAGTGACACATGTGTCAACTAAGTTTCTGTGAACATTCCATGACTTAATATTCTGGTCACCTGCTCAATCCATTCTTCACGGGAAATATTTGAACGATTGGGGATTTCGACCAGCTGAAAAATAAACACCAAGATAAGGTCAGCCGGAATGTCCGGTTTCAGAATCTTTTCTTTTCTGCCCCTTTCAATAAAACCCTGCAGCTGTGTGTACATGTCATCATGCATCCTGTCAAGACGTTCCTTGCTTTCTTTCATTTTCGTATTGGCATTAGCAGGTATATACTGTGAAGTTTTTAGAATTTGATGGATTCTGCTATGCCTGTACATTAATCGGATTAAATGATTAAACTGTGCTGTAAAACCGTTATATGTTTCAATATCCTTTAAATCTTCCATAAATTGATGCATGTGGTAAAGCATGTAGTCCATAACCAGTTCATCTTTATTTTGATAGTATTTGTACAAAGCCGACCGCGACACATTAAGACGCTCAGCCAGCTGACTGAATGTAAAACCCTCAAAGCCAAGTTCCAGCAATAATTCCTTCGTGGCCTCAAACAATGACTCCCGGGTAAATTTCCGTTCGCGTGCCATAAAGTCACTCCCGCTTTAAATGTATTACCATTGTTCAGCTCAAATCAACGATTCAATTACAGACCAATCATCTCTCAAATTTTGATCGGAAAAACAGGGTATGCATTAATGTCAAAAATACGAAACTAAAAGCGAAAAAAACAGAACTTGCTGAAAATGGTATTTTAATAAACAGAAGCTGTTGAAGACCGAACACGATCATTATGACAACGAGACTGATGAATGTTTTAAGATGTATCTGCTTAATATTTCTAGATGTTTTGTATAACCCCGTAATAACAATAGCCAGAATCCAATAAATAATGACAATGAGTGTAAGAATAAGCATTGTTTGAAACTTAACAGCTGTCATTAAGCTTGTTATGAAACTTGCCAGGAAAAACAGAGCACTGGAAATAGCGTTCAGCTTATAAATTTGCATGGCAGGCAGGTTGACCGGCATCATGTTATCTCCTTTCCTTATCATTCTATACTAACAACATAATAAACCATATCATCACTTACTAAAAAAAGAAAACACCAGGTTCACGGTCCAGATGGTGACAAAGAATGATTACTCATCTATCAACAGCCATCGCTTCTTGTTTCGTCGAATGAAGAAGGACAGGGCTTTGGTTCAGTTGGGAGCCGGGACAATTCTGTTCAACTAACAATCAGTGGGGAATAGAAGAATCCCCCACTGATTGAAGTTTCACTTATCCCCCTTTTAAAACTGTCTTCCAAATATACGCAAATAGCCTAAGTAATATGACAAAGCAAAGACGCCAAGCAAAACCCCGATCATTAATGCAAAGAACAGCCAGTCACGCTTTTCGACAGTCATTCTATGATAATGCGTGCGATCAGTGTCACCGGTGAAGCCCTTGGATTCCATCGCAATGGAGACACGCTCCGCTTTCCGAATGCCATTGGCCAGAAGTGGAATGGCATAACGCCGGAACTGATTGAGCCTTCCTTTAATTCCGCGCGCCCGAACGACACCACGGATGCGGTGTGCCTGCTTGAGTATCTGCAGCTCATGCTGGAATACTGGCAGGAAGCGGTAACCAGCCAGTATGCCGTATGTAATTTTCGGCGGTAGCCTGAATTGCTGCATGAAGCTGAGCATCAATTTCGTCGAGTCCGTCGTCAGAATGAACATCAGAGACAGCGCACCGAAACAGAGCGATCGGAGTCCAACACTCACCCCTGTCTGAAAGCTGCCGGCGGTCACTTCAAAGACCCATAGGCTAAAGATTTCATCACCGCCGGAAAAGGTCTGATTGGCATAAAGCATGGTCATCCAGGCAAACCCCAGAGCAAGGATGAGAAATGGGCTGAACAGTTTCAGCCAGCGGAAAATCGGAATATCGGTCATGGTAAACGTGACGGTCAGAATAAATATAAAATACAATAACGGCGTGAAGACATCATACGTGAGTCCGAGCAGTATTCCCGGAATGAAGACGGCAACCATTTTGATCGACGGGTTAATGGATGAGATCATAAATCTCACCTTCCTGCTGCTTTTGACGGAGCCTTGCCGGCAATCGCAGCCTGGCTTCGAAAAGCAGTTTCCTTTTCTCCCACAAAGCATTCGGTGTGCCGGCGAATGCCACTTCTCCCCGTGTCAGAATAACAACTTGGTCGGCGGCATCTAAAATATTCATATCATGGGTGACGAAAATAATTGCCTTCCCCTTCGCTTTCAACCCCATGACATAATTCATTAACTCAACCGTTGTGGCGGCGTCCTGGCCGAACGTCGGCTCATCAAACAAAAGGATATCAGGTGTCTCATCAAGTACGGTCGCCACACTCAAACGCCGCTTCTGTCCACCGCTTAAAGCAAATGGATTGCTATGACGATGTTCTTTCAAATGAAATTGCGCCATCAGATCACCAGCGGCACTTTCCATCTCCTCTTTGGCATAGCCGTTGAGCTTCATCCCGAACACCAACTCCTCATAGACGGTATCCGTTATAAACTGATGTTCCGGATTCTGGAAGACAAAACCCATACGTTTCCGCAGATCGTTCTCCTGCCATTTTCGAAGCGGGCGTTCAAACATTGAGATATCCCCTCCGTCTGGTTCCAGAAGTCCGGCTAACAGTTGAAGCAAGGTCGATTTCCCCGCTCCGTTCTCTCCGGCAACAGCAACAAACTCCCCGCTATAAACATCCATATTCACGTTCTTCAACACGTTTTGTTTTCCACGGGAAAAAGACAAATCACGGACTGAAAGCACTTTTTCATCTGACTTCATGTCCCAATTCCATCTTTCCCGGTATACAGGACTGTTGGAGTATTCTCCTGGTAAAAAGACGCCTTCTCGTTCCAGAATCTGCTTTTGTTCTGAGAACAGGCGATCTGGTGTATTATCGGCCAAAAGTGTCCCATCACGGCCGATTACCAATACCCGTTCGATCAGCCGAAGCCAGTCCTCAGCTTGATGCTCGATAATCAAAACTGATATCTGCTGTTCCGCTTGTATCCTCTCCACGAGCTCAATAAATTCAAAGCTTGATATCGGATCCAGATACGCCGTCGGTTCATCCAAAATCAGTAATTCCGGATCAAGCAGAAGTACTGAAGCGAGGGCGATCTTTTGTTTCTGACCGCCCGACAGCTCATGAATCTTATGCTGATTAAAACCTTCCATCCCGACAGCTCTCAGCACCGATTCAATTCTTCCACGAATATCGGAAGCGGGTACCTTTCTGTTTTCCAGTGTGAACGCCAGTTCATCCTCCACCGTAATCATGCAAAACTGGCTTTCCGGATCCTGAAAAACAATGCCAATTTGCTGGGTCAGTTCACCCTTCCCGTATTCCTGGATATGTTGTCCAAAGAAAAGGATATCCCCGGAACACGTCCCTTCGACGGCTTCCGGATAGAGTCCGTTAAGACAAAGAGCCAGACTGCTTTTCCCTGATCCGCTTGCTCCCATCAAAAGTGTTACCTCATTTTGATTCAGCTTAAAGTCAAGACCATTGAACAACCGTTGTTCATCGATTTCCCCATAGGAAAAAGAAAAATTACGCACCTCTATTATCGGCTTCTGCCTTTTCTTAAGCACTTTCATATGTCCGCTTCCTCTGCAATTCTTTACCTAAAGCATAGCCTCGAAGAACACCGGTCCTAGCGAGCTGGTCACTGAGCCATTTGCCAAAAACCCCAGAGATCAGGGCGGCACTAATAATCCGTACAATCAATGTTGAGACAATCAACCATGGTGCAAGGGCAATCATACCGGCCGAATACAAATGCCAGGCAAAACTGACCACAGCAGTGGATATACCTGACAGGACAAGAATCCGCAGCCGATAATCTTTCCATCCGGTAAGGGCGAATACAAGCTCCGCCCCCGCCCCCTGGATAGCAGCAGAAAGAAGCAGACCGGGGCCTGCCGCTGAACCGAGCAGAACTTCGATCACACCTGCAATCAATTCTGCAGTAAAAGCAACCCCGGGCTTGCGCAGGATATAGGCCGCCATAATCGCGACAATGAACCAGACGCCATAGATAACCTCATAACCAAACGGCGCCAGACCGAATGGTGCGAGAACATTGCGAATTCCCTCGCCAACCAGGAAGAATAATAGATAAATAACCCCGAAGACCACCCCAAGAATGGACATGAGAACAATTTCTTTCAATTTCCATTGCTTCGTCATGAATGCATCCTCCTTATGTCTTATTCGACGGACTGTTTGCCGAAATGGTGAAACTCATGATTACATGGGAAACCTTCTGCTGTACACTGTCAAAAGATTGCACCATCGCACGGAAGATATCCTTCACATCCCCATCAAGCCGCGTCGCATAATGCGCATGGCTCACTTCCACACCACGCTGTTTAGAAAGATCGATCTGTTCATAAATCGCATCCATATAATCCTCTCTCCCCATCGGGTAAAGGGAAAATTTACATCCAGCTTCCTGGGTGATGTCGCTTGATTTCGCTTCATTCAGCGGTGTATCCGTTTCGTCCATATAGGAATTCGCCTCTGTATCCCCCGGACATCCGATGGAAAACGTACCACTCATCGCTACATGTTCCCCCGTCTTTGCCGCATGCAGGAAAAGCGCTTTGACCACATCGAAAACATGCACCATTTTTCCACGAACGCAGGTGCTCACATCATCGGTATCCTTCCATACTTTTGATGTATCCACCTCATCCAGCGACCCCAGAATAATATCAACGAACTTGTCACTCATCGGAAACAGAGTGAACTGACATCCCGTAATTCTGCTTGTTCCACAACTGTTACGCGTCATGTTTTTCCTCCTCCTTGTTTTAATCACACAAAAAAACTGCACTCCCGCGGGAATGCAGTTTACACGTATACTTTACTGAGACTTAGGTACTCATATCGTGAACTGCACTTCCCCACGCTGGTATTACCCAGATCGGGTTCAAAGGGTCAGATACAATATCCTCTCAGCCGCCGCTACAGGCAGCTCCCCTAGTGCTTGTCGGTTATGCAGTTTTCTTGTATCTTAAGAATAATAAAATTTATGAATTTTGTAAAGACATTACAGGTTGTAAACATGAATGGTTTTTTAATAGACTCCAGTCATTATCGAAAATCCGCATTAGCCATCTTAGTTCAATCATGGGTCATCATAACGTGTTTTTTCCTACATACGACATTTATTCTATCTTAATCATGAAATCCAACGTGTTATACATCTTATAGCGAAATTGACTTCACATTCTGCCATAATTAAATAAACAACGAAAGGCAGGTGGTTACATTGCTGACCGTAAATAATATTAATAAACATTATGGTGATAATCTGGCGTTAGCGAATGTTTCATTGCACGTCCCGTCAGGCATTTGTTATGGGTTTGTCGGTCCTAATGGAGCAGGCAAATCCACATTAATTAAAATGATCGCTTCAATTATTCACGATTATGATGGTAATATTCAGTTTTCCCATAACAGACTGCGAATTGGTTATGTGCCCCAGGTGATTTCTTTGGAGGAAACGGTGACGGCTCGAGATAATTTAAATTTTTTTGGAAAGCTTTACGGATTGCGCAGCAATACGTTAAAAATCCGGGTAAATGAGGTCTTATCCGAAATCGGGCTGACAGAAAGCGGAAAAAATAAAGTGCAGACCTTTTCTGGTGGCATGAAGCGCCGTTTAAATATTGGCTGTGCCATCATGCACAAACCGAACTTGATTATCATGGATGAGCCGACGGTAGGTATTGATCCGCAATCGCGCCATTATATTTTTCAAATGATTGAACAATTAAAAAACGATGGCTGTACGATTGTTTATGCCAGCCACTACATGGAAGAAATCGAGCAGTTATGTGATGAAGCAGCTTTTATCGATCATGGGCAAATTGTAGAAAATGGCACGATTGAGAACATATTGCAGAAACATGCTGTCCCTTCCATTTATGTTAAAGGGCGCCGTTGTCTTCCAGATGAAATAGAACATGATTGTTCGGTCACAAGCAAGAATGGTGGTCATTTGATAACAACCAGTGACCCGCTTAGTGCCATGGAAAAAGTGATCAGCTTCTGTAAACATAACGATGGTGGAATAGAACGGCTGGAACTTGTTAAGCCGCGGCTCGAGGATGTTTTCTTTTCATTAACAGGAAGTCGGCTGCGGGATTAGGCAAACAAAGAAGGGAGAGAAAGTCAATGAATGCCATGATTAACTTGGAATTAAAGAAAAATCTGCAGGATCGGGGACTTTTATTTTGGACACTGATTCTGCCGATCATTTTCACCGTTTTATTTATTGCTGTATTCACTTCCAGCGTAGGCGAAACAGAAAGCCGGCAAGTGATTTTATCGATTGTCCCTGGGTATACAATCATGTTTGTTTTCTTTATTATGATATCAATGACCGAATCATTTATTAAAGACAGAAATATTGGCATGGTTGCCAGAATAGCCAGCACACCGCTATCACCGTATTTATATTTACTGGGTAAATGGATACCTTACATGTATATTGTGTTGACACAGGTTATGATATTGCTGTTATTTGGAAAACTTGTCTATGATATTTCTCTGGAGCAGCCAGTACATTTGCTGATTTTATCTGTACTGTTAACGTTTATGGTAACAGGAATTGGATTGGCGCTTGCTGTCATTGTCAAAACCAACAACATGGGAATCGCTCTGACACAGGTTCTCGCTCTGGGTGGCGCCTTGCTTGGCGGACTCTGGATGCCAACGGACATGATGCCGGACATTCTCCAGACGATCAGCGCGCTTTTACCGCAGTATTGGGCTCACCAGGCTTTTCAGGATGCCATGACAGGCGCACTTCAAGTGACTAAGCTTATTCAGACATCACTCATTCTTTCGGGCTTTGGTCTAGCAGGTTTTATCGCAGCCTTATTGCGGTACCCGAAATTTCTCAGGCGGGCAAAGGGATAGATGAAACTGGGGGCATGATGATGAAGGTGAACATTGATATCGATGATACACACACAGAACCATCCATCACGATTCAGACGAATGAATGGTCTGAAGAACTGGAAGAAATCGTCGCTATGATTAAGCGAAAAAACCGGAAGCGGTTATTTGGGGTTGAATCTGATCAAACGGTATTGCTTGACCCACACGATATTGATTTTGTGTATGCTGAAAAGAGGAGAATTTTCGCAGCCATCGGAAGTCGCAGTGTTGAAATAAGGATGAAACTCTATGAAGTGGAAGACATTTTAGCCCCTCATAACTTTATGCGTTTTTCCAAATCAGTGATCGGTAATCTTAACCAAATCGAACGTTTTGAATTATCATTTAACGGTAATCTCTGTGTTTACTTTCATTCCGGAAATAAAGAGTATATTACACGAAAATATGTAGCACCAATCAAAAACAGGCTGGCGATGGGAGGGCAGTCAGATGATCGTTGAAGCAATGAGAAGAAGCATGATTGGGATAGCGTATGGCGGTATTATTACATTCATTGCACTTACCATTTTAAAATTCACTGACACGGATGCTTCCATCTCACAAATATGGCTTTATATGCTCTGTTCTTTTATTATCGGGATTTACTTTGGATTGTCTTCGTTTATCTTTAGTGATAATGACTGGAGTCTTTTACAGCAAACGGTTACTCATTTTATCATTTCGATTGTCTTTTACTTTGCGGTTGCTCTGTCTGTCGGGTGGATCCCATTCACCATACCGGCCATTATAGAGACTAGTTTAATTTTCATATTCATTTATACCATTTTCTGGACCGGATACTATCTGTACTACAAAAAAGTGGAAGCTTCGATGAATGCCAATCTGCCGAAAAAAGAGTGACGATACCGGGCCGTGGCAATCTCAAGGATCATCAAAAGGACGTACTTTTCCTGTTAACTAAAGTACGTCCCATTCTTTCAGATTCAGTGTTTCACAAAATAATGCCCTTCCATTTCAACACCCGTTCAGCCAAGGACAGCCTGGTCATCTTCAAACTGTGACTCACGGATACTTTTAAACTCATGCAGCAAATCCTCTACTGTCAGTTTGTGTTTCTTTTCCCCGCTTGCCTCGAAAACGATCTGTCCTTTATCCATCATGATCAGCCTGTTTCCTAAATCTAGTGCCTGCTGCATGTTATGGGTTACCATTAATGTCGTCAGCCCGGCATTCCTGACGACATCACCGGTCAATCTCGTGATCAACGCCGCCCGGGATGGATCCAATGCGGCCGTATGTTCATCAAGCAGCAGAATATCCGGCTCAGTGAAGGTCGTCATTAGGAGTGATAATGCTTGCCTTTCCCCGCCGGACAACAGACCGACCTTAGCTGTCAGCCGATCCTCCAGCCCAATATTTAGTGTTGCCAGATAATCGCGGAACATCTTTCGTCGCTTCTTGTTTACCCCAAGCCGAAGTTTGCGTTTTTTATTCCTTGAATAGGCCATCGCCAAATTTTCCTCAATGGTCATGGAAGGTGCTGTACCTGCCATCGGATCCTGGAACACCCTTCCGATCAATGATGACCGTTTATATTCAGGCAGATGGACGACTTGCTTACCGCTGATTAAAACATCGCCCACATCCGGAATCAAAGACCCGGAAATGATATTCATCAAAGTCGATTTCCCTGCCCCATTACTGCCGATGACGGTCACGAAGTCACCACTTTTTAAAGTCAAATTCACATCGTTCAGTGCTTTTTTCTCATCTGGTGTGTTTTCATTAAAGGTAAGCGAAATATTGCGCATTTCCAGCATCACGACACCTCCTTCACTTCGCTGCTAAGCTGATCCCGTTTCGCCAGGCGTCGTTTTTTCTCTTTTCTGGCCTGTATCAGCTTAGGTGCCACCAATGCACCAATAACAATCACCGCTGTAATGACTTTCATATCCCCTGTCTCCAGAAAATCCACGCGAAGTGCCAGTGTGACAATTATCCGGTAAATAATGGCTCCCAATATCACTGCCAGCGTCGCTCGGGCAACCGTCCTTGTTCCAAATAGTGCTTCACCGATAATAACAGAAGCCAGGCCAATCACAATCATACCGATCCCCATATTAACATCGGCAAAGCCGCCATGCTGGGCAATGAACCCGCCAGAAAGTGCAACCAGGCCATTCGACAGGCCGACACCTATAATCGTCAGTGAGTCGGTATTGGCTGACAGACTCCGGATCATCCGCTTATTATCCCCGATGGCCCGCAGTGCAAGTCCGACTTCTGTCTTCAGATAATAATCTGTTACCAGCTTGATGAGTAGTGTCACGACCGTCATCACCACAACGATCCCCCAGGTTGCCGGCATTTGCGCCAATCCGATTAAAGCGAGCATGTTATTCATAAACGCACCCAGACCTGTACCCTTCCACAAGGACTGCAACTGCGTAAATAACGTACTTTCACCAAGCATGGATAAAGTGGGCTGCCCAAGTATCCTTAAATTAATCGAATACAAGGCCGTCATCATCAGAATCCCGGACAGCAATGAATTGATCTTCCCCTTCGTATGCAAAACACCCGTGACACAACCGGCCATGAATCCAGCTATGGCCGCAAACAACGTTGCCAGTATGGGAGGGACGCCATGAATGATTGAAATTCCGGCGACAGCTGCACCTGTTACAAAACTTCCATCCACCGTCAAATCAGGAAAGTCAAGCACGCGAAAAGTCAAATACACCCCCAATGCCATTAGAGCATAAATGACGCCAGATTCTACTGCTCCAAATAGTGATAAAAACATCTTCTCCCTCCCAAACTATTCATGACTTTAAAACAGACGGGAGCCAAGCATCACCCGGCTCCTGTGATTAATACATTATTCGGTTTCCACCAGCTGAGCTTCTTCGTCCCATTCATCTTTCCATTCCACACCTTGTTCCTCTGCCGCCTGTTGATTGATGAACAATTCGATTTCCGGCGGATATTCGGGCGGAATGTCATTTGGTTCTTTTTCCCCAGTCAATATATCGGCAGCCATTTCACCCGTGCGATAGCCAATGGTGTGGTAGTCTATCCCAAAGGTTGCAAAGCCGCCCTTTGCCAGGGAATCCGGTTCTCCGACAATCAGCGGAATATCCTGGTCATTGGCTACCCCAACGACACTGTCCAAGGCGGAGACAACGGTATTGTCGGTAATGATATAAAAGACGTCAACATCTTCTACAAGTGAAGTGGCGGCTTGCTGTACCTCGGACGAATTGGCTACAGTTCGCTCTTCAATAGACAAACCGGTTCCCTCAGCTGCTGTTTTGACACTCTCCACCTGATTAACGGAGTTCTGTTCCCCTGCATTGTAGATCATTCCGACACTTGCGTCGGTAAAGTTATCGTCAAGAAATGCTACCGTTTCATCAATTTGTTCCGGATGAAGATCCACCACACCGGTAATATTCCTCCCAGCTTCATCCATCGAAGGAACCAGCTCGGCATCAACAGCATCCGTAACCGACGTAAAGACGATTGGAATATCGCTGGTTGCCTGTAATGCTCCAAGCGCACTTGGCGTCGAATTGGCAAAAATTAAATCCACACCATCTGCCACAAAGCCATCCGAAATGGGCTTCACATTATTCTGGTCATTCTGTGCACTTTGAAAATCGTATTCCACTTCCAACCCTGCATCTGTCAAAGCTTCCTGAAATCCATTATAGGCTTCATCCAGAGAAGGATGCTCAACAATTTGGGTAGCGCCAACCATATAGGTTTCCTCTCCTGTATCCGATTCACCGGAGGCATCACTTGACGCCCCGTCATCAGAGCCGCAAGCAGCTAATAATAATATCGATATAACTGCAAAAAGACTTAAAAGCTTTTTCACCTGCTCTTTCCCCCTCGTTTTTCATTTTGTAAATAGTAAACGTGATTATAGCATACTTTTTAACCAATATCGATAATATTCCGAAAAAACTTTTTTATTTTATTACATACACGTTTTAAAGTATTAAAGTTTTTTAATCATTAACGCGAATGGTACCCTGTAAAGATTCTTTTTCAATGCCATATTACTAACAACATTTGGTTGTAAAATAAAAAACGCTTCCGCCATTATACGGAAACGTCTTTTTTAAAACCTGGGTTTCTTGTAATTCAGTAGCTATTTTCAACAGGTTACTACTTTTTGTCTAAAAAGAATGAGAGAATCAATCCAGTAATGGCAAATAAAAAAGCGACGAAAAAAGCAGTTTTCACACCGTTCAGGTAATCAAACGGATTCAATGTTTCAGAGTCAGCAGCAGTCCTGCTGATAAAAGAAATAATAAATGT
>Ga0079226_10002317_pt1 | contig 14685 bp, 12 predicted proteins | sample Poulit2014_FD_76345 | JGI IMG/M metagenome (GOLD analysis project Ga0079226, IMG submission 76345) | Agricultural soil microbial communities from Georgia to study Nitrogen management - Poultry litter 2014 | ecosystem: Environmental > Terrestrial > Soil > Agricultural land | place: USA: Georgia... | reverse complement strand
GTCACATTTAATTTAGATGAATATATTGATTTACCCGAAGAAAATGAAAATAGTTATCATTTCTATATGAAGGATAAACTGTTTAATCACGTTGATATTCCATTAAATCAAACTTATGTACCTGATGGTATGGCTGATGATTTGGAATTAGAGTGTAATCGATACGAACAAGCAATTAAACAAGCAGGTGGCATTAATATTCAACTATTAGGTCTAGGTGTGAATGGACATATCGGATTTAATGAGCCAGGAACAGCATTTGATTCAAAGACGCACGTGATTACATTGGATAAATCGACACGAAATGCAAATGCTCACTATTTTGCCTCTGGTGGAGATGTGCCTGAACAAGCAATATCAATGGGAATTAAATCAATTATGCAAGCAGAAAAAATCATCTTATTAGTTTCTGGTAAAAATAAAGCTCGAGCACTCAAACGATTTTTTGAAGAAGAAATAACAGAAGATTTTCCAGCAACTATTTTGCACAAGCATGAAAATGTAACAGTAATTGCAGATAAAGCAGCGTTATCGGAGTTGGAATAAAACCTTAATTTAAGGTTTTATTCCTTCTTTTTATTAGATAGGTGACTCGACATATTTTTGTGTGTGTTTTTTTACGATTGCTTTATCACTTGTTAAATTTGTGATCCATTCTAAAAAATTATTTATATCGTTTATATGTACATAAACAATTAATTCAACTTTGTCTAAATAATTAATTGATTCAATAATGTGATCAGAATTACGTAATTCATTTTCTAAAGTTCCGAGTAATGGATATTCGATTATGATTGAATAACCTTGCATTAATTGTCTTTTCACAACACCTGTTTTTTTAATTGCTTCAGAAGTAGTTGATCCATAAGCTCTAATTAATCCACCAGCACCTAATTTTACACCACCGAAATACCGAGTGACAACAACGACAGTATCTTTGAGTTGTTGTTTTTTTAGGACTTCTAACATGGGAATTCCAGCCGTTCCGCTAGGTTCCCCATCGTCATTTGCTTTTTGTATTTCATCATTTTCTCCAATTAAATAAGCCGAACAATTGTGTGTTGCATCATGATGTTTTTTCTTTATCTCATAAATAAAATCTTGAGCTTCTTGTTCTGTTTCAGCTCTTTTAACATAACCTATAAATCTTGATTTTTGTATTAGAATTTCTTTTGATCCGAAAGAATTAACCGTATAATATTCTTTTAACATAAAGTGACCTCCAGTAATAAAAAATAATACTTTTAATTAAAGATATGTGTATAATTATATCATAGTCTAACAGATTATTAATGATGATTCTTTTGACTAGAATTAAAATAAATTAATAAGAATAATAAAGGAGTAATATAATGAAAATAGCATTAGTAACAGATAGTACAGCTTATTTACCAAAAGATATGATAGATAAATATAATGTTTTTGTAATTCCATTAAATATTATTTTTGAAAACGATTCCTATCGTGAAGGTGTTGATATTACAACGGCTGAATTTTATAAAAAAGTTAAAACAGAAGAAAATTTGCCAACAACATCTCAACCAGCTATAGGAGAAATGGTTAAATTATATGAAGAACTAAGCAATGATTATGATGCAATAATATCTATTCATCTTTCAAAACGACTTAGTGGCACTTTTGAAGCCTCACAAACAGCAGGTAACATGGTAGAGAATATACCAGTTTATTCAATAGATTCCACTATAACAACGATTCCCCAAGGTTTTTTAGTTATGGAAGCAGGAGAAATGATTAAAGATGGAATGGAAGTTGAAAGAATTATCGATGTTTTAAACAATTATATAAAAAATATGACTGCTTATTTTATGGTGGCAGATTTAAGTCATTTACAAAGAGGTGGTCGTTTATCAGGAGCCCAAAAAATTGTCGGTAGTCTTTTAAATATTAAACCAGTTCTTCACATAACTGATGGACAAATAAAACCATTTGAAAAAATACGTTCAAAGAAAAAAGCTCTTAAACGCATACACAATTTACTAGAACAAGATGCCCTTAATAAAACAATTAAGAAAGTGGCATTTGTTCATGCTAATAATGAACAAGGTGCATTAGAATTAGAAAAAGAATTTAAAGATAAATATCCATATATTGAGACGCATATAAGTTATTTTGGTCCTGTAATTGGTACTCATATAGGAGAAGGTGCACTTGGAGCAGCATGGTATTTTGAAAATTAATGTAAAGGAGAATGAAATGGATAACTTACCCAAAATGTTTAAAGAACTTAATCAGTTAGAAGCATCTTTTATTTCAAAAGATGCTTCTAAAAAAAAGCTTTTTGTTCCGATTGAACTCTATTCTACTGCTGTAAAATATCGAGGAAAACTTCTGACAAAAGATGAACTAGATATACCGATGAAAAAACTGAATTATTTAATAAAAGAAAACTACATTAAAATTTTACCATCAATAATTAGAAGAAATAATTTACCTTATTGTTTACGTTGTGAAAATAACGATGATACATACTTCGCAAATATGGATTGTAAAAAATGTTTTAAAATTCACTTATATTGTCGAAGTTGTTTGCAAATGAACCGGGTAATTGAATGTGAACCTCTATATTACTGGTATGATGAATCATTTATTTTTAAAGAACAAAGTAATTTAAGTCGTTGGTCGGGAAAACTTTCAAAAGCACAACAAGAAGGAGCAAATCAGTCTTTAAAAGCACTTCATGAACAAACAGATTTACTTATTTGGGCTGTCACAGGTTCTGGTAAAACAGAGCTCGTTTTTCCAGTTATTACAAAAGCGTTAGAAAAAGGAATGCGAGTGTGTATAGCAAGTCCAAGAACAGATGTAGTGAAGGAATTTAGACTTAGAATAGAATCAATTTTTAACAAGATAACAATAGCAGCTTTATATGCTAATAGTGAAGAAAAGGATGTTAATGCACAATTAATTATAACTACTAACCATCAATTACTTAGATTTAAACGTACATTTGACTTATTAATTATTGACGAAGTAGATGCCTTTCCGTATTCAACAGATGATCGTTTAAAAAGAATAACTAGTCGTTCTCGAAAGAAAAAAGGAACAACAATTTATTTAACAGCTACACCTAATCCTCTATTAAAAAAACAACCCACAGTCTTTATTCCCAAGCGATATCACGGACACCCACTGATCATTCCGCAAGTAAAATACAGTTATCAATTAAAAAAATCATTGCAAAAAAATAAACTTCCAAAAACCTTTAATCAACTGATTAGACATCGAAATAAACCACAAAGGCAATTACTCATATTCGTAGCTTCAATCAGATTATCCATCAAACTAAGAAAAGAAATAGTAGCTATTTTAGAGGAGAATAATTTAATTCAAAATAAGAATCAAGTCCAATCTGTGGATTCTCAAGATATAGATCGTAGCGAAAAAGTAAACGCTTTTAGAAAAAAAGATTTATACTGTTTAATTACAACAACAATTTTAGAAAGAGGTGTAACATTTCCTTCAGTTGATGTGATAGTAATAGGGGCAGATAATAAAATATTTACAAGTGCAGCTTTAGTTCAAATATCTGGAAGAGCAGGACGAAGTGTTAATGATCCTAATGGAAATGTATATTTTCTAGTTACAAATAATACAGAGGCAATTAAATCATGCTTAGCAGATTTAAAGTATATGAATCAATTAGCAAAAGAGTTCGAATTATGACATGTATTTACTGTTTTAAAAAAATTACAAAGACGCTATCATGGGAAAATGTTATTTTAGGTTATCGAAAAAAAGAGTTATGTCTTGAGTGCACGCATTCATTTGTAAAATTAATAACCCCCAAATGTGATGTGTGTGCAGCTGAATCAAAATTAAATTATTGTGCAGATTGCAAAGAGTGGTCAAAAAAATATAATCATCAAGATGTGTTGATTAAAAACTATTCAAATTATAAATATAATGATTTTGCTAAACAATATATAACTAACTGGAAATATCGAGGAGATTTTATTTTAATAGAAGGAATTAGAGAATTAATTGATCCTAACTTAAAGAATAAATTAATTGAGCTTGCTAAAACGCATACGATTGTACCAATTCCATTAAGTAAAACAAGATTATCCGAAAGAGCATTTAATCAAGCAGCTCTTATTGCAAGTTTAATTGGCGAAATAGATGAAACCCTATTAAGTCGGATTGATAATCAAAAACAGTCTAAAAAAACAAAGCAAGAAAGAATAAATACTATAAATAATTTTAAAGTAAATAAAAAAGTTTCAGGAAAGATTTTACTAGTAGATGATATTTATACAACAGGTGCAACGATAAGACAAGCAGCGTCTTTATTAAAAGAAAATGGTGCATCAGAAGTACGCTCATTTACATTTATTCGAAGTTAAAAATTGGAATAATTGAATTAAATAATTAAAAAGCAGGAAAAAAAGCTAAGAACAATGTATAATGAAAATTATAAATATATTTAAGGGGGACACTTATTATGAATTACAATATTCGTGGTGAGAACATTGAAGTTACTCAAGCAATAAGAAGTCATGTAGAGGAAAAGATTAGCAAGATTGAAAAGTATTTTGATACGCCTCCAACATCTGACGTAAATGTGAACTTAAGTGTCTATAATGAAGAACAACAAGTTGAAGTGACTATTCCAATGCCTAATTTACTATTGCGTGCAGAAGAGCAACATACGGATATGTATGCGGCAATTGATCTTGTTGTTGATAAGTTAGAACGTCAGATTAGAAAATATAAAACAAAAGTGAATCGTAAATTCCGTCAAGCAGGCTCTGCTAAACATCTTTTCGCAGAATTAGAAAAAGAACAAAGAGAAAATGCAGTTCAAGAAGATGAATCAGATATTGAAATTGTGAGAACAAAACGCTTTAATTTAAAGCCAATGGATTCTGAAGAAGCAATTTTACAAATGGATATGTTAGGACATGAGTTTTTCGTATTTACAAATGCCGACTCTAATGACACAAATGTTGTGTATAAGAGAAGAGACGGAAAATATGGCTTAATTGAGCCAACTAATTAATCATTAAGTAATAACGACTCCTAGTATAAAATACTTATACTAGGAGTTTTTTCTTGTATAAAGTGAATACGCTGGTTGGAATTAATTTATCTTATAATGAATCAAACCATTGATGTGATAATGTTTAAAGAGAAATGTCGAAAATTGTCGAAAAATAAACGTCAAAGGTCTGTATTTATGTTAAAAGGTCGTTTTTTTAATGAAAAACTTTTAAAACATTGTAGGTAAGCGAAAAACATTGTCGAATTTATGACAGAATTCAAATTTTACAGATTAGTCAAAAACTACCAATATATGGTATAAATAAACGTGTGCAAAAGAAATAGATGTCTAAACGTCTATTTAATACCTCTGATTAGGAAGAGTAACCATATCCCCATGGTTACTCTTTCAATACGTTTAAGCTTGATATATGTTTGGTAATTATGAATCGTATCTAAAAAATGTTATAATAAATATTGATAAATTTAACTTGAGGAGACTTAATAAATGAGTAATTTTCTTAAACGTATATTTGGAGATGGAACAAAACGTCAACTTAAACGTATTCAAACAGAAATTGATAAAGTAGAAATGTTAGAAGCTGAAATGCAAAAAATGTCTGATGAAGACTTAAAAAATAAAACAATTGAATTTAAAAAGCGTCACCAAGATGGAGAAACGTTAGATGACTTGGTCATAGAGGCATTTGCAGTAGTTAGAGAAGTATCACAAAGAGTATTAAAGATGCGACCGTTTGATGTTCAGTTAATGGGTGGAATTGTTTTACATGAAGGTAACATCGCTGAGATGAAAACTGGTGAAGGTAAAACATTAGCTTCAACCTTACCGGCTTATTTAAATGCTTTAACAGGGAAAGGCGTTCACATTATAACAGTTAACGAATATTTAGCTGAACGTGACTCTAATGAGATGCGTCCGTTATTTGAAGCATTAGGATTAACTGTTGGACTCAATATGAATGGCGTGGGAAGTGACGAAAAAAGAGCCGCATATGAATGTGATATCACATATGGTACAAATAATGAATTTGGATTTGACTATTTAAGAGATAATATGGTTTTATACAAAGAGCAAATGGTTCAACGACCATTAAACTTCGCTATAATTGATGAGGTAGACTCTATCTTGATTGATGAAGCTAGAACGCCTTTAATTATTTCAGGAAGTGCAGAAAAATCTGCTAACCTTTATGAAAGGTCAAACACATTTGTAAGAACACTAAAAAAAGAAGCTGATTATACTTATGATGAAAAAACAAAAGGTGTTCAATTAACTGAACAAGGTATAAACAAAGCTGAAAACTTCTTTAAAATTGAAAATTTATTTGATTTAGAAAATGTCACATTAACACACCACATTAATCAGGCGTTACGTGCTAATGTATCAATGCATCGAGACACAGATTATGTCATCGAAGATGGAGATGTGGTTATTGTTGACCAATTTACAGGACGTCTTATGAAGGGACGTCGCTATAGTGATGGTCTTCACCAAGCAATTGAAGCAAAAGAAGGCATGAGAATTCAAAAAGAAAGTATGACACTTGCTTCAATCACATTCCAAAACTATTTTAGAATGTATAATAAACTAGCAGGTATGACAGGAACAGCGAAAACAGAAGAAGAAGAATTTAGAAATATTTACAATATGGATGTCATTTCGATTCCAACTAATAAACCAATTATAAGAGATGACCGAGCTGATTTGATTTATAAATCAATGGATGCCAAATTTAAAGCTGTTGTAAACAAAATAAAGGAACTAAATGAAATAGGGCAACCTGTATTAGTTGGTACAGTAGCTGTTGAAACCTCAGAATTAATTTCAAGTCTTCTTAAAAGAGCAAATGTATCTCATAATATTTTAAACGCTAAAAACCATTATCGTGAAGCAGAAATTATAGAAAATGCCGGGCAAAAAAATGCGGTAACGATTGCAACTAATATGGCAGGTCGTGGAACTGACATTAAATTAGGAGAAGGTGTTATCGAACTCGGAGGTTTAGCGGTTATAGGAACTGAGCGACATGAATCAAGAAGAATTGATAATCAGCTAAGAGGGCGTGCTGGACGTCAAGGTGATCCTGGAATGTCGCAATTTTATTTATCGATGGAAGATGAATTGATGAGGAGATTTGGTTCTGATAACTTAAGAGCAATGATGGATCGGTTAGGAATTGAAGAAGATGAACCGATTGAAAGTAAAATGGTTTCTCGAGCAGTCGAATCTGCGCAAAAACGAGTAGAAGGTAATAACTTCGATTCGCGTAAGACAATTCTTTCATACGATGATGTATTAAGAGAACAGCGTGAAATTATTTATAAACAAAGAATGGAAATCATTGAATCTGGTAATAATGTTAGAGAAATTATCGAAAATATGATGAAAACAACGATCTCACGTGTAGTAAGTGTTAATACAAGTGATGAAGATGAAGATGAAGATAATTGGAATTTATCAGCTATTGTTGACTATGTAAATAGTAGGTTATTAGATGTTGATGAATTAACTAAGCAAGAATTAGAGAATAAAGATCCTAATGACATGCAAACAATAATATTAGCTAAAATCATCGAGAAGTATAATGAAAAAGAAGAAGAGTTAACAGAAGAGCAAATGCGCGAGTTTGAAAAAGTTATTTTACTTCGTGTTGTTGATACCAAATGGATGGATCACATTGATCAAATGGACCAATTACGTCAAGGTATACATTTAAGAGCATATGCTCAAAACGATCCATTAAGAGAGTATCAATTAGAAGGATTTAATATGTTTGAAGCGATGATTGAAAGTATAGAAGAAGAAGTATCTCATTATATTTTAAAAGCTCAAATTAGACAAAACTTGGAAAGAGAAAAAGTTGTTAAAGAAACAAAAGCAGTTTCTGGTGGGAATGGTGAAAAAGAAAAGAAAAGAAAACCATTTGTGAGAAAAGAAAATATCGGTAGAAATGATCCATGCCCTTGTGGTAGTGGAAAGAAATATAAAAACTGTCATGGGCAGTAAGTTATTAAAGATGGAGTGGTAGCAATGGATTTGACTGAAATAAAACAAGAAATAGATAAAATGAATGAACGATTAGATGATTTTAGGGGGTCTCTTTGACTTAGATCATAAAAAATCCGAGATTAAAAAATTAGAAGAAAAAATGAGTCAACCTAATTTTTGGGAAGACAATAATGCAGCTCAAACTGTTATTAATCAAGTAAATCTTCTTAAAAATAATGTTAATCAATATGAAAAAATATCTCAAAGACTAGAAGATAGTTTAGCAATGTATGAAATGATTAAAGAAGAAGCTGATGAAGAATTAATGGTTGAGTTGGATGAAGAAATTGAAAGTTTAATGAAAGTAATGAATGATTTTGAATTAGAAATGCTCTTAAGTGAGCCTTATGATGCAAGTAATGCTATCTTAGAACTTCACCCTGGTGCAGGAGGTACAGAATCCCAAGACTGGGCCAGTATTATGCTCAGGATGTATCAACGTTGGGCAGAAAAACGTGGCTTTAAAGTAGAAACTTTAAATTATTTACCAGGAGATGAAGCGGGCGTAAAAAGTGTGACACTTTTGATTAAAGGTCACAATGCTTATGGTTATTTAAAGTCTGAAAAAGGCGTCCATCGTCTTGTGAGAATATCACCATTTGATTCTTCAGGCAGAAGACATACATCATTTGTCTCTTGTGAGGTTTCTCCTGAGATGCCAGATAATGTTGAAATTGAAATTAATACAGAGGATATTCATATTGACACTTACCGAGCTAGTGGTGCTGGTGGACAACACGTTAATACAACTGATTCTGCAGTGAGAATCATTCATGAACCAACTGGAACAGTAGTGACAAGTCAACAAGAACGTTCTCAATTAAAAAACCGAGAGCTTGCAATGAAAATGTTGAAATCAAAACTATATCAACTTGAGATTGAAAAACAAGAAGCAGAAGTAGCAGCCTTAAGAGGAGAGCAAAAAGAAATTGGTTGGGGAAGTCAAATAAGGTCTTATATATTCCATCCTTACTCTATGGTGAAAGACCATCGCTTTGATTTGGATATTGGGAATGCTCAAGGTGTTATTGATGGCAATATTGAACCATTTATCGATTTATATTTAAGGTCACAAATGAACTAATTTTAAATAAGCAAGAAGTTAGATAAAATGGTTTAAATTATAACTAAAATAGGTTATAATTAAATATGTTAGTTAAAATTACAAGTAGGGGGGAATTAATATGAAAAAATGGTTAATGGCTATTATGTTTGGTGCAGTCCTTGTTCTAGGTGCATGTGGAGGCGGAGATGATGGTGCTTCTGAAGAACCTGCAGAGGATAATGCTGGAGAAACAGTAGATGCTGGCGAAGCTGAAGAAATTTATAAGCAAAGCTGTGCTAGCTGTCATGGTGGAGATCTTGAAGGTGGAGCTGGTCCAGCATTAGCGGATAATTCACTTTCACAAGATGAAATCGAAACAATTGTAGAAGAAGGTAAGCCAGGTATGCCTGGTGGGTTAGTTTCAGGAGATGATCTAACAACACTAGCAGAATGGTTAGCTGAACAATAATAAATATACTTAAAAGCAAAAAAAATTAGTTAATGTAATCATTAACTAATTTTTTTGCTTTTAAGTATAAATATTACAATTTCTGTAGAATGAAATATAAACGTAATAATTTGTTAAGAGAAATCTTGAAAAAACATGATATACTAAGTAAGGATATTTAAGAGTGCCTTCTTAAAACTATAAAATAGAAGCAAAGGTGATTAAGTGTAATGATTAATTTAAAAAATGTATATAAAACATATCCCAATGGGGTTGTTGCTTTAAATGGTATAGATATTCACATTGAACCAGGTGAATTTGTTTATGTAGTTGGACCGAGTGGAGCAGGTAAATCTACATTTATAAAGTTAATTTATCGAGAAGAAGTCCCTACAAAAGGTGATGTTATTATCGATGGTGTCGAAACAAATAAATTAAAAGCTAGTAAAGTTCCTTATTTAAGAAGAGATATTGGTGTCGTTTTCCAAGACTTCAAATTATTACCAAAATTAACAGTATATGAAAATGTTGCATTTGCACTTGAAGTTATTGAAGAAACACCTGAAGTAATTGAGGAAAGAGTTAAAGAAGTGCTTGAGCTTGTAGGTTTAGAGGATAAGGCAAAATCATTCCCACAAGAGTTATCGGGTGGAGAACAACAAAGGGTTTCAATTGCAAGAGCCATTGCAAGTAAACCTAAAATTGTCATTGCTGATGAACCAACAGGAAACTTAGATCCAGACACATCATGGGGAATCATGAAAACATTAGAAGATATTAATGCAAGAGGTACGACAATTATAATGGCAACACACAGTCAAGAAATTGTTAATACAATTAAAAAACGTGTAATAGCAATTGAAGATGGATTAATTGCCAGAGATGAAAAGCAAGGAGATTATGGTTATGAAATTTAATACATTTAAACGACACTTACGCGAAGGATCAAAAAACATTATTCGTAATGGTTGGATGTCAGTTGCGTCAATAGGTGCAGTAACTGTTACCTTAGTACTCGTTGGAACATTTGTTGCTTTAATGTTAAATATTAACGAAATGACAAAAAAAGTAGAAGAAGATGTTGAAATTAAAACATTAATTGAATCACAAGCAGATGAGGATGCAATTTCTGAAGTAGGCGATAAAATAAAAGCAATAAAAGAAGTTGACTCGATAAGTTTCTCATCAAAAAATGACGAGTTAGAAAATTTAATTGAGAGTTTTGGAGATGAAGGTGAAGCATGGGGATTATTTAAACAAGATAACCCCTTAAATCATGCTTACGTAGTAAAAACAAAAGATCCACGTGATACAGAGAATGTAGCAAGTCAGATTGAAAAATTTGATTATGTTCATAAAGTCAATTATGGAAAAGATGTAGTTCCACAATTATTTAAATTTAACACATACGCAAGAAATATAGGATTAGCATTAATTGTTGGTTTAGTTTTAACAGCTATGTTTTTAATTTCAAATACAATTAAATTAACAATTATGGCACGTAGTGAAGAAATTGGTGTGATGAAATTAGTTGGAGCAACAAATGGATTTATTAGATGGCCTTTCTTTGTAGAAGGACTACTATTAGGTGTACTTGGTTCTATAGTTCCTATTATTGTTATATCAACAAGCTATTATTATGTCGTTAGTAACTTTAGCGATAAAATCACATTAAGATTTGTAGAAATACTGCCGTTTAATCCATTTGTATGGCAGTTATCTGCTATTATATTAATTGTCGGAGCACTCATTGGTATTTGGGGAAGTGTCATGAGTGTAAGGAAATTCTTAAAGGTTTAACTAAAAGGAGAATATACTAAAGTGAATAAAATCGTTAAAATTATTATAGCAGCTGGAGTCTCAATGAGTATTTTGATTCCTACTGCGAATATTTCAGCAAATTCTATTGAGGAATATGAAGAAGAAATAAAAAAAATCGAAAAAGAAAAAAATAATCTAAATAACAAGAAAAATGAAATAAATAATAATAAAAAATCTGTCGCTAATGAAAAAGGAAAAAATAAAGAAGAACAAATGTCTGTAGAAGAGCAAATGCAAGTTATTACCAAAGAAGTAAATGAAACTGAGAAAAAGCTAACAGAAAAAAGTAATGAAATTAAACAAACAAATAGAGAAATTAAAGAACTTGAAGCAGAAATTAAACAATTAAATGATGAAATTAAAGAATTAAAAATAAGAATTAAAGAACGCGAAGACATGTTAACCAAAAGATTGAAGTCGATTCAAGAAGTTGGTGGAGAAGTTCAATATTTAGAAGTTATCTTAGGAGCGAAAAGTTTTTCTGACTTGATATCAAGATCAACAGCTGTTAATACAGTTATGGATTCAGATAAAGTCATTATGGAAGAACACGCAAAAGATAAAAAAGCATTAGAAACAAAAGAAAAACAAGTTCAAGAAAACAAGAAATCTTTAGAAAAGAAAAGAAAAAATCAAGATAAAGAAAAAGAGAAGTTAGCTGATTTAAAAAAAGAGTTAACCAATCAAAAGAAAAAACAAGCTAAAATCAAAGCTGAATTAGAAGAAAAATATGAAGATTTAGTCTTTGCTGAATTAACATTAGAAGAAGAAGAAGCTTTAATTGCTGGAGAAGCATCAGCATTAGAACAAGCTAAGCAGGTAGCGAAAAATGAGAAAACAAGATTAGAGAATGCAGAACGCAAAAGAATTGCTGAAGAAAAAATAGCTAAGAAAAAAGCTGAGCGAAAAGCTGCTCAACGTCAAATTGCTAAACAAGAAGCAAAAGAAAATAAAGTTGGAAAGCAGAAAGCTTCAAATCAAGCAGTTAGTAAAAACTCAAAATCAACTGAAAAAGTAGAAAATAACACTAAAGATGCATCAAATAGTGTAACAACCGTAGCTGCAGAACCCAAAACTAAAACATCACCAAAACCAACTAAAAAACCATCTGGTGGAGGTAGTTTTATAAGACCTGCATCAGGAGCAGTTTCATCAGAATTTAGCCCGAATCGTGTTCATCCTTTAACTGGTAAAGTAGCAGCACATAAGGGTATTGATGTAAGAGCTTCAACTGGTACACCAGTTTATGCTGCAGCTTCAGGTGTTATATCAAGTGCAGGATATAACAATGGTGGTTATGGTAACCGTGTTATGATCACTCATCACATTGATGGAAAAACTTACACAACTTTATATGCTCATTTAAATAGTATTTCAGTAAAAAGTGGCCAAGTAAGTCGAGGTCAGAAAATTGGAACAGTAGGTTCAACAGGAGATTCATCAGGTCCTCATTTACACTTTGAAATTCATAGTGGTGGTTATGGAAATCCTGTTAACCCGAGAAACCATATTAGTTTTTAAATAAAGCAAAAACATCTTACTTTTATAAAAGTAAGATGTTTTTTTTATAAGAAGTAGATATTCTGTTAGTTATGGTAGTTTGTGGTAAAATAAGAGGAGATGATTTTATTATACGGGGTGAATACATGCAAATATCAAAAACAAATATTGTCTTACTATTTATTAGTGTATTTATAATAGGTTTACTAGGTACTTATTATGGAACTAAAATAACTGAAACAGAAGTTCTAGAAACAAATCAATCACAAATTAATACACAGTCAATAGATAATATTGATAAAGTAGAACAAGCTTATAGTTTGATTGAACAGCATTATATTGAAGATGTTGAAGGTGATGAATTAATTGAAGGTGCTATCCAAGGAATGTTAAATACGCTTGATGATCCTTATAGTACTTATATGAATGAAAAAGCAACTGAAAACTTTAATGAACAAATAGAATCTTCATTTCAAGGTATTGGTACCGAAGTGAGTATGGTTGATGGAAAAGTTACAATCATTGCACCTATTAAAGATTCACCAGCAGAAAAAGCAGGTTTGAAACCAAACGATCAAATTATAAAAGTAGACGATGAAAAATTAGAAGGATTAGATTTAACAGAAGCAGTAGAAAAAATACGAGGTGAAGCAGGATCGAAAGTAAAACTTTCAATCATGCGTGGTGAAAATAATTTTGAAGTTGAATTAACTCGTGATGATATTCCCGTTGAAACTGTTTATGCATCAACAAAGAATATTGATGGTAAAAAAACAGGGATTATTGAAATAACAAGTTTTTCAGAAGATACCTCGACGGATTTTAAAAAGGAATTAACTAAATTTGAAGAAAGTGAAATTGATGGTTTAATTATAGATGTGAGAGGAAATCCTGGTGGTTTATTAGATTCTGTAGAAGATATGTTAATGGAGTTTATTCCTAAGAACACGCCTTATTTACAAATTGAAGACTCAGAAGGAGAAAAGGAACTTTTTTATTCTGAACTAGCTAATAAAAAAGAATATCCGATCTCTGTTTTAATTGATGAAGGTAGTGCCTCAGCATCAGAAATTCTTGCCGTAGCATTAAAAGAAGTGGGTTACAATGTTATTGGAACAAAGAGTTTTGGTAAAGGAACGGTTCAACAAGCAGTTCCATTAGGTAAAGATGGAATGATAAAGTTAACTTTCTTTAAATGGTTGTCTCCTGAAGGCAATTGGATTCATGAAAAAGGTGTTAAACCAACAAAAGAAGTGAAGCAACCTGACTATTATTATTCACATCCGATTCAAGTTGAAAAACCTTTTAAATTAGATCAATCTGATGAAAATATTAAAACAAGTCAAATTATGCTAGATGGATTAGGTTATAAAATTGAGCGTAAAGATGGCTATTTTGATCATCAAACTGCTCTTTCAATTGAAAAATTCCAAAAGAAGCATTCACTTAAAGTAACGGGAGAATTAGATAAACAAACAGCAAATACTTTAGAGTTAGAAATTATGCAAAGAATTAAAGATGGTAAAGACGATTTACAAATGAAAGCAGCTTTAGAAAGTTTATATAAATAAGTTTGAATGAAGGTGAATGATTTGTTAGAAATAGGAAAAGTAATCGTTAATCTTTTTTATAATCCTTTATTCTATTGGTTTTTCATATTTATATTTATCTTAAGTATTCAAAGAATTAGAAGTGAGCGAAACTTCTTTGGAATTAAAATTTTTGGAGTGTTTCATGAATGGAAAAGAACGCTATTAATATCCTTATTTAGTGGGTTTGTAGTCTCTATTATTTCAATTG
>Ga0079226_10002316_pt1 | contig 14685 bp, 15 predicted proteins | sample Poulit2014_FD_76345 | JGI IMG/M metagenome (GOLD analysis project Ga0079226, IMG submission 76345) | Agricultural soil microbial communities from Georgia to study Nitrogen management - Poultry litter 2014 | ecosystem: Environmental > Terrestrial > Soil > Agricultural land | place: USA: Georgia... | reverse complement strand
ATTTTATAATTTAAAGAAAGGATTTACTTTAATATGAAGAAATATACGATTCAAACTTATGGTTGTCAGATGAATGAACATGACTCTGAAAAGATCGCTTGGATGCTAGAACAAATGGGTTATGTTTTTACTAATAATAAAGAGAGTAGTGACCTAATAATATATAACACTTGTGCCATAAGGCAAACTGCGGAAGATAAAGTTTACGGACAATTAGGATCATTAAAGGAACTAAAACGAAATAATCCTGATCTAATCATATGTGTATGTGGGTGTATGACGCAGATAGAAAGGTCAAGGAATATAATTAATTCTAAATATAAGCATGTTGATATAATATTTGGGACAAACAATATTCATAAATTACCTCAGCTAATTATGGCTCATGAACAAACTGGGGATATGATTATAGATGTCATTGAAGAAAGTAGAGAGATTAACGAAAATATTAAATCTAACCGAACTCATCAGCATAAAGCATATGTAAACATAATGTATGGTTGTAATAATTATTGTAGTTACTGCATAGTTCCATATGCTAGAGGTCAGGAAAAAAGTCGAGAACCTGAAAATATAATACAAGAAATTAATAAACTATCAGCCTCTGGATACAGAGAAATTACTCTACTTGGTCAAAATGTAAATTCCTATGGAAAAACACTGCAACAAAATTATAATTTCGTTGATTTATTAAAAGATATAAATACAATTGAAGGAATTGATAGAATACGATTTATGACCTCCCACCCTAAAGATATTTCTGATGAATTAATAGAGGCATATGGAGAACTAGATAAACTATGTAATCATCTTCATTTACCTATACAATCAGGAAGCAATAAGGTATTAAGAAATATGAATAGGAAATATACACGTGAAGAATATTTAAATAAAATTAGAAAAATTCGTAAAGTCGTACCAGATATATCAATTACTACCGATATAATAGTAGGCTTTCCTGGAGAAAGTGAAAAAGACTTTCGAGATACTTTAAATTTAGTGGAGGAAGTAAAGTTTGATTCTGCATATACCTTTCTATATTCGATTAGAAGTGGTACACCTGCGTCTAAAATGAAAGATCAAATAGATTATACAACTAAACATAATAGATTCCAAAAACTTTTAAACACTTTAAACCGAATCAGTTTGGATAAGAATCAAAGTCTTATAAATAAAGACAAAAAGGTACTTATTGATGGAATCAGTAAGAATGATTCTAAAATTCTAATAGGACGTACAGAAAGTTCTAAATTAGTACATTTAAAAGGAAAAAAAGATTTAATTGGCAAAATAGTAAATGTAAGAATAAATGATGCTAATACCTTTACATTAAAAGGGCAACAAATTTAATTAATAGAATACGGAGGTTTTAGTTTGGAAAATTTAACTCCTATGATGAAACAATATATGAAGTTAAAAAAACAGAATGAAGATTCTATTTTATTTTTTAGATTAGGAGATTTCTATGAAATGTTTTTTGAAGATGCAATAATTGCTGCAAAAGAGTTAGAAATTGCTCTTACACAACGTGATTGTGGGATGGAGGAAAAAGCTCCTATGTGTGGTGTTCCACATCATGTAGCTGATACTTATATATCCAAATTAGTTAGCAGAGGATATAAGGTAGCAATAGGTGAACAGGTACAGAATCCTGCAGAAGCAAAAGGAATCGTAAAGCGTGAAGTAGTTAGAGTTATTACACCAGGAACTATAACTGACACACAGGTACTAGATGAAAAAACAAATAATTTTCTTTCTTCTATTTATATGGATGAATCAGGGGTAGGATTAAGTTATGTAGACAATTCTACTGGTGAAATGTTTACTACCGAATTTTCTGATAATGAGGATAGAATGTATCAATTTATTATAGATGAATTAGGTAAAGTTTTACCTTCTGAAGTTATTTGCAATACAAAATTTATGGAAAACCAAAAATATATAGATATTATTATAAATAGGATTAATCCCTATTTTAATATTTACGATGATATTAACAAGGAAGAAAATGTTAAATATCAAATGATATTAGATTTTTTTAAAGTTGAAAATTTAAATTCTCTAGGAATCGATGGATGTATGTATTCAATATTATCAATAAATAAGCTTTTTCAATATCTATTTGATACACAAAAAAACACTTTAGATCATATAAATAATCTTTCATATTATGAAGCTAATAACTATATGATTATGGATATCAACACTAGAACTAATTTAGAAATACATGAAACTATTCTAACACGAGAAAAAAAAGGGTCTTTAGTTAGTATTATAGATAAAACATGTACAGCTATGGGTGGAAGATTATTAAGAAACTGGATCGAAAAACCTTTAGTTGACATGAAAGAAATAGATAAAAGATTAAATATGGTGGATTTTTTTGTACAGAATATTAGGATGAAAGACGATATTAAAGAAAAGTTAGATCGTATATATGATATTGAAAGACTTTCAGTAAAGATTTCCAATGGTAATTGTAACGCTAGAGATCTTATATCATTAAAAAATTCCATAGAAGTGTTACCAGAATTTAAAAATTTATTAACTTCTTATAATAATAAAGAATTAAAAAATATTGGTCAATTAATAGACCCTCTAAATGACTTATTTTATTTAATAGATAACTCTATACATGATAATCCCCCTATTTCTATCACGGAAGGTAACTTGATTAAAGAAGGATACAATAAAGAATTAGATGATATAAAAGCCAATAGTACTAAAGGGAAAAAATGGTTAACTGATCTAGAATCTAAAGAGCAAGAAAAAACAGGTATCAAAAATTTAAAGGTTGGATATAACAAAGTCGCTGGATATTTTATAGAAGTAACTAAGTCTAATATACCTATGGTACCTGAATATTTTATTAGAAGACAAACTCTTACAAATTCTGAAAGATATTATACAGAAGAATTAAAATCTATGGAATCTAAAATAATAGGTGCTGAAGAACAATCTCTAGAATTAGAATATCAATTATTTCAATCAATTAGAGATGATATTAAACAAGAAATTATAAGACTTCAATATGTAAGTAAACTAATCTCAATTATAGATGTTATAGTATCATTTTCTACAGTAGCTAATGAGAACAATTTTGTAAGACCTGTTTTAAATAATAAAGGATATATAAAAATTAACGAAGGAAGACATCCAGTAATAGAAAAAATGATTAATAATGAATTATTTGTCCCAAATGATACTTATTTAGATAGAGATGAATATATGATTCAGATTATTACAGGTCCTAATATGTCGGGAAAATCAACCTATATGAGACAAGTTGCTATCATAACTCTTATGGCCCAAATTGGTTCCTTCGTGCCTGCTACAAATGCTAAAATAGGAATTGTAGATAGAATATTTACCCGTATAGGTGCATCAGATAATCTGTCACAGGGTGAAAGTACCTTTATGGTGGAAATGAACGAAGTAGCTAACATTATGAAAAATGCAACGAAAAATAGTTTAATAATACTTGATGAAATAGGTAGAGGAACAAGTACCTATGATGGCCTAAGCATCGCATGGGCTGTTATAGAAGAAATTGCAAATAATATTCATGCCAAAACCTTATTTGCAACTCATTACCATGAACTAACTCAATTAGAGGAAAACTTTGATCAAATTAAGAACATGAATATCTCAGCCAAAGAGAAAGGTGATGATATAATTTTCTTAAGAAAAATAATTAAAGGTAGTACAAATAAGAGTTATGGAATACAGGTAGCAAGATTAGCTGGAATAGATAATAATATTATAAAGCGTTCAAAAGAAGTGTTAAACATTATCGAAAATTCACATGAAATAAGTCTTAATGATACAGAGCAAAAGGATAAACAACAATTTAATATAGTCGATTATAGGAAAGAATATTTTATTAACAAAATAAAAAATATTAATATTGATAAACTAACCCCTATAGAGTCAATGACTATATTAAATGAATTAATAAGAGATGCATCGGAGTTTAAGGAGAATGAATAAATATGGCTAAGATTCAAATACTTGATAATTTAACTATCCAAAAAATTGCGGCAGGGGAAGTAATAGAAAATCCTGCTTCAATAGTAAAAGAATTAATAGAAAATTCCATAGATGCTAATTCTAATAACATTATTATTGAAATTAAAAATGGTGGAAAAGACTATATTAGAATTACTGATAATGGTGATGGTATACCTACAGAAGATTTGGATATGGCTTTCAAAAGACATTCTACATCTAAATTAACGAATATAGAAGATATATACAGCATTATGTCACTAGGCTTTAGAGGTGAAGCGTTATCGAGTATCTCTAATGTTGCTAAGGTTGAAGTCTTATCTAAAATTAAAGATTCATCGGCAGGTATTCATGCTTTTGTGGAAGAAGGTAAGATACTATCAATGGATAATATTGGATGTCCTAAAGGTACTACTATGATAATTCGAGATTTGTTTTATAATTTACCAGTAAGACAAAAATTTTTAAAAAGCAGTAGATCGGAATCTAATACAGTCAATGATATAATAAATAAATTAGCATTAGGTCATAATGAAATATCTTTCAGATTTATAAAAGATAATAGAACAATGCTTCAAACTAATAAAACTAAGAATCTACTAGATACTATATACGCTATATTAGGAAAAGAGTTCTCTGATAATCTGATACCTATAAATTTTGAAGATAATTATATTAAAATTAATGGTTTTATATCAAATAATAAGTTATATAGAGGAAATAGAAGTCACCAGTATTTATATATAAATAAGCGTAATATCAAAAACTATGATATTTCTAAAGCTATAGAAAGTAAATATAAATCCTTAATACCTTTAAATAGATTTCCTATATTTGTATTAGATATCGAACTAGATCCTAAAGAATTGGATATCAATATACATCCAACTAAACAAGAAATAAAATTTATAGATAAAGATAGAGTTATAAAATCAATTATTAATGTTATCAATTATAATCTTTTTTCAAATATTGATATACCGAATATAAAATTTAAAAAAGAAAAAAAAGTTACAAAAGAAGAGGTACCTAAATTATTTGAACTTAGCCAAGAATCCAAACAAAGTAATTCACCAAAGGATTTTATAATTAAAGATTTTATAGTAACTGACTTTACTAATATAAAACCTACTGATAATCTTAAAAAAGAGGATATGTATATAAAAAATACAGAAAATCCTAATATTAAACAAAGTATTAACAATCAAAGAAAGCAAATCCAGAATAAGGTACCTAAAAAAACCAATGAAGAACAAAAAATCAGGGATTATTTATTAGATATTTTCCCCATAGGTAAGATATTTAATACTTATATAATTGCAGAAAGTAAAACTGATGAAAAGGTATTTTTTATAGACCAACATGCTGCCCATGAAAGAATTATGTATGAAAAATATAAAAAGGAATATGAGGAAGAAGAAATAATTGTACAGCAGTTGATATCTCCAGAGATTATTGAAGTAACTAATACAGAAATATCTAAATTCAAAAATCACATGGATATTTTTATACGATTAGGTTTTGATGTAGAAGAGTTTGGGTCTAATAGTATTGCACTAAGAGGAGTTCCTTTGATTTTTGGGATTCCTAGTGGTAAAACTTTATTTTTAGATGTTTTAGATAATATAGATAATATAAATACTAAGATAAATAGTGGTTATGATACTAAAATAGATAAAATAATGAAAATAGCATGTACAAACTCTATAAAAAGTGGTGACCAAATTAATAATATTGAAATATTAGAACTATTTAAAAATTTACACAAATGTCTTAACCCATATACATGTCCTCATGGAAGACCTACTATGATTGAAATAACTAAAAAAGACATAGAAAAGGAATTTTTACGTATAATGTAATAAAGGATGATTTAATGAAAGAAAACTTACTAGTATTAATGGGACCTACTGCTGTAGGAAAAACTAAAGTATCAATCAATTTAGCTAAAACATTAAATGGTGAAATTATTTCAGCAGATTCTATGCAAATTTATAAATACATGAATATTGGTACAGCTAAGATTACTAAGTTAGAAATGGAAAATATACCTCACCATCTATTAGATTTTATAAACCCAGATCAAGAATATACCGTATCAGACTATCAACGAGATGCATCTAAACACATTACAGAAATTAATGAAAAAGATAAATTACCTATAGTTGTGGGAGGTACAGGACTTTATATAAATTCATTAGTATATAAATTGAACTTTGCAAGAATACCACCAAATTATTTAATAAGAGATAAATATGAATCATTAGCTGATAAACATGGTAATGTATACATTCACAATAAACTTAAAAAAATAGATGAGGATAGTAGCCATAGAATTCATATAAATGATAAAAAAAGAATTATTCGTGCTTTGGAGATATATGAATTAACAGGTAAGACTATGTCCGAATATAATGAAAGCTTTAGACAAAAAAATAATAAATATAATTTATCTATGATATGTCTTAATATGGATAGATCCAGGTTATATGAGAGAATTAATCAAAGGGTTGATAAAATGATAAATATGGGTCTAATTGAGGAGGTACAAAACTTATTAAATTTAGGATATCAAAAAAATTCAATCGCACTCCAAGGTATTGGATATAAAGAAATTGTTGATTATTTAGAAGGAGATATTAATTTAGATTATGCAATTGAAAAAATTAAACAGGGAAGCAGAAATTATGCTAAACGACAATTGACATGGTTTCGTAGAGATGAAAGAATTAAATGGATAGATGTAGACGAATTTAATCAGATAAGTGATTTAAGTTCCTATATTAAAAATTATATAAAATCACAATTTTAAAAGTTTGATTATAAATATTTAAAAATAATAATACTAAAATGCATCCTATTCATAGGATGCATTTTAGTATTATTATATTCTTCTAAACAAACCTATTACTTTACCTAAAATGCTTATATCACAAGTATATATAGGATCCATAAATTGATTTTCTGGTTGTAATCTAATTCTGTTTTCTTCTTTAAAAAACCTTTTAATAGTAGCTTCTTCTTCTAGAAGGGCTACTACAATATCACCATTATTGGCACTTGTTTGTTCTTTTACTAATACTAGATCTTCATCTAATATACCCACATCAATCATACTCTCTCCTTGAACCTTTAATAAAAATACATCGTGTCCTTCAACTAAATCTAAGGGGACTGGATAAGTATCTTCAATATTTTCAACAGCTAAAATAGGTTCTCCCGCTGTTACTTTACCAACAATAGGTATATCAACAGTTTTTTTCTTTATGAGTAGAAAATCATCCTCTTTATCTAAAATCTCTATGGCTCTTGGTTTAGTTGGATCTTTTCTAATATACCCTTTTGATTCTAATTTTTCTAAATGACTATGAACTGTAGATGTAGACTTTAAGCTTACTCCTTTACATATCTCTCTTACAGCCGGTGGATATCCCTGTCTTTGGATTTCATTTTTTATATATAGTAATATTTCTATTTGCTTTTGAGATAAGTCTTCATACATATGTATAACACCTCACCTTATATTTTTTTAATTAAGATAATTATATCATAGGAACAAAAATTATTCAAACAAGAGTTCTTTTTTTAAAAAAACTATTGACAATAAACAAATGTTTGTGTAGAATATATTTAGAACAATTGTTCAGAACAAATGTGTGAGGTGGAATATGAAAAAATATAGGGTAGTAAACAAAAACAGGTTTTATTTATTTATTACATCACTTCTAATTATTATACTTATTATCAGTACTTCATTTATATCATCACTTAAAGCTCATGGTATGGTTTTAAAAGAAAACTATAAAGAGTACACAGTTTATCCAGGTGACACCTTATGGAACATAGCTTTAAAATATAAACCTAATAATTATGATGTCCGAGATATGGTTTATGAAATAAGAGATTTCAATGATATGAATACTTTTTATATTACTCCTGGTGAAATACTAAAAGTTCCCGTAATAGAAAATTAAGATAAAAAATAAGAAGATATTTAGCTAAATATCTTCTTATTTTTTATTATTCTAATTATTTTTTCTATTAGCTAAAGGGTTTTGCTCAATGGCATTTCTAAGTCTATCATCATCAGTATGCGTATATATTTGAGTAGTAGACACAGATTCATGCCCTAAGATCTCTTGTAATGCTCTAATATCTACATTACCATGTTTGTACATAAGAGTAGCTGCAGTATGTCTTAATTTATGAACTGAATAAACCTTTGTATCTAATCCAGCTTTGTCTAAATATTTATCTACCATATGTTGAATAGCTCGATTACTCATTCTATTTTTCTGTTGGCTTATAAACAAAGCTTTTGGATCATTAACCTTTTTTGGTCTAACCTCTTGATAATCTTTAAGAGCACTAACACAGGCACTATTTAAGTATATTGTCCTTTCTTTATTACCTTTACCTATAACAGTTAAGCTATCTTCATTATTAATTTTATCAACATCAATACTACTTAACTCAGATAATCTTAATCCACAATTTAAAAATAACATAACTATAGCATAATCTCTTTTCCTATATTCTTCATTCTCATTCCTAAGAATAACATTTAATAAATTTTCTGATTGTCTCAATGTAAGATATACGGGATGTCTTGACTTTACTTTAGGAGACTCTAGACCTTGTGTTGGATTTTCATCTAAAACATTGATAGTGTTGTGTAAGTATCGGAAAAAAGATCTGAGGGAGGCTACTTTTCTTGATTTAGTAGCATTTCCATTATTTCTTTCTCTGTCAGCATGTGCTATATATGCATGTAAGTCTCTAATATTTATTTTTCTAATTAAACTTATTTCCACATCTGATATATTGATGTCTTCAAAAGGTATATTAGAATCAACAAGCTTGTATCTTCGTTTAATAAATTTAAAAAATGTTCGTAAATCAAAATAGTACTCTCTTATAGTACTAGATGATATGCCCCTAACAGATTCCATATAATTTAGATAATCTTCTACAATAACTGGTATACTCAAATTTCATCACTTCTTTCCTAAATTTCTATAAGATGTCACAAAATAGTTATTTTGTGACATCTTATAGACTATTATAACATATATAAATAAATCTTTCTAAGAAATCTTATTTTTATCTCGTATAAGATATACCGTTAAGCATTATATTTTATCAACTTCTTTAAATTCCAAAAAATAATCCCCAGAACTCTTTTTAAAGAGATAATTTATCTATACCTATAGATTACTATTTATACAAAGTAAAATTGAATACGGGTCAATTTTAAGCGTAATTCTACTTTTTCATTAATCATTATTATATATCCTGATTATATATCCTGGCTATAAATGTCTTTTAGCACAGTTTGAATTATAAATAATGAATCATAGAAAGATGATTCATATTGATGTAGCATTGCATTATAGTGATCTATTCCTCTATCTGTAATTTTATATCTTCTAATTGACCTTTTTAAAGGTTCTTCCCACCAACCCTCTATATTCCCATCGGATTCTAATTGTCTTAATAGTGGATATATCATCCCAGGACTTGGAGTCCATTTATTTCCTAACCTATCACTTATTTCTTCTTTAATTTTATTCCCATAATAAACTTTATCTTTTAATAAATGTAAAATATATAATTTAACAAAAGCTGTAGTACTTATAGTTGTTGGGAATTGTCTTTGTCTTTGCCCTTTATTTGATGTCATATTATCATCTCCTTTAATTTTGGCATCTTATTTAAATCAATATAGTATTTTCCTAGCAACAAATCACCTTTAACTATATCCCCGTGGCAATCCGAACCTCCAGTTTCTATTAAATTGTTTCGTAAAGCAATTTTCCTGAATTTTTTAACCTCTTCTTCATTATGTGAAGGATGTATCGATTCCAGTCCATCAATACCACACTGAATACAGTACTCTACAATATTCATATTGTTCAATTGACCTGGATGAGCTAATATAGAGATTCCTCCAACGCTTTTGATAAGTCTTATAGTTTCACTTATACTAAAACTTTCCTTTTCCACATATCCCATCTTTCCTTTAATTAAATATTTATCGAACCCTTCTTCTATAGTACTTACATAGTTATTTTGAATTAAAGCTTTAGCTATAGGTACTCTACCAACAAATTTTTGATTAGAGTTTTTTAATAAATCTTTATAATCTATCATAATCCCTTGTCTATTTAACTTACTTATTATTTTCATCCCTCGTCTCTTTCTAGATTCACTTAAATATTTTATCTTTTTAATCAATTTAGGATGTTTATAATTTTTTATATATCCTAAAATATGAACATCTGACTTATTATACATACAGCTAAATTCTATTCCAGGAATTATGTAAAACTCATTAATATCTTTACCATAGTTTACAGCTCTGTCAATAGATGCTATAGTATCATGATCTGTAATAGATATTCCAGATAAATTCCTACTATAGGCTATATCAATTATCTCTTCTGGACTATATCTACCATCAGAATAATATGAATGTATATGTAAATCAAACCTCATATTAGCACCTCCTATATTATATACACATAAAAACACCAAAAACTATACAAAAAAACCTACTGTACCCTAGGATACAGTAGGTTTTTATTATCTTGGTTCTACAATTAATTTCATCGCTGTTCTCTCTTCACCATCAATTTGAATATCAGTAAATGCTGGAATACAAATCAAATCCATACCACTTGGTGCTACAAACCCCCTAGCTATAGCTACAGCCTTAATCGCTTGATTTAAGGCTCCTGCTCCAATTGCCTGAATTTCAGCCTTGCCTTTTTCTCTCAACACACCCGCAAGTGCTCCAGCAACTGCATTTGGAGTTGAATTTGAAGATACTTTTAATACATCCATTTCATAGCCCCCTTATATACTAATTAAATACATTTATTATTCTATATTTATTCCCATTAATTATTTAGCATATTCAATAGCTCTTGTTTCCCTTATAACATTGATCTTAATTTGACCTGGATAATCCAATTCCGACTCTATTTTTTTAACTATATTTCTTGCAGTATGCACTGTTTGTTTTTCATTAACCTGTTCAGGTTTAACCATAATCCTAATTTCTCTTCCAGCTTGTATAGCAAAAGATTTTTCAACACCTTCCATAGAGTTAGCTATTTCCTCTAATTTTTCTAGCCTCTTAATATAAGCTTCTAGCGTTTCTCTTCTTGCACCCGGTCTAGCAGCAGATATGGCATCAGCAGCTTGTACCAAAACAGCCTCTACAGTAGATGCTTCAACATCTCCATGATGAGCTTCTATTCCATGCAAAACTTCTTTTGATTCCTTATATTTTCTAGCTAGATTAACCCCTATATCAACATGTGGACCTTCAATTTCATGATCAACTGCTTTTCCTAAATCATGTAATAATCCAGCTCTCTTCGCAATCTTAATATTAGCTCCTAATTCAGCAGCCATCATTCCAGCTATATGAGAAACCTCTATTGAATGTTTCAAGACATTCTGCCCATAACTAGTTCTATATTTCAATCTACCTAAAAGCTTAATAATCTCTGGATGTAAATTATGAACTCCAACATCGAAAGCAGACTCTTCACCAGTTTCTTTAATTATAGAATTTATTTCTTCTTTTGCTTTTTCAACCATTTCCTCTATTCTTGCTGGATGAATCCTTCCATCAGTTATTAGTTTTTCTAAAGCTATCCTAGCTATCTCCCTTCTTATAGGATCAAATCCCGACAGGACTACAGCTTCAGGGGTATCATCAATAATTAAATCTATCCCCGTTAAAGTCTCCAATGCTCTTATATTCCTACCCTCTCTACCTATTATTCTACCTTTCATTTCATCATTGGGTAATGAAACGACAGTTACTGTTGTTTCAGCTACATGATCTGCAGCATATCTTTGAATAGATGTAGAAATAATTTCTCTTGCTTTCTTTTCAGCCTCTTGCTTAGCTTCTGATTCCATTTCTCGAATCATAGCAGCTGATTCATAAGATATTTCCTTCTTAATATTATTTAATAAAAGTTCTTTTGCTTCTTTTGAAGTTAGTCCAGAAAGTTTTTCTAATTTTAATAATTGTTTATCATATAGTTCATTAATTGAAGCTCTCTTACTTTCTAACTGTTTGTTTTTTCTAGTTAACAACTCTTCCTTTTTTTCTACAGATGCAGATTTTCTATCTACATTTTCCTCTTTACTTAAAATTCTTTGTTCTAACTGTTGAATCTCAATTCTTCTTTCTCGATTCTCTTTATCTGATTCAGTCCTAAGTTTATGAATTTCTTCTTTAGCTTCTAGCATAAGTTCTTTTTTAAGCGATTCACTTTCTTTTTTTGCATTTTCTTGAATTTGCTCAGATAATAACTCAGCATTTTTTATCTTACCTTCTCCGATATTTTTTCTTATATAATATCCAAGAATAATTCCAATAATTATTGCAAAAATTACATATATAATTTCAGCCAATAATTAACACCTCCACCTATATTAAATTTTCAAGTTCCATACTACACTATTCCATTTTAAACATTTTATAAATTAAATAATTTTTTTAATAAATAAGTATATTACTGTATGGTTAGACATCTTTATTTTATTACTTATCAATAACAATGTCAAGCAATAATTAAAGCTCGATAGTATCTAGGATCTAGAGAAGTCAAACATATGTGACACAGACCCCTGAAACTTCTCTAAATAATGCTTAGATTCTATAAATTTCTAAATGGTTATTTTGTCAAAGGGGAAAGCAAAGCGACCCTCGATTAAATAATCATTTAGAAATACAGTCTTAAGCAGCATTTTTTAGAGTAATATTCCTTAACTATTTCCTTTGGTACTTTGAAATTAAGTATTCTTCTTGATATGTTGTTACATTGTATTATGCCTTTTAAATAATTTCTCCATTTGCTTATAACTACTAAATCGTCTTCTATTGTAGAATAATTTATTGTCTAACCTATGACTACGCTCTACTATTCCGTTTTGCTATAGTGAATAGGAACAAAGTTCTTTTATGCTTTATATCTAGATTTTCCAAATATTTTTCAAATCTAATCTTTTTATTTGTAATATCCTGATCATTAACAAATTCGATTCCATTATCTGTTTGAACCAGTTTTATTTGAAACCCTAATTTATCTTCTAATCGTGTCAGGAAGTTAGATGTACTGGCTGTTATTTGATAGTATCTACTATGGTGACTTGCAAATCCAATGTATTCATTAGGTACATGCTTTACATCTATTTCTACTCGTTCACCTGGATAAATAACTGAAGGTTTATGATAGTTAGATTTAGGGTAACTTTTTCTCTTCTTTAGTTTGTTTAATCCCATATTCCTTATTTATCTACACATAGAATCATAAATTCTTACACAACCTTCATCTTTAAGCTTACGATAGACCTGTGCTAGTCCCTCATGGGAATGGTAGTGATATTTATGCTTGATCAGATTTAGTTCTTCTTCTGTATATTGATTTAGATGGGAGTATGACCTTGTACTTTTATTAGCAAGGAATCTTACAGTTCCATCATATTTTTCCCTTCATCTCTATACTTGCTGTCTGCTAGTATGATATCTTCTGGCTCATTTTGCATTGTTATCATACCTAATTGCATATTCAACTACTCGCTAACGAAATCTCATTTCTTCTGTTATAATTATCTTCATAGGAAAGGTCCTCCGATTTTTGTTTGTTGTGGTAAACAATATTATATCAGAGGCCTTCCCTATTTCTATGTTTTCTTGCCACAAATTTATTATCTCACTTCAAAGCAATAATTAAAGTTCTATAGCAGTTACAACACTTTGAGAACCTTCTAAATCTACTCTATAGCTATTATTACTTAATGCAGATAGATGCTGATTATGGGTAACCATAATTATTTGTCTGTTGAACATGTCACAACTATAATTTAAAAAGTCTCCTACATTAAATATATAATCCTCACTTACATGTTTAGCCGGCTCGTCTAATATAAGCGGACCCTCTATTACAGGTTTATGGATTTCTAAAAAAGCTATTCTTAAAGCTAAAGAAATTATATCTACAATCCCCCCACCTCTTGCTAATTCAGGCTTATTTGTAATAGTAAGTCCATCTACTTTGTTTTCTATATAAAAAGAAGCACTAGCTTTATTTCTTAAATTACCAATTTCTATAATAAATTTCATATCTGATTCAAATATAAATTGTAAACACTTAGTAACTAAATTCTCTATCTGTTCTTTTGCTTGATCCCGAGCAAACTCTGCAGTCTTTTGATACAATATAATAACTTTATCCAATACCTCAATTCGATGATGCAATTCATCACTATTTTTTTTGTATTTATTTAACTGATTTAAAATCTGTTCTTCTTTACCCTTTTCTCTAGAAATAAAGGATGACAATTTTTCTAATCCATCTTCGAGATCCCTAATGTTATCAATCATTATATCACTTCTTTTCTAAAAGATCTTTTGGTAATAACTTATTAGCTTCATTAAATAAGGCTTCAATCTCTTGAGATAAGTTTTCTATCTCATCATCTAATTCATTAGGTTTTATCCCTAGTTCTTTCAACTCATTTATTATATCCTCTTCCTGCCTTTTTAATTGTTCTAATCTAGCTTCGGCTCTATATTTTAGTGATTTGGCTTTTTCCAAATTATTTTTTAAATGATTTAATTCTTTCTCGTAATTCACCTTTTATCCTCCT
>Ga0079226_10002315_pt1 | contig 14685 bp, 9 predicted proteins | sample Poulit2014_FD_76345 | JGI IMG/M metagenome (GOLD analysis project Ga0079226, IMG submission 76345) | Agricultural soil microbial communities from Georgia to study Nitrogen management - Poultry litter 2014 | ecosystem: Environmental > Terrestrial > Soil > Agricultural land | place: USA: Georgia... | reverse complement strand
CCAGTTTTAGATCTTGAAATATTTCTCCCCATGATTTGAAATTTGAGTTTGTTGTCAGTATGGTGCTTTTCTTTTCATATCTTATATCAATGAGCTGGAAAAACACCTTTACATCATCCTCGTCTATCGGCAGATAGCCAATTTCATCAATAATGAGTAGTTTATATTTCGCATAATGTTTAAGCCTTGCTTCTAAGCGATTTTCCAGTTTTGCTTTTTTAAAATTATGAATGAGATCATTGCACTTAATGAAATAGGTGCTTATTCTTTTCTTTGCTGCCACAATACCAATGGACGTGGCTAAATGCGTTTTTCCTACACCACTTGAGACTAAAAATATAATGTTATCTTTCCGTTCGATAAAGCGTAATGTCGCAAAATCTAATATCTGTTCTTTATTCACGGAAGGTTGAAAGGAAAAATAAAAGTCCTTTATTTCCTTTAAGTTAGGGAACGTGGCTACCTTCACCATTGATCTCACCATATTGATTTCTTTCATGTCAATTTCATAATCCGAAAGCTTTACTAATGTATCCACAAAAGATAGTTGGTTATTATTCATAAAGTCAATTGTTTCATAAATGTGGGTAACCATCTGATTTAATTTAAGATATTCTAGGTTGTGGATTAACTTCTTGTAACTATTACTCATGTTCGTCCCCCCCCATTAATTGCTTCCAAATTCTTTAATGCTAATTCATCAATGTCATCCACATAAGGAATAGTTAGCCTTTAAATGATCCGTATAGTGCTCCTGTTTGTAATTTAACTTTCTTTCCGTAATTTTATGGCGCACAATTAAATCCATGTTATAATAGACATGTATATGGTTATCATAAACTTGTAGGCTTACATGTTTTCCGATGAATCCATCTGGTACGGAGTACTGATTGGATTTGTAAGAAAACATATTGGAAGCATTGATTTTTATAAGTGTATGATTGATTTTATAGGTATCTCTTATTTGTTTCCGTGGCAGGGAAGATAAGAGATCTTTTTCTTTTGGAAACAGAGGGATTGGGATTTTTCCTGTCCCTTGATGAAATTCGTTATTAACCCGATTACACAATTTTTGTGTATGTTGACTCTACTCCTCATAATTGAATTTCCCCTGATAAGCATGGAGCTCATCAATTATTTTCATTGGGGCTTCCACTTTCGCCTTCGTTTGTGGCCTCCCAGCAATACAGGGTTTTACTTCAAACTGAAAATCCTTTGTGAATTGACGGAAACGTATATTTATTTTTCCCTTCTAGTATGCAGTTCTTGCTTCATCCATGATTGTTTTCATATTATCCACAAGCAATACCTTGGGCACGCCTCCAACCGTTTCAAACACCTCTGTTAAAAATGATAATAAAATGGTCTGCGATTTTGATAGCGATATTTGATACACTTTAAATCTTGAAAAAGACAAGGTCAAAACCAGTATATTAACGTGTATTACTTCACCATCTTTCGTGATATATTTTATATCCTCCTTCCAATCCTTGTAAGGAAGATAGCTAGATTTTCATTCATTTCTTTCTCGCTCAGCACATCGAAGTGATTGAGTGTATCATCCAATACTCCACCCGTTGCATCAAATTCTTCCTCTATCAATTTCATATCGTAATAGGTCAGTTACAGGTTCATCCTCTCGTCATTCGGGAAGGACTTCCAGGATTCTCGCTGACCCATAAAGTTGTCAAAACGAAAAAACTGACTCCCACCAGTTCTATTTGCAAACCAATCTTTAAAGAAGAGGTTGATAAATTTATTCTGCAATCGGATCTTTTGTCAGTTGGTCGCAAAATGTTCAACGACATCTGCAATATTATAGATTCTCCAAGACATTCGTATAATGATTTTCCGGACATGACGATTTCCTCCTTTTACTTTTCACATATTCCAAATGCCTTCATTCAAAACATTGGAATGACTTTTAGAATGAAAAAATAAAAAGAGGGTCAACCAAAAAAGGTCTGCATCTCTCTTGTCTCCACATAAAACTGTATTGTTTGTAACTTCTACGTTATGTTTGTAAATCTGGTATTATTTGATCAGCGTAAATACACTGAAAAACGTTGTCGGAATAACTGCAAAGTGCCGTGGGTTGCAAGTAAGTGATCAACTATTGTCCACAAACAAGAATGTAGTAGTATATAGCGGAATTACAATAAATATTTAGTAATTCAATTTGACACTTTTACTAACGATAGTTATCTTTAGAGGCAATCATGCATATCAGGAAAATTTTAAAAATCCAATACATAGGCTCATCTGAAAATCTATTTCAAAAGTTTCACTGGAAACTCCAAAAATTAGTTGAGATGTTGCCCTCAGAAATCGAAGTTAATTTAGAACTATAGAACATATAATCACCCAGTTGTCAGGTAAAGGAGAGGGCAATTATGAGAGTTGAATCAATTTGTGTAAAGATACATTTTTTAAAATTTTTCAGCAATTGCAGAAAATCAGTATTTCAGCCTTGGAAATTATGATCCTTTTTGTATTGATCAATTTCAAATGGTGGTGATACTGCTGATAAAACAATTAGTTCATTATTTGTATCGTTAATAATCTGATGTAAACTTTTTGGTGGTACATAAACAGCGGTTCCTGATTTTAATATTCTTTTTTCTTGATCTACGACAATATATCCATTCCCACTTATGCAATAAAAAACTTCTTCTTGCTCATCATGCGAATGCTTATTGCTAGATGCATTTGGACTGTATTTTATTACTCCAAGCCAAATATATTTGGTGTCAAAATTCCAAGGAGCACAAAGATGTTTTATACTTCTAGCATATTCTCCCGTATAGATATCCCCTAAAACTTCATCTTCATTGATAATTTTCATCCCAAATTCTCCTTAATTTTAAATTGATTCATGTAATTAAATAATTCCTTATTATAACAATTTAGCTAATGCCAGATCAGCATAATTGATAGTTCTTTTAATATCTTCGTCTGTATGCATGCTACTAACATATCCTCTCGGAGTTCCTATAAATAATACGCCTGACTTTACCATTTCACGATGGAAATCTTTTAATAATGAAAAATTGGCGTTTGTTATATCATTAATAGTTTTAGGTTCCGTTTCCAAACCAAAATACCATTGAAAAATAGAATGCATACCCGTTGTTATACCTTTGATTCCATGGCTTTTCATTACCTTTTCAAAACCTCGACGTAATTGATCCGATTTAGAATTTAGCGTTGTCATTATGTTAGGGTCATCAATAAGTTTTGTTAATACCCATTTTGCGGCCGCTAAAGACAATGGATTAGAATTAAATGTTCCACTGTGATAAACCGGCTCCTTTGAATTGATTTCATGACCTTTCTGTGGAATAATCCTTTCCATAAACACTTTTCTACCTACAAACGCTCCAATAGGTATCCCTCCACCTAATACTTTTCCTAATGTAGTAATGTCGGGGATTATCCCATAATATTCTTGGGCTCCTCCCAACCCTAAACGAAATCCTGTAATTATTTCATCGAATATTAGAAGCGATTCAAACCTCTCTGTTTCTTCCCTTAAAGTTTTCATAAAGGAATTATCAGCAATTAGGCCGAAACTTCCAAGTACTGGTTCAACTATTACAGCGGCTATATCTTCACCATTTTCTTTCATAAATCTTCTAAACCCCTCGCTATCATTGAATTGTAAAGTATATGTGTCTTTTTGGACTCCTTTTGTTATCCCGGCACTATCTGCACTAACAAAAGGAAAGTCAACATCTGAGGCTTGCTTTTTTGTCCCTATTAAAACAAAATCATGGGTTCCGTGATATCCGCCGTAAAATTTAACTATTTTTTCCCTTTGGGTTATTCCCTTGGCCAATCTCAGAGCGTTAAGAGTCGCTTCAGTTCCCGTATTTGTAAATCGGATCATTTCTGCACATGGAATTATTTCAGTAATTTTTTTTCCTACATCATACATTAATTTGTGCGGAAATCCATACAATATTCCCTGTTGCATATATTCATTTAAGTGATTGAGAAATCCTGGATGAGAATGACCAAATAACAATGGACCATATCCAGAGACATAATCTATATATTCATATCCAAAAGTATCATACATGTAAGCACCTTTAGCTTTTGAAATTATTGGCATTTCACCCGGGAAAACTTTTGCATTACCATCAATCCCACCAGGGATAACATTTTTAATTTCTTCATGTAAATTCATATAATTACCCTTCCTTCTTTTATTTTATTAATTATTTAAAAGCTGTTTGAATCATGCAAGGATTCTGTCCTACAAGTGTTCTATATTTACTACCATTAAACATATATTAAACTTTAGCGTAAACTATCCCTTTCATTCTAATTGATGGGTAAATCTTTTCGTTAAAGCCGAACATTTTCAAATATAACTGCTAAACCTTGTCCCCCTCCTATACACAAGGTAGCAAGCCCATATTTTAAGTTGTTATTTATCATTTCATATATAAGTTTTATAGAAATAATACACCCTGTCGCTCCAATAGGATGACCTAATGCAATTGCTCCACCATTAATATTTACTGTGTCCGTAGAGAAACCTAATTCGTTTGAAACAGCGATAGCTTGTGATGCAAAAGCTTCATTAGATTCAACGATGTCAATATCCTCTAAAGATAATTCACTCTTTTCCAGCACCTTTTTTACAGCTGGAATAGGTCCAGTGCCCATAAGGGATGGTTCTACCCCGGCTATTGCAGCTCTAACAATTTTAACCATTGGCAGTAAGCCTAGTTTCTCAGCTTTTGATTGAGCCATAAGAACCATAGCAGCAGCACCGTCATTTATCCCCGAAGAATTTCCGGCTGTAACAGACCCTTCCTTCCTAAAAGCAGGTTTAAGTTTTGATAAACTTTCTATAGTAACATTCTCTCTTGGATGTTCATCGGTATCAATTAGTTTCATCCTCCCTTTCCTATCCTTTATTTCAATAGGAACAATTTGTTCTTTAAACTTTCCTTCTTTTATAGCCCTAATTGACCTCTGTTGACTTGAAAAGGCTAATTCATCCTGTTCTTTTCGTGAAATATTATATTTGTTTGCAACATTTTCTGCCGTAACTCCCATATGAACCTTTTCAAACGGATCAGATAATATTGTAGTTAATAAATCCTGAATAACTCGGTCCCCCATTCGAAACCCCCACCTAGCATCCCGGGTTAAGTAGGGGTAGCGACTCATGTTTTCTGAACCACCTGCAACTACAACTTCTGCCATCCCTGATTGAATCGTAGTCATTCCTGTTACTATTGCTTGCAATCCAGACGAGCATAATCTATTTACTGTTTGCGCGGTTGTTTCAATAGGTAATCCCGCTTTAATTGCGCTTACTCGAGCTAAATAAGCATCTTCAGCTATTTGTCCTACGCACCCCATTATTACATCCTGCACAACATTTGGTTCAATGTTTGCCCTATTTACGGCTTCCTTTATGACCGTAGCTCCTAAGTTAGAGGCGCTGTAATCTTTAAATGCACCGCCAAATCTTCCAATAGGACTTCTAACTCCACTTACAATAACTACGTTATCCATTTCAATATCCTCCTTCACTATTGTGTTATTGTTTCCCATCGATTGTATCTATTAAGCTACTGTTTTTTTGTTTAACTTCATAAATAATTTCAGGATTTTCTAAAGTAGATAAGTCTCCTAAACTTTCATCTAAATAAGCAGATCTTAGTATCCTTCTCATTATTTTCCCATTCCTAGTACGTGGAAGATCGCCTACTACAAATACATTATCTGGTTTGAATGGCTTACCTAATTTTTCACCAACTGACCATGTTAATTCTTCCATTAATTTATTATGTTCTTTACCTTTCGTAAGATATTTTTCTTTAATAACGACAAACGCGATTACTTTTTCACCCTTTATTTTGTCTGGAGCCCCAATTATTGCCGATTCTTCTATTTCCGAGTGAGCATTTAAAATTGACTCTATCTCTGATGGTCCTAAACGTTTTCCTGCTACAACTAATGTATCGTCGCTTCGTCCTTCAATAAACCAAAATTTTTCTTTATCTATTTTAGCCCAATCACCATGGAACCAAATTTTCTCCCTTCTTTCCCAATACGTCTCTTTATAATCTTCAGCATTATTCCAAAACCCTCGTGTCATTCCAGGCCAAGGCTTTTTAATAACTAGTTCACCTACTTTCCCAAATTCATTAACAAGCTCATCATCTTGGTCATTTGCTATATCAACCACCATTCCTGGTATTGGACCTGTAAAACAACAGGGTTTCAAAGGTAAACCAGGCATGGAGGCCAAAATCCCTCCACCTATCTCTGTTCCCCCGGAGTGATTAACAATAGGCAACCGTTTCTTGCCTACTTTTTCAAATAACCATAACCATGATTCAGAATCCCAAGGTTCACCAGTTGACACAAACATTCGTAACGACGTAAGATCTTTTTCCTCTAGAGGCCTTTCCCCATGAACCATTAGACTTCTTATGATGGTAGGCGATAGGCCTAAATGAGTTATTTTGTATTTATCCACGATTTCCCATAATTTATCAGGTTTTGGATAATCAGGGGTTCCATCGTGGATAACAATTGAGCTACCAAGCAAAAATGATCCATATACAATTAAAGGTCCCATGATCCAACCCATATCGGTAACCCAAAAAAGTCTGTCGTCTTTTTTTAAGTCCAAAGCATGTTTAAAATCCTGTGCAACTTTAACAGAGAATCCACCGTGCACATGGATTATTCCTTTCGGCTTTCCTGATGTTCCAGAAGTATAAATTAACATAAGCGGAGATTCACTTTCCATGGGTTCTGCATTGAATGTTACCTTTTGGTTTTTTGTGTGGTTTTCATAAATTGTTTCTTTCCAGTTAACAGGAGATTCGGGTTCTATATAACTTCCATTTTTATTAACAACCATCAATTCTTTCAATGAGGGGGATATACTAACAGCTTTACGAGCTACTTTTAACATACTTATTTTCTTTCCTCTCCTATAATAACTATCTGCGGTAATAAGTAATTTTGATTTACTATCATTCAATCTATTGGCTATAGCTTCTTTACTGTAGCCAGAAAAACAAGGAACAGCAATGGCACCTATTTTTGCCAAACCTAGGAGAGTAACAACAGCTTCTTTTATCATTGGAAGAAACATAGCTACTCGATCGCCTTTTTTTATTCCTCTTTGTTTCATGCAGTTACAAAATTTGTTTACCTCTGTATATAACTCTGCATATGTTACCCTTTGTCTTTCCTCTTTATCACTTTCGCAAAATAAAGCAGTTTTATTTGCATGTAATCCTGTAGCATGTTTATCCAGGGCATCTATAACTATATTCATCTGACCTTCCGTGTACCACTTAGACCATTCAATCCCATCGGACATGTCAAGCACCTTTTTAAATGGTTTTAACCATGTAATACCAACTTCTTTCTCCATTTCCCCCCAAAACCATTCAGGACTTTCTGCTATCGCGATGTGTAAAGACTCTAATGAAGTTATATTTACTTTTTTCATCCACTTCCAGAGTTCTGTTTGTTTAAAATCAAAATCAGATGGTTGGTATATAGATCGTGTCTCTACCATTACAATCACTCCCTATATAAATTAAAAATTTCATAGAATTACTCTGTTTTTCTTCACTTTTCTCATACACTCATGAATGTCCATTAGTATGGTCTTACTCGGATAACGAAAATTTTATAAAACACCTGTTTTTGTATAATTGGTGTCTTCACAAGTTCAGTCCTCCTTCGGTACTTAATATTCGAGGTCATTTCAATGACACTCTCTATCGCCAAGAGGGCTCTCTTTTTATGCCCCTTCAAATTCGATCGTATTCCGCTTAATTTTCTTATATACAGGAATGCTCCCTATCAAAGTATTAAATTCCAGACTTTATCTCTTATGTAATCCCAGTGCAGTTAAAACGTAATAACCACCCTTATTATCTCACTTACTTGAATATTGAGCTTTCCTACAGCCGTGCTGTTCATAATCACTAGTGTATTCGTTATAAATCCTAGACAAAGAATAATTTTTAAAATATAACTATTATGTTGTTCAAAGATGATGCTGAATTTACAGGGAGTTATTTTCCGATACATTCCCAATCACAACAAAGCCTTCTAATTAGTAATATTGCATTTAACTTGATAAATGTTTAATTATATAAAATAATGTATTTGTTACCTTTTCTATATCAGAAAATGATGTGTATTCTTCTTCACAATGACTTAGCCCTTGATTACTCGGAGCAAAAATCATTCCAGTTTTTAAAATATCATTCATATACCGAGCGTCATGTCCCGCAGGGCTTAACATTTTTTGATAGGAATAATTATTATGAATTGAGGCAGTTTCAATTAAATTTATTATTTCATTAGAAAACTTTGTGCTAGTCATTTCCCAAAAAGGAGATATTTTTAAATATACATTTCTAGATTCAGCAATCTTTTGTAATTGTCTTCTTATAAAAGTAATTGTTTCATTCCGAATATCATCTTCATAGTGTTTGATACCAAAAGTAAATTCTACCTTTTCAGCAGTGGTAGTAGGTTTTGAAGGAAACACTTTAAACTTTCCAACGTATGGATTGACATTAAATTGTTTTTGAAGGTTTTCAATAGATAATATCATTTCTGATGCAGCTAATAATGCATCTTTTCTTTTGTGTGCTGGATATATGGAATGAGAAGATTGGCCTTCTACTGTAACTGTTAAATTTGTTACACCTTCTATTCCTTGAACAACACCAATGGACTTTTCATTTTCTTCTAGGGATACTGATTGCTCAATATGGGCTTCAATATAGTAATTAATGTTAAAGTTTGTGAGTCTATTCTTTTCCTCTCCCTTATACCCTATTTCCTCCAGGCTTTCTTCAAAAGATAAACCATTATTATCCTTAAGTGAATACACAAATTCTTTACTATATTTATCTGTAAGTACACCTGACCCGACCATCGGAATGTCAAATCTTCCACTCTCTTCAGCTGTAAAATTCACAATTTCAATTGCCCGTCTTGTTTTGACATTATAATCATTTAAAGTGCGAATGACTTCTAAAGCCGACAATACTCCCATAATCCCGTCGAAACGGCCACCATTAGGCTGGGTATCAAGATGTGATCCCATCATTACACCGCCTAAATCATTTTTGTAACCTTCCCTTCTCCCGTAAATATTACCCAGATCATCGATACGTATTTTTAAGCCAGCATTTTTAAGCCATTCAACAAAAACTCCCCTCATTTTTTTGTCTTCCATAGAAAGAGGTAATCTTGTCAGTCCACCATTACAAGTTCTTCCTATATTTGAACTTGTATAAAAAGTAGATTTTAATCTGGATAAATTTATTTTATTCATAATACACTCCTCCTATATATTTAAATTCAAGATACATCAGATTTATTCACACCTATTTGTAATATTCAACAATATACTTTGGACATTTATATACGTAGAAATCCTAAGATGTTTCGTTAAGAATTACATGTAAAAAACTTATTTTTGAAAGGATAAAATTAATGTTTTCATTTTTTAAATTAAATCGGCAACAATCGTATTGCCTTTCTCGGATGGATAAAAACTTTCATCAATGTAAGATGATTGATAGAGAGGTTTTTTACAAATGTTATATAAATCCAGTTGAAAGCCCTTTCATTTTAAATAATCATTGAATTTTCATCTCTCTATTTATCAATAAAATGTTGTTACAATTCGCTCCTACTTCTCCATATTAAACTAGTGTGTTTTTCGGTGAAGTTTTTAATTATAATAAACAGTATTTCTATTAAAATCATACTAAAAGAAATGGGCACTAAAAAAAACGTTGGATATAATGGAAACATTTTCAATCCCGCCACAAAAGTTCTTCCTTCGATAAGCGAATTTAAAGCATAATGGAAGGTATAATAAATAGCTAAACTAAATATTATAAACTCTATTAGTAATACAATGATTATAATATTTTTTTTAATAATTTTATTAAAACTATTAAGTAGTAAGTCCATGTTAGGCAAAACCCCAGATGAGTACACATATGGCAAGGCAGGGAATGCACTTAGTGGCATAAAATAATATGTTGTAATTTCATAAACTCCTGTTATGGAAAAACCGAAGAAATTTCTGCCTATAACATTCATAGCGATTAATAGCATCATTCCGAATATGCTAATACCACTAATTAATGCTCCTATTAACTTGAATTTTTCGAAAAGAGTGTACAGTTTTTTTATAAATTGCATTTTTCTTCTCCTTTACAAACAGACTAATTCTTAGTAAATTACTTGAGTTCAATCTTCCATTTTAGTTGGAAGCCATAAAACAAGTTCAGGAAATATTATTAAAATAATAGTCATTATCAATCCTGCGATAAGAGCAAAAAATGTTGTGTAACGAAAAACCGAAGAAGCTGGTATTTTTGTTGGTCCTGATACACCATATACACTCAAACCAACAGGAGGAGTAATCATCCCTATAGTTGCCATAACTGCAGTAAAAACACCGAACCATAGAATACTATAACCGGTATTTTCAACTATCGGTATCATTACAGGCATTGCCATTAAAATAACCGCTGCTGCCTCTATAAACATAAACATAATATAAAAGACAATAGCCAAAATAATTAAAATTAAAAAAGGATAATCTAATAAGGGATCAGTTAAATTTACCAACTTTCTAGGTAATAATGATAATGATATAAATTTCCCGAAAATATTAGCACCAATAAAAATGGCCATTACCATTCCGTTAACTTGTATAGTTTCTGTTATAGTCTCTTTTAAAAACATCTTATTGACTTTGCCTAGTAACAACGCAGCAATGAATGATGCAAACGCCCCCACTCCTCCTGCCTCTGTTGGTGTCATAAAACCGAAATAAATACCACCAAATATCACAATTATAATAAAAAGTCCCACAACAACAGAAATGGTCATTCTATAGGCAGATATATTTTGCTCTTTCAAAAAAGTATTATTAGTCAATTCACTTTTTTTAAAGTCCTGGATGTTTTCTCGTCGATAAAAATAATATAATATAACACAAAAAGAAAAAACAAGAATGATACCTGGAAAAACAGCACCTATAAATAGATCTCCAATTGGCGTTTCAGTTACAATTCCATATAATATTAACCCTATACTAGGGGGGATAATACTTGAAAGAGAACCTCCTGTTGCTGCAATTGCCCCGGCCAAGTCTAATTTATATCCGTATTTTCGTAATTCAGGCACCGCTGCTTGTCCTAATGCTGAAGCAGTAGCAGTTCCTGACCCGGATACTGCACCTAAGAATCCTCCTGATATTATTGTAAGAATCCCTAATAAGGCACTTCGACCTCGAGAAAGTTTGTGAACAATCGCAAATATATCTTTAACAATATCAGCTTTAATTATAAATTGAGCCATAATTACAAATAAAGGTATAGTTGATAAAGTATAACTGGCAGTACTATCAATTGGAACACTTCCTAAAAACCCTTTTAAAATAGGAAAACCTTTTAAAAAAACCAAACCAAATATTCCTATAGTAAACAAAACTGAATGTATATACAATCCCGAGAGTAGGAGTAAAATAAAGATTCCAAAAACTGAAATTAAAAATATTAAATCTGCCACTAAAGCATACCCTCCTTAATTAATTATAAATTTAAATTATTTTGTAACTATTAGCCATCTTTAAAAGGGGTTCTAATAAATTTGAATCAATTTCATAACTCAATTAAGTGTAAAATCCGAATATTTTTTGGCGTATAAGGTTTTCTTCCACCATAACTGATGAGCCTCCTCATATAGGCTTTTCCTGTCATCCATCTGCCGATCCAGTGATTCTTAAATACGGAGAATAATCATTTTGTTTATTTCATTCGGATTTATATTCTGTAAAAAATATTATGAAATTGATTCAATATTATAATTAAATAAATTATTAGCTATTTTTATTCCAATTCTTCAGTAACCCCTTCTGGTACCTTTCCTCCATGTTTTTTTATCAATTCAAGCCATAATTTAACGACTTTTTTACCTGGTTCCCCATCCTCTTCCAGTTTTTTGGTGTATTCTATCCAACCTTCCTTTGTATCTTCTTCTAATTTTTCTTGTACCTCAGGATTAAGGTCTTCAAAATTCTCAAATTTTCCTCCCTGTTCTTCATTATCTTCAATTATAGGATCAACTCGAGCAAACCACTCTTGAATACCTTCTTCATAAACTTCGTCATGTGCCTCTATCATTGCATTTTGAATATCCTCAGGCAACTCATTCCATCTTTCTTTACTCATACCTATCATAAAGGGAAAATATCCAAAGTCTATACCGGTTAATGTATATCTAAGTACATCTTGATAGTTCCATCCCGACCAATCTGCGACCCCGTTAAAAGTCCCATCAACAGTGCCACGACTCAGGGCTTCATATACTTCCGAACCTGCAATTGATGTAGTATTAAGGCCCAGCTCTCTACCGATTATTTCATGAATGCTGGAAGGAGAGCGAACTGACAACCCTTCAATATCATCGACTGTATTAAACTCTTGACCAGTGGTAGATAGAGAATATTCCCACGTTGTAGTCAACGGTAAAGCAAACAAATCATTATCATCAACTTGAAGCTCGTAAAACGTCTTTCCATTATCTATTTCTTCATCACTATCCAACATATCTCTCCATGCTTGTGAAGCTGTTTCAACATCCCCATCAGTGAGTGGTAGCATAGGAACTTCCATTAACGGAAATTGATCTGGGTAATAAGTAGGGTGTATTATTGCAATATCAGCAGTTCCATTCTTTAAAGCGGATACTTCTTCGTCAACATCAACCAATTCCTCACTGGTAAATGTCTCAAATGTAACACGGTTATCGGTAAGATCTTCGACTTTCTCCATCCACGGCTCCATAGTCCCCTCCCATATACTATGTTGTGAATTTAATACAGTAACTACTTGTAATTCAATTTCATCTTGATTATCTCCATTAGTCGTACTTGTACATCCTGAAATAAGAATTATAAATAATCCACAAAACAACACTACCCATGTTTTTTTATTTTTCAACATTAAATACCCCTCCAATTATCATATATTTCTTTCATAAACAATTTCTCCGTTAATCATTGTTAGCTCTACACTTAGGTTTTTAATCTCGTAAGCAGGAACATTTAGAATATGATCATCTAAAACAATCAAATCTGCTAATTTCCCTCCCTCTATACTTCCTTTTATATTTTCTTCAAAGCTAGCATGTGCACCATTCCATGTATATAAACGTATAGCATCCATAATATTAATTCTTTGACTAGGTGCATATACATTTTCACCTCGAATAATTCTAGTTGTAGCACCCCATATTCCCGAGAGAGGACTATAAGCCGGTACACAAGGTGCATCAGACCCTGCAGCTGGCTTTAAATTAACACTTAACCAATCTTTAATAGGATGCATAATTCTCTCGCCATAAAACTCTTTATAAGAATCGCCCAAGTATGGGTAAAAACCAGGATTGGGGGAAACTATAATTTCTAATTCCCTCATCCTTTCTAATAAATCCGGTTGTGTAAGTCCTGCATGCTCAATACGATGTCTATGGGGCTTTGGGTATTTTTCTAGTGCTGTTTCAATAGAATTGAGCATCATTTCTATAGCCTTATCCCCGTTTGCATGTGCTGTAAGTTGAAAGCCTTTAGCATGGGCTTCAACAAAAATATTATTTATTTCTTCTTGAGTGTAAAATAATGTGCCGTAGTTATCCGGCTGGTGTGAATAAGGCTTTCTTGTTGCTATGTTCGGGCCACCACTCGACCCATCTATGAATACTTTTGCCGGCCCTAGTTTGAATCTTTCATCACCCAACCCTGTTGTCATACCAGACTTTATCGATAAATCTATGACTTTGTGAGGTTCATAAAGTGATAGAACAAAAGCCCATATTCTCGTTTTTAATACACCTAATTGTGATGCTTGTTGCATTAATCTAAAATCTTCAGGACCATATCCACCTGCCTCATGTAACGATGTAATGCCTAAAGATAGTAATTCGTCTTGTGCTATAGATATGCCTTTGATTAATTCTTCATCATTCGGTCTAGTCATTTGTAAAACTCTAAAATGAGCGTCTTCGATTAATAATCCTGTTATCTTCCCTCTTTTATCCCTATTAATTTCCCCACCGGAAGGATCCGGAGTCTTATGATTAATTCCCGCCAATTCACAGGTCTTTGTGTTTATAATGGATTTGTGCAAACCTGATTCCAACACAAAAATCGGATGTTTTTTAGAGACTCCATCCAATTCAGATTTCAGAGGGAACCTTTTTTCAATCATATCCTTTTCTGAAAAATTTGTAGCTATAATCCAATCTCCCTCTACGGTTTGGTCAGCTTTTTCTCTTAGTTTTTCAAATAAATCTTCAAGTGATTTAATATTTAGTCTTCTACAGTCAATGGTAATCTTTGTTAAAGCAATCATAATTAGATGAATGTGAGAATCAATAAATCCGGGTAACAGACTTTTTTCTTTTAAATCAATAATTTTAGTTTTTCTATTAATATATGGGTTTATTTGTTCATTACTTCCTACTGTTAAAATACTATTTTTTTTAATTGCAACAGCCTCTGCAACAGTGTTTTTAGAATCAACAGTAACTACGTTTCCGTTTTTAAATACAATATCTGCATACATAATGTTTTTTTCTCCTTCTTTTATT
>Ga0079226_10002314_pt1 | contig 14687 bp, 12 predicted proteins | sample Poulit2014_FD_76345 | JGI IMG/M metagenome (GOLD analysis project Ga0079226, IMG submission 76345) | Agricultural soil microbial communities from Georgia to study Nitrogen management - Poultry litter 2014 | ecosystem: Environmental > Terrestrial > Soil > Agricultural land | place: USA: Georgia... | reverse complement strand
GGGGGGAAATTTATGAAAAGAAATATCATGTCGCTCATTCTCATTGTTATTATATTATTAGCAACCTTTTTAGGTTGGTTTGCGCAAGATATTGCTTACTATTTTTCTGATCACTTATTTTATAAAGATCCATTTAAAACGCTAATCGTCGTAACAATCATAAGTATTAGTTTGTTTATTATTTCATTTGTACTAAATACTATTCTATTAGCCAAACAAAAAGTAAATCCAAAAATATATACCATTTTATTGCTTACCAATGTTTTTATCGGCTTTTTCGTTACTTTTTGGTCTTTATTTGTATTAGCAATGTGGTGGGGATAGTATCATTATTGTGTAGAATTTACGATTTCTAAGGAGGCATTCATGTTACAAAATACTCTTGTATTTTATCCAAAAGTTTATATACTAGTTTCAAAATAAATTGATAGGAATCGTTGATCAATACAATTTTTTCTTATCTTTTTATATTAATTTCCTTAACTTTAAAAATCATTTTACATACAATATAGTTACGAAGCCTTTGTTACATCTATCATCCTATTCGTTTTTCCGCTTTTGTTCACCAAGGTACTTTCAGTTGAATATTGGAAAAGCAAAAGACATAGTTAAACAATTCATTATTAAAATTACTTGAAAGGAGCAATACATATGTGGCTTACGTTCGGATTTATTACTATAATAGCAACTTTTATTAATCTCTTTATGTATGCTACAAGTAAAAATTACCGAGTGGCAATGGCAACAGCTTTATCTTTTACTGTTTTAACAGTTATTGCACAGTATAAAATGGTCTCTGATTGGGTAAAAACAGGAGATTGGGCCGCATTAGAAGATGTAGTACCGACAATGGAAAAAACATTATGGATAATAACCATCCTCTCAATCATTCTTAACATAAGTCCTTTACTACTTGAATGGAAAAGAAATAAAGCGCTGTAATATGTGCCTTAGAAAATGTTTTTAAGCTAGCTTAGTAAAAAAGAAAAACGGTTATCACATGACGTTTAATTGTGACAACCGTCTTTCCTGCTTCTACTCACAATGTCCGTTCTTACATCCAAACATGCGAGAATAAATGGATTTATTTCGTGCTACCTATGTAATATAACCATAATTCTGTATAACGAACAAAAACTTCCACCGTATCATATACATCCAAATGATCTTGAAAACCGGTATAATCTAAATCATCTGTTACTTTCATCGAATACATAAGTTCCTCTACATCCAAAGTTTCATCTGTGGTGTTTTTCACTGTGACATCCAGTAACATATATCCATTTCTCGTACTTTTCTCACCTTCTAATTCCCCTTCAATGAGCTCAGCTTTATCTAATGTTAATTCGTATTGCTCGAGAGTTGTATCAAATGTATATAACCTTAATAAATCTATCTAGTTAATTGTAACCTCGTATATTATTACATCTACTATACGTATGAATTTCAATTTATCTTATCGATTTCCCTAATTAGATTTTCAATTGTTAATTGGAATTTCCTTTCAGGTCTTCCAACTGTATAGTTTTCATTAGTTATTTCAACAACTGCTTTTTTTCTCGCTAACTTATTTAGGAGTCTATTAGCACTTCTTGTTGTAAGATTTAACTTTTCAGCTATAATTTTAGCAGTAATTATATTTTGCTTAATAGACAAAATTTCTTTAAATTGTTCTGAAGAAACTCCTAAAAAGTCACTAAGTTGATAGACTTTATTACTAATAAAATCAGGTGAATTTGTTGTTGGTATTTCATTAAGGGCAATGTATTCCCCAAAGTATTTCAGTATTACATTCTCTTCATTATTATTTTCCATAACACGTTTCATTGCATCTAAAGCGTCCATTCTTGAGTAGTTTAATTCAGAATTAACTCCCCAACTAACTTTCACGTTGAAAGGAAGTTCATTCTTTAGATAACTAGATAACTGACAGCTTGTGAAATTATTTGTTATATCTCGTAATGATTGAATAGTTATCAGAATCTCAAAATCAAATTTATCCGGGTTAATTAATAATAAGTTATTAAATTGCTGATTAAACTCTAGAAGGGCATTATTTAGCGATATATAATTAAAATGATTATTGTTTAATTCATCAACTAATTTAACTTTACCTACAGCCAACTGTCTTTCCTCCAGTTGATGTAATTTAATGTTTTGTATTAATAAATCAAGTTGTCGGACCATGCTATCAGCTGAAGGGTGGATAGTGATGTGTTTGATTTCTTCCTCATCAAGTAACTTTGCCAGGTTGTTAGACCCTGTAATGATTAAATCTATTTTGTCTGTATGCAACAAATATTTAATATGTGCTAGTATTTTCTCATAAAGATCCTCTTGTCCCATGTTCTCCAATCTATTTTTGAATACGTATGGGAATTCATCCTCTGTAAGAATATCTCCAAGACCCATGAATTTGTTTTCCTCAGTTGTAATATCACAAAAAGTTCTGTTTAAACGGAAAGTTTTATCATTGATTAGAATACTAGTTAATCTTTTATAAAAATTGTGTTCTTCTAAAACAAAATAATCAGTTGGAATATGAAAATATCCAAGTTTGTTTTTTAATAATAAATAAGGTGTAGGACCACTAAACATCACGCCATCTAAAAGAGCCGTGTGTTTCATATAAAGTTTTTCTAGCTCACTATATTGTTTAAAAGGTAAAAAAATTAATTCACAATTATCCATTATATATTTGATTTTCTTTATCCACTTAATAGAATTAGCCCCATAAATTATTCCAATCCTGTACAAAAAATCCCCTCCCTTTTATTCTTCATTAATGTAATACAAAAAAAGAAGTTAACTTTATTATAATATAAAACTGAAAATTTTACCTTGATAGAATTATGAAGATACTTGGCCGATCTATATTGTAATAGGGAAAATAAGGAAATATTCAGAAAGTTGTTGAATTAGAACAAATCATATGTTATTCTACATAAACGACATGTCTTTATGTTAGTCTTAAATGCAATTGATATATTGATATGATACTTAAGGGATTGACCTTTATCTTCTTATCAAAGGTAATCGTTTGTTTTTTATAAAGTTAATTGTAATGTGGGATTACTATTATACGAAAACCACAAAGCAAATTAACAAACAAAAATTAAGCGCTTACAAAGTATCGCTAAGATTATTTTAAAAAGGAGTGGTGAGGAAATAAGACTAACAAAAAAGTTTCATTCAATTATTTATACACTAAGGAGGATAAAATATGTTAGAAAAAAAGAAAAAATGGTCATTTCCTCATGAATTTATAATTATAGTCACAATGGCGGTAATAGCTTGTATTCTAACCTACATTATTCCAGCTGGAGAATATGATCGAACGAATACAGAAAGTGGTATCGAGGTTGTTAACCCAGATATCTTTAATTATGTACAAGGTTCCCCAGTACCATTCTGGGAAATACCAATGCTACTAGTACAAGGTTTTTATGATTCAAGTAATTTAGTATTCGCGATACTTATTTTTACTGGATCTATGCAAATCATTATGGCTACTGGTTCATTACGTGCTTTAACAAGTACAGTTATAAGAAAATTTGGTAAGCGACAATCGATGGCGGTAGCATTAATTATGTTTGTTATTGCTGTTCTCAGTTCTCCAATGGGATATAACCCATTTATTGCATTTGTACCAGTAGCTCTACTATTATCTTATCAATTAGGGTATGACGAAATAGTTGGTGTGGCTATGGTATGTTTAGCAGCATCAATGGGGCCAATCGCTGGTATGTTAAATCCATCTACTACGGGTATAGCTAACGAATTAGCGGGACTTCCATTATTTCACGGTTTTGGCTTTCGATTAATTGGATTTTTTGCCATTACGGCTGCAACAATCGCATATTTATTAAGCTATGCGAAAAAAGTAAAAGCAGATCCAACTTACAGTTACGTTTATGGAATAAAACCAAGTGTGACTTCAGAGGATATTCAAGATCATGAAGAGAAATTAACAAAACGACATATAGCTGTTTTATCTGTTTTTACTGTATCATTAATAATTTTAGTTTATGGAGCTACTAAACTTAGTTGGGGATTCCAAGAAATGTCAGCATTCTTTTTAGTATTGGGTCTACTTGGCGCAATTATCTATGGAATGAGTTTAAACGAAATGTGTAATCATTTTATTGATGGAGGTAAATTAGTAGTTCGAGCAATTATTTTAATATCCCTTGCTAGGACTATTTCTATCATTCTTACTAATGGTAATATTTTAGATACAGTTGTACATTTTGTATCATCAGGCATGAATTATATCCCAACATTTTTACAGGCACCAGGTATGTTATTAATGCACACTGTAATTAACTTTTTTATCACTTCTGGTAGTGGACAGGCAGTTGTTACAATGCCAGTAATGCTTCCAGTAGCCGATATTGTTGGAATGTCTCCTGAAACGGCTATATTAGCCCTTAATTATGGAGATGGATTTACAAATCTTATATTTCCACATTCTGCAGCATTAATGGCATTTTTAGTATTATCAAAAGTTCCTTATCAAATATGGCTAAAATTTATTTGGAAATTAGTATTGATATGGTACGCGATTGCTTCTATCATACTCATCATTGCACATATGATTGGATATTAAATAATCACAAATTCGTTCCATAACATCAAGTCTAAGGGGTTTACTTCATAATAGAAAGGAAATTAAACATGAAAAAATTATTAAATAATGAAAACATTATAAATGCACTTCAATTTATAAAAGAGCAAGACAACAAAACTCTGCAAGAACAATTAGAACTCTGTGAAATTCCAGCACCTTCTCATCATGAAGAAAAACGTGCTTATTATGTCAAAGAAAAGTTTGAAGAGATTGGTTTAGAAAATGTGAAAATTGATAAAGTATCGAATGTTATGGGGACAATTCCAGGAAGTGGAAATGGTCCCACAATTATGATCGCAGCTCACACAGATACGGTGTTTCCTATTGAAACTGATTTAACAATAAAGAAAAAAGACGACGTGTATTATTGTCCTGGAATTAATGATGATACTAGAGGGGTTGCTGAATTAATCACTATTGCAAGAACTATGAAAAAACTGAATATTCAACCTATAGGGAATATTATTTTTTGCGCAAACGTATGTGAAGAAGGTCTAGGTGATTTAAAAGGAGTTAAATATATATTTGGAAATTCAAATCATTCGATAGATGCATTCATTTCAATTGATAATCCAGTACCTGGAGGGATTGTTTATACTGCAACTGGTAGTCACCGATATCAAATAACGTTTAAAGGTCCAGGGGGACATAGTTTCGCCGACTTTGGTTTACCGAACCCAATACATGCAATGGGTCGTGTTATTAATACGATTTCTCAATTTCAAGTACCAAAAATCCCTAAGACAACATTCAATGTCGGGATAATTGAAGGTGGGACATCTGTTAACACTATTTCTGAATCAGCCTCGATGTTGGTTGATATACGTTCCGATTGCGAGGAGGAATTAACCCGCTTAACTAATGAATTGAAAAATGCAGTGAAACAAGAAGTTAAAAATGAAAATAAAAAATGGGATAGTAAAGAAGAAGTAATTGCTGAAATTGAAATGAAAGGAAATCGTCCAGCTGGAACACAATCGCAAGATTCTATCATCGTAAAAGCTGCATGGGAAGCGGCGAATGTTATTGGTATTGAGCCGGAGCTTAGAAATGAAAGTAGTACGGATGCCAATATACCAATTAACATGGGTATTCCTGCAATTACAATAGGTCGTGGAGGAGAGGAAGGAAAGGTTCATACAACTGATGAATGGTTTAAACCTACGAATGCATTTCTTGCCCCACAAAGGGATTTAATTTTAATACTGGGATTGGCGGGATTAGAAAATTATATAGAACCAATGATAAATACGGATAACAAAAAGTTAAAAAATGAGATAGGTGATTAATAATGATACAAGAACAAATAATCAAAAATTTTGTGGATGAACATAAACAAGAAGCTATTTCTCTTTTGGAGGAATTAGGTAAAATACCTGCACCAAGCTATCATGAGGAAAAACGAGCAGAATTTTGTAAGCAATGGTTTATTAAACAAGGTGGAAATGATGTTTGGATAGACGAAGCTAAAAATACAATTTGTGCTATTGATTGTGATAAACATAAAGAAATAGTTTGCTTTATGGCTCATACTGATATAGTATTCGATGATAGTGATGAATTACCAATGAGAAGAGAAGATAATATACTTTATGCCCCTGGAATCGGAGACGATACTGCTAATTTAGTTAATCTAATGATGTCTGCGAAATTTATTTTACAAAATAGACCCCAATTAAACAAAGGCATACTTATTATTGCTAATTCTTGTGAAGAAGGTCTTGGTAATTTAGAGGGCTGTAAAACAATTTTTAAAAACTTTGGAGACAGAATTAATGAGTTTTATTCATTCGATGGTTATATGTCCCAGTGTACTAGTGTTCCAGTTGGATCTTATCGTTATAAAATATCTGTTCATGAAGATGGAGGACATTCTTATTTAGATTTTGGTAAAGACAATGCAATTTATACGATGGTATCACTTATACAAGATTTATATAATATTACAGTTCCAACTGAAGAAAAAACAACATTTAATGTAGGTCATATCCAAGGAGGAAGTACCGTAAATTCTATTGCTGAAAAAGCTACAATACTTTATGAATATCGCTCCTCTAGCCAAAAATGTTTATCTATCATGGAAGAGAAATTTCACCAAATAATCTCTAACTTTGAAAAAAGAGGTAAAAAGATTTCTATAGATACATTGGGAATTAGACCTGGTAAAGGAGAGTTTGACGAAAAGAATTTTAAACAATGGACAGAAAAAAATATTGATATTATTAAAAGGTATTATGATGGTCCAATAGATCAACGCCCCTTTTCAACAGATGCTAACATTCCTTTATCACGAGGAATATTAGCAAATACTATTGGAACAATTATCGGATCCGGTGCACATACAAGGGAAGAATGGGTAGATCTCAATAGTATTCCTAATGGAATGAGTATAGCATTATCCTTATTATTACAATATGTCGTGGAAGAATAGAAATAATCCTTTAAATGATGAAAACTAAAATATTAATGCTAGGATAATATTATATATCAAAAGTAATTCCATTATTAACTCGATTTTTGCAATTTCTACAGGAACTGTAAAACCTTAGTGTATTCATCATTACTACTATCTATATAATACATTGTCTTGTTACTATCCTAACTGCTATCATTATTTTAACGGGATAACAGACATATGACAAATTGTAAATTTTGCTTAGTGTGAAGTCACAATTCAATTACCTTCACACTAAGCAATTTCTCTTTTAATTTATAAATGTGAAATTATATTCGTAACTAGTGCTCGACAATTAGTATTCAAGAAATTTAGATAAAATTATAAATCGAACCATTAGCGTTACATTAATTAAGTGTGAATATTAATCATTTTCAAAGTAATTCGTATTTAATTTTAGAATAATAAAAATTCCTTTATAACGGATGAGTAAGTAGTGAACCATCCAAATCCAAAATAATACATTTTTACAATGGTTATTCCGATAATTCATCATTTATTTAACATTCTCCACCAGACTATTAAACGAAGAAATTGTTTATATCCCTTTTTGTTTCATTATTGCTTCATGCTCAACTGCATGAAACGGTAAGTATACAAACAATTAGTTATGAACTCTTTTCCGATGAAATGCTATAATAATCAATTGGATTACATTATATCATCACTTCTTAATTATGAATGTTTTGATCATATGACTTTTTCGTTTCTCATCTTTGAAAAAACACTGTTATTCGTATCATCGAGATATTTTCATTGCCAACTAATTCAAAAACTCTTTCCAATAAAATGTTTGTTATTGCAACAACACATAAGTGGGCAGAAAATGTCTTTCAAAAACTTTAAATTCTTGACAATAAGAGCAATAGACTTATACTTTTTCTGAATCGATTTGTTTTAAATGCTGAGAGATAGTAAAATCTATAAATCTAAATGGATCTCGAATGATTTTTCAAAAGGAAATTCACTTGTTTTCATTTTCAATCATAAAATAGTGGCAGTGGGATGATTTATATTAACGTTTATTCTATACTTTAAAATTCATGCAAATCTGTTATTTTTCCGGACTTTACAACCTGACCTGGTAAATCGTTTCTTCCAACAATATTAGGTAACTTTTTTGATATATTAATAAGACGATCAAGGTTCGCACTATTATTTATACCCATTTGATCAAGCATATGAACTAAATCTTCTGTACAAATATTACCGGTTGCTCCTGGAGCAAATGGACAACCGCCCAAACCTCCTAATGAACTATCAAATTGTGAAGCTCCTGCCTCTATTGCTGCTAACACATTTGCAAGCCCCATTCCACGGGTATTGTGAAAATGGAGTGATAATGGAATTTCATCAATTTCCAATTTTACTTTATTTACAAGCCTTTTAACTTGAACAGGATTTGCCATTCCAGTTGTATCTGCTAGAGTGATACTATTCATACCCATTTCCAAATAATCATCAATAATTCTTAAAATTAATTCTTCCGAGATAGAGCCTTCAAATGGACAACCAAAACTAGTTGCAATAGACCCGTTAACTTTTATCGCTGAACCTTTTATCAATTTCATAATATTCCTAAACCCATCAAGTGATTGTTCATGTAATTGATTAACATTTTTCATATTATGTGTAGCACTTGCTGACATGACAAGGTTAATTTCATCTATATTTGCATCAATTGCACGTTCCGCCCCTTTTAAGTTAGCAACTAAAGCAACATAACTCACATCTTTATTTCGTTTAATAGCCTGAGCCACTATATCCGCATCACTAAGCTGTGGCACTACTTTTGGTGAAACAAAGGATGTAATTTCAATTTTTGAGAAACCACATTCACTTAACTCATCAATTAACTTAATCTTTGTTTCTGTTGGAATAAACTTCTTCTCCATTTGAAAACCGTCTCGCGTAATAACTTCCTGAATTTTAATGGTCATTTATCTTTTACCTCCTTTTATATTTTCCCAATTAAATAATACCAGTTTCTTTTAATTGTTTTATTTTTTCATCAGAGTACTGGAGTATATCTTGATAAATCTCTTGATTGTGTTGTCCTAATTTCGGACCAGCCCATTTAATTCTTCCAGGAGTTTCAGAAAATTTAGGCATTATACCAGGCATTTTTAATGATCCTAATCCATCTATTCTAACATTTTCAATCATTTCTCTTGCTTGATAATGAACATCATTCATAATATCAGCTATATTATAAATTGGTCCGTTTGGAACATCAAATTGATCTAATATTTCATTAGCTTCTTTTAAACTATGTTGTAGTGTCCAATCATTTATAATACCATCGAGATATTCAGCTTTTGAAGCTCGTAGGTCATTTGTTGCATAATTCGAATCTTCTGCAATTTGTGGATAACCAATTGCATTCATTAATCGTTTAAATATACTGTCTCCATTTCCACCAATAACAATATACTTCCCGTCTCTACATTGATACGTATTAGAAGGAACTATTCCAGGTAATGTACTTCCAGTTCTTGTCCTTATATGTTTATAATAATCGTATTCTGGAACGATGCTCTCCATTAAACTAAAAACAGCCTCATATAAAGCACAGTCAATCAATTGACCTTTATTTGTTCCAATAACATCTCGATGATAGATTGCCATCATAGAACTAATTACCGCGTATAGGGACGTCACAGAATCCCCTAAACTGATTCCAACTCGTGTTGGTGGTCGATCCGGATATCCAGTGATTTCTCTTATCCCTCCAAAAGATTCCCCTATACTTCCAAAACCTGGTTTTTTACTATAAGGACCATCTTGTCCATAACCTGAAATTCTGACCATTATAATTTTTGGATTAAATGCTTTAAGATCCTCATATCCAATTCCCCACTCTTCTAATTTTCCAGGTCTAAAATTTTCAATAATAATATCTGTTTCTTTGGCCAATTCTTTAATAATTTCTTGTCCTTCTTTAGTCTTTAAATTTAAAGTAATAGATTTCTTATTTCTAGCCTGTACATACCACCACAATGAAGTGTTTTCATGCATAAGCCGCCATTTTCTAATTGGATCACCTGTATTGGGGTTTTCTACCTTAATTACTTCCGCCCCAAAGTCAGAGAATATTCTTCCTGCAAACGGGCCGGCGATTAAAGTACCTAACTCTAATACCTTTAATCCTTGTAATAATTCTTTTGTATGTTCATTAAACATTTACACGCCTCCTCATTAAAAGTCAACTGTCAACTGTTAACACTAAAAAATATACATAATATTTTAAATAAATATGATTAATTTTCTTTTAGAAACATTCTTTTTAAACTTTCCATATCATATATAATATGTTTTTTCATTAGTTCACAAACAAGTAATGCGTTTCTCTCTTTTAATGCACTGTATATTTCTAAATGTTGATTATGTGCAATTTCACGCCTTTCTTGATTATGAATATTAAATTTACGGTACAGTCTTATTAAACTTCTTAACTGATCAATCTGACCTATGAGTCTTCTATTCATGCTGGCATGTACTATAATATGATGAAATTCACTATTTATATCTAAAAACTGCGCTGTAATACTATCATTCGTTGTTTCAATATTAATTAATTCACTTGATTTTTCTAATAGTTTACGTAAAAGTTTTAAATCTTTCTCCATCATATTTTTCGCGGCTAATTTTGCAGCAAAAGACTCTAATATCATTCTACACTGATAAATATCAGCCAAGTCTTGTACATTAGGCTTATAAACATGTAGATAATTTTTTTCGTCCCTTTCGAGTAATCCTTCTTGCTCTAATCTACTCACCGCTTCTCTAACCGGTCCTCGGCTCACACTTAAATCTTGTGATATTTTCACTTCATTAATACGTTCCCCATATCCAATTTTACCACTTAAAATATCTTGGCGAATAACTTCATATACCTGATTATATAAAGGTTCTGATTTTACAATCCTCATTATTTGTCATCCTTATTTATCCATTTAGCATTATAATATCGTCAATCAGGTATAAATGCAATTAGACTTACCTCAATTCTTGTATTTTATTATTATGCTTTCCGAATGATTGCGTATACAATTCCACTAACTGTCATTAAAGGCCATATTATATAAATAAATACACCTGAACCAACCGAAAAGCCACCAAATGTTGCATCTAAACGGGTCATTCCACTCCCAGCCCATATAAATACTGTCATTGTAATGACTGAGAAACTTAGTAATGTGATCATCGAGAATAAACGTTTTATTTCATCGGTTTCCCCAAGATACATTAAAACTATAGAAAGTAAGGGTATAGTATAAAATACTAACTGCCAAATATTGAATAACATACCTATTAACATCATAATAAAAATTAAAGCAATTATATTTATATATATATCTATTTTATTAAACTTCAATTAAGGGGCCTCCTTTGTATTTTTTTCCGCAAAATAAAGATTATCGAACTTTTCCTGATCTTTTTTTGATTCAGTCATATAAGATACAATGATAAATACTAATACCCCTATAACAAACGTTATTCCTCCCGTAAAGAAATAATCTGGAGTAGTAATGTATCCTTTAGAAGTCATCACTGTCAAAATGAAGTTAAATAAAAGCCCAAAAAACATTGACAAAAATGCAGCAATTCCTGTTGCTCGTCTCCAATAAATCCCTAATATAATTGGGCCAAATGTAGCGGCAGCAAAAGCGGCCCACCCAAATGCTCCCATAAGATATATTATTTGATCCAAATATAGCGCAAATAAAAGTGAACATAATACAACAATTGCAGAATAAAATCGTCCCCACAATAACTCCCGCTTCACTGTGATATTTAATCCTGAAGCTAAATCTCTCATAATTGCAGAAGCACCAATAGTTATAAAACTACTAGCACTAGACATGATTGCTGCTAATAAAGTAACAAGGGCCAAGCCAGCTGCAACAGGAGCAATAATATCTGCTGACCCAAAAAACGCAGTGGTAGCAGAATCATAATCTGGAAGTTCTGCAAATTTTCCATCAATTACCATAGCTCTCATAGACAGACCAACACCAAGTGCAAAAAAAGTCGTAATTGAATATGCAATACCTGTTACAAGAGCTCCCCAACGTAGTTCTTTTACATCTTTTAACATAAGAAATTTAGTGATCATTTGTGGTTGACCAGCAATTCCAAATGTTATCATAATAGTATTACTAAACACCCAAGTTAATGGCATAACACCCATTACAGATACTAAGGCAGGATCATGTGTATATAAAGTGTTGAGCATATTTCCCCAACCTCCTACATTAGACATGGCAATAAAGAAAACAACAATAGACATTACGATCATCATTACACCTTGAATCATATCTGTCCATATTGCAGCTATCATCCCACCTGCAATTGTATATATAGCTACAATGCCCGCTCCTATCCAAGCTCCAGCATTAAAAGAAATATCAAATAATAACGACATAATTAACCCTGTTGCTGCTACCTGTGTCGTCATATATCCAACAGCACCAATAAACATTGCAATTGAAACAGTAATATGCGCAGCACGATTACCATAGCGAACTCGAATAATATCCGGTACAGAATAAATTTGATGCTTGTCTGCAATTTTTCGAAGTTTTGTACCTAGTAAGACCCATGCTAACAAAAAACCAAGAGGTGCTAAAATTGCAGCTGTTAATATTGCTTGAATTCCCCATCCATATACGGTCCCGGTTGTGCCAAACATTCCCCATCCACTCTGAATTGAAGAAAATGTTGCAATTGCCATAACGAAAAAACCCAAAGATTGACCAGCTACAAGAAATTCCTTAGATGAAGTTGTCTTTTTTTGTGCCCAAAATCCAATAATTAACATTAAAAGAAAATAGATGGCTGTTACAATTAAAATAATGCTACTCATACTCTTTCTCCTTACTGTATTTTATAATAGTTTTCTCATGTTTCTTTTTTTACATTATCTGATTATTGACTAATAAAGGATTGATTTTCAATCCATTTTTGAATATATTCTGCAATCTCCATATTATTCTTATCCATCATCATCAAATGAGAGTTACCTCTAAAACCTTCGTCCGGTAACATGACAACATCTACACTCCCACCCGACTTTTCAATAGCATCATAGTATTCCTTTGTACGATTTAGTATTTTTGTCCATCGTTCACTTTTTTTAATATTATCTCCGTACAATGCTAGAATTGGTATATTTTTTAATTTTTTTGCATTTTTAAGATCCCCTCCCATACCTGGCTCAATAGCAATAATCGCTTTAATTTGATCAGGAAGTTCCTCGGCTACCTTAAATGCGTATGTAGCTCCTTGAGAATGTGCAATAATGATACTACTATTATTTCTTTTGATTAATTCCTTATAAGCATTAATTGATGATTCATGAGAATCAATCCATGATGGGACTAATTGTTTGATTAAATTATCATAATGTTCAATTGGAAATTTACTATGTTTATAAGGCGTACAATTCCCATTGTCATAATCATCTTCACCTATTCTCCAAAGCTTATATGGATAATACTCTGGAAAAAGTAATGGTTCTTTAGAAAAAATTGAATGATATGGAAGCCATCCAGCCCTTCCTCGTTCTACTGCATCAGAATTGTAAACCATCCATCCTTTTGTAAGAAAATAAGAAAGCCATCCTTTCCGTCCATCTGGAGTAGACTCATAAACAGCTCCAGTCAATCCCCCGCCATGCCAAAGTAATAAAGGAAACTTACTACATATTTCCAAAGGTATATAATATTGAACATACATATTACCTACATGAAAGGAATTGTTTAAATCAAACTTCACCGGTTCTCCACCTGGTGTCATTATTACTTCTCTTACTTCTTTATCAGTAAATGTAATTTTTTGACCTCCTATATAAAAGGAACCCATATCTTGTAATTTAATTACATTCATATCATTTTCCTTTTTCAACTATTCACTTCCTCTCAGATTTTCACTATTATCGACTCCCCTTTAAAAATAAATATTTTAATAGTTAAAGTAGAGTCTATAGGATTTTGTCTCCTCCTATAGAATAAAAATTTATTGCACTAAAACTCCTCCATTCCATAAATTAAGCTCAATATAATTTGACTGAATTATCTGATTTCATTATGTTTACTGTTAACAGTTATCAGAATTAAAGTATACTTTGAAGTGGTATGATTGTCAATATATTTCGAAAATTTAAAATATTACAGTTATTGATAAAGTCACTTAAAAAACTATTATATTAACAACACACCTGATATAAAAAACGGTAGTAATACTATTACTGATATGAAGTTAATAAACCTTAATGAAGTCGGCTTTTTCATTCTCAAAAAAATTCCTAAATTAATATTTTATAAATTCGCCGTTTATGTTAACTATTAATGCAATTGATTTAAGCTTACTTTGTTTTCCATTAAACAACTTCTGTTTCTGATTTAGAAACAGCTAAATCGCTTATGCAAAGTTTTCTGTCAACCAAGTTTTCATTCGACATTTATTTCAATGAATATCTTGCACTGTCTTTCTTTTGCTATAAGATTTATAGTAGTATATTATTAGGCAATATTTGTTTCACTTACATTTGAGAATCCCTTTTATAAACATTTTACTAATTACGAAAAATAAGCGTTC
>Ga0079226_10002313_pt1 | contig 14689 bp, 11 predicted proteins | sample Poulit2014_FD_76345 | JGI IMG/M metagenome (GOLD analysis project Ga0079226, IMG submission 76345) | Agricultural soil microbial communities from Georgia to study Nitrogen management - Poultry litter 2014 | ecosystem: Environmental > Terrestrial > Soil > Agricultural land | place: USA: Georgia... | reverse complement strand
CGACGAATGGTGCGCACCGCTTCCATCACATAACCTAGATCTTGCTCAGGGTCGGTAATGGGCAGCGCTTCAATGGCTTCTGGGGTATCAACCACTTTCTTGAAGCGAGGGCCTTCACCTGTCTCGAAATACAAACCTAAACCCATCGCATCGGGGATGGTCAAAATATCTGAAAAAAGAATCGCAGCATCTAATGGGTAACGTTCTAGAGGTTGCAAGGTGACTTCGCAAGCCAGTTCAGCATTCATGCATAAATCCATAAAGCCACCGGCGCGAGCACGGCTGGCTCTATATTCAGGTAGGTAGCGGCCTGCCTGACGCATCATCCATACAGGGGTTACATCAACCGGCTCTTTAAGCAGGGCGCGGAGAAAACGATCATTTTTCAGAGGTGTCATATTAGCGTCCATTAGAAATTAAGAAACTATTGTCGCAAACTTGCGAGCAAAAGGCACGATACTGCAAGTCAGTCGTGTCTGTGACTTGACTGACATCAACTTCACAAAGGTATTGCTGATACCTGTTAGTTTAGCGCATGGTGTATTTTTAAGCATACTGATGAACATTCAGTATGTATTTAGTTGTTACTGTGGTGGGTAGAGCTACTTTTACAGAAGACATCCTCCGTGGTAACACGAGGTCAATACATTTTATTTGAAAAATATATAGGAGGTACAGATGCAACTTGAAACAATAACCTTGGCGGGCGGTTGCTTTTGGTGCATAGAACCTGTTTTTAACAAACTAAAAGGTGTTGTGTCTGTGCTGTCCGGTTACACCGGTGGCACCACCAGTCAGCCCAGCTATGAGGATATTTGCACAGGTAAAACCGGCCACGCTGAAGCTTTGCAGATTGTGTTTGATAAAAACCAAATCACTTTAGCTCAGCTACTGGAAGTGTTTTTTACCATACATGACCCCACCACCCTCAATCAACAGGGGGCAGATAAAGGCACTCAATACAGATCTGCTATTTTTTATAAAGATGCTGCGCAGAAAGCTGCGGCACAGGAGGCGCTAAACAACGCTGAAGCTGCAGGAATTTGGCAAAACCCCATTGTTACTCGCTTAGAGTTGGCCGCAGAGTTTTACGAGGCGGAAGACTATCACCAAGACTTTTTTGCTAAAAATCCAAGTAATAGGTATTGCCAGTTTTCGGTGTTACCTAAACTTAAAAAACTCGATGAGTTGTTTCAGCCCCTGCAGAAATAACGACAGGTTAGTTGGCCTAGTACTGTGCTGTGATGCGCTGTTACTTGGCTTGTTTAAAATCGGCTTTTTCAGCTAAGCGAAGCACGCTCAGTTGCGCAACTGCAGACAATTGGGTTGGATCGCTTTGCGCTAATTGAATTATCTGCTGTTTCATACTGCGCGCCCAAAAACTGTGTAAATGATTGGCGACAACTGCTGCCACTTGTTGATCATCGCCGTGGTGTAAATTATTAGCCACAATTTGCTCGAGCATTTTAATCAGGTTATTCAATTGCTGGTCACTCACCTTTGCTTCTCCTTAAGGGCTGCATCGCTGCGGGTGTAAATAATATGGCGGCTGGGGCGGGCAAAGCCGATTAAGTTCATACCACTGCTGCGTGCTTCGCGAATGGCCAGCGCGGTGGGTGCTGAGACTGCTACTAGAGTGGCAATGCCGACACTGGCGCTTTTTTGCACCATTTCGAAGCTGGCGCGACTGGAGATTAATGCAAAGCCTTCGTTAAAAGCCTGCTCGCTCAACGCATGGATGCGCGCGCCAATCAATTTATCCAAGGCATTATGCCGGCCCACATCTTCACGGGTTAAGACAATTTGGCCTTGATTGTCACACCAAGCGGCGCCGTGGGTGGCTCCGGTTAACAGTTGTAAAGGCTGATGATTTTTTAAATGCAGTAATGCGGCTTGCACCGCTGCATCGCTGGGTATCGTTTGTATAGGGACTTTAGGAATCTTACGCAGCACTTGCGCCAACGATTCCGTACCGCATAGGCCGCAACCGGTTCGTCCGGATAGGCTACGGCGTTGCTCACGTAACCGTGCAAAAGGCTCGCCAGCAATGCGCATTTCAATGGTAATACCTTGCGTACTGCTGTGTATGTCTAAACTAAACAGTTGCTCAGCCCGTTGCAAAATGCCTTCACTTAAGCTGAAACCTAAAGCAAAGTCCGCAAGGTCAGTGGGCGAAGCCATCATTACCGCATGGGACACGCCGTTATACACCAGCGCCACAGGTACTTCTTCTGCAACAACATCTTGGCTGGGTGCGCCAGCGATACCGCCGCGCACCTCCACCTGGGTGTGCGAGATGGCAGCAGGTTGTTTATTGTCGCTCTGGCTTTGTTTGGTCATTGGCAGTGCTTCATTAAGTGGTGCGGTCATGTGGCTCACCTACAGAATCCATGGCCGGCTGCAGTAGTGCTTGCTGGCGCTTGTCAAAGCTCTGGAAGTTACGTTGCCATTCAGACGGTTGGCTGACCACTTCAATTTGCACTGCAGTCACCTTGTACTCGGGACAGTTGGTGGCCCAGTCAGAGTTATCGGTAGTGATCACATTAGCACCACTGCCCGGATGGTGGAAGGTGGTATACACCACGCCAGGCATCATCCGTTCGCTGATGTGTGCGCGCAATACGGTGTGGCCAACGCGGCTGCTGATGCCCACCCAATCGCCGTCTTTGATACCGCGTAATTCAGCATCGCTGGGGTGCAGTTCGAGGAGGTCCTCTTCGTGCCAGTCGCTGTTGCTGGTGCGACGGGTTTGCGAACCGACGTTGTATTGCGACAAAATGCGGCCTGTGGTCAACAGCAATGGGAAGCGTCGACTGGCGCGTTCTTCAGTGGCCAGATACTCAGTAATGGCAAAGTTGGCCTTGCCGATGGGGAAATCAACAGTATGCATGGTGGGTGTGCCATCAGGGTGCTGTTCGTTACACGGCCACTGAATACTGCCTAGCTGTTCCAGTTTGTCGTAGCTGACACCGGTAAAGGTGGGGGTTAACGAAGCGATTTCATCCATAATTTCTGATGGATGGTTGTAGTGCATGGGGTAGCCTAAGGCATTGGATAGCGCCATGGTAACCTGCCAATCTTCCTTGCCAGCAATCGGTGCCATCACCTTACGCACCCGATTAATACGGCGTTCGGCGTTGGTGAAAGTACCGTTCTTTTCAAGAAAAGTGGAGCCCGGTAGCAGCACGTGGGCGAATTTGGCGGTTTCATTAAGGAAAATATCCTGCACAATCAAGCAATCTAAGGACTTCAGTGCGGCTTCCACATGCTGAGTATTAGGATCGGATTGGGCAATGTCTTCACCTTGCACATAGAGGGCTTTAAAAGTACCGGCGATGGCTGCATCAAACATATTTGGAATGCGTAAGCCCGGTTCGTGATCAATGGGCACGCCCCACACCGCTTCAAAACGCTGACGCACTTGGTCATCAGCAACGTGCTGGTATCCCGGCAACTCGTGGGGGAAAGACCCCATGTCACAGGAACCTTGCACGTTATTTTGTCCGCGCAGTGGGTTAACCCCACCGCCTTCGCGGCCAATATTACCGGTGGCCAAAGCTAGGTTAGCAATGCCCATTACCATGGTGGAACCTTGGCTGTGCTCGGTGACCCCTAAGCCGTAGTAGATGGCCGCGTTGTCGGCTTGTGCATACAGGCGCGCGGCTTGGCGCACTTGCTCGGCTGCGACGCCAGTCACCGCTTGCATGGCTTCAGGGGAGTTGCGCTGTTCGGCAATAAAACTGCGCCAGCTTTGATAAGCCTCGGTATCGCAGCGGTTCTTGATAAACTCCTGATCTTCCAGCCCTTCAGTAACAATGACATGGGCCAAGGCATTAACCAGCGCCACATTGGTACCCGGACGCAATGGCAAATGCAGACCTTCACCGCCATGGGGGGTGTTAAGAATATCAATGCGCCGTGGATCAATGACGATCAGCTTGGCACCTTGCCGTAAACGCTTACGCATCAGAGAACCGAATACCGGATGGGCATCGGTGGGGTTGGCACCGATCACCATAATGGTGTCGGCTTTCATCACCGAATCAAAAGTTTGCGTACCTGCAGACTCGCCCAAGGTGGTTTTTAAACCATAACCTGTGGGTGAGTGACAAACCCGTGCGCAGGTGTCGGTGTTGTTATTGCCAAAGGCAGCACGCACCAGCTTCTGCACTAAATAGGTTTCTTCATTGGTGCAGCGTGATGAGGTGATGCCACCAATGCTTTCACGGCCATATTGGGCTTGTACGCTTTTTAATTTTTGGGCTGAGAAAGCCAGCGCTTCCTCCCAAGACACCACTTGCCACGGCTCATCAATAGAATCACGGATCATGGGTTGCTTAATGCGGTCTTCATGGGTGGCGTAACCAAAGGCAAAACGGCCTTTAACACAAGAGTGACCGTGGTTGGCGGCACCGCCTTTGTAGGGCACCATGCGCACCACTTGCTCGCCTTTCATTTCAGCTTTGAATGAGCAGCCCACCCCGCAATAAGCACAGGTGGTGACCACGCTGTGTTCCGGTAGTCCTGCATCAATCACGCTTTTTTCCATCAGCGTTGAGGTGGGACAAGCCTGCACGCAAGCGCCGCAGGAGACACACTCGGAATCCATAAAGCTTTCACCCTGCCCTGCTGAAACCACAGAGCCAAAACCGCGGCCTTGGATGGTCAAGGCAAAAGTGCCCTGCACTTCATCACAGGCGCGCACACAGCGCGAGCACACAATGCATTTGCTGGGATCAAAACTAAAGTACGGGTTGGAGTCATCAGTGGCGGCGTCGAGGTGGTTTTCACCCTCAAAGCCATAGCGCACTTCGCGCAGCCCCACAACACCGGCCATATCTTGCAGCTCGCAATCCCCATTGGCTGGGCAGGTCAGGCAATCCAAAGGGTGGTCGGAGATGTACAGCTCCATAATATTGCGCCGCAACTTGCCCAGCTTGTCGGTTTGCGTAGTGACTTGCATGCCTTCCGCCACTGGTGTGGTGCAGGAGGCTGGATAGCCGCGGCGTCCTGCAATTTCCACCGCACAGAGGCGGCAGGAACCAAAGGCTTCCAAGTTATCGGAGGCACAGAGTTTGGGAATATTGATGCCGGCCAGCGCTGCAGCGCGTAATACAGAGGTGCCTTCAGGCACAGTAATCTCGCGGCCATCGATAGCAATAGTGACTAACTCTGCTGACAGACTGGCTGGAGTGCCGTAGTCAAAATCCGGGTTTAAGGATTCTGGGCTTGGCTGATGGCTTTGAGTGCTTGGATCATAAAAATGCAACATGTTATGTCTCCATTGGGCGCGAGCGAGGAATCAGGTCTTCGGGAAAATATTTCATCACACTCTGGACTGGGAATGGGGTCATACCGCCCATGGCGCACAATGAGCCGTCCACCATGGTTTCACACAGGTCTTCCAGTAACGCTAAGTTATTATCGGGGTCTTCGCCGGCACGGATGCGATCAATCACTTCCACGCCGCGCACTGAGCCGATTCGGCATGGCGTGCATTTGCCACAGGATTCAACTGAGCAGAATTCCATGGCAAAGCGGGCTTGTTCGCCCATGTCCACGCTGTCATCAAAGACCACCACCCCGCCGTGACCGATGCCAGCACCCAGTGCGGCAAAGGCTTCATAGTCCATGGGGGTATCCCACTGACTGTCGGGCAGATATGCCATTAATGGACCACCCACCTGTACTGCGCGGATTGGACGGCCCGATAGAGTACCGTCACCAAAATCCTGCAAAATTGTGCGCAGGCTGACCCCAAAGGCCATTTCAATTAAGCCGCCCCGTTTAATATTGCCCGCCAGCTGAATGGCTAAGGTACCCAGTGAGCGGCCCATGCCGTAATCCGCATAGGCTTTACCGCCCTTAGCTAAAATATAAGGCACCGCAGCCAGTGAGAGAACGTTATTGACCACGGTGGGCTGACCAAATAGGCCTTGAATGGCCGGTAAAGGCGGTTTGCAGCGCACCAATCCGCGTTTGCCTTCCAAACTTTCCAGTAACGAGGTTTCTTCACCGCAAATATAAGCGCCAGCGCCGAGACGCACTTCCAAGTGAAATGCTTGACCACTGCCGCACACGTTTTCACCTAGATAGCCCTTAGCTGCTGCGCGGGCAATTGCGCTATTGAGCATCTCAAGTGCAAGCAAGTATTCAGAGCGCAAATAAATATAGCCTTGGTTGGCCCCCACCGCTAAGCCGGCAATCACCATGCCTTCAATCAGCATATAGGGGTCACACTCCATCACCAGGCGGTCGGCAAAAGTACCGGAATCCCCTTCATCGGCATTACACACAATGTATTTTTGCTGGTTAGCGGGTTCATCCAATACTGTTTGCCATTTAATCCCCGCTGGGAAGGCTGCGCCACCACGGCCCCGTAGTCCAGAGGCTTTTACCTCATCAACAATGGCTTGTGCAGATAGCGTCGCAGCTTTTTCTAAACCAGCAAAACCACCGTGCGCCCTATAGTCGTCAAGGCATAGCGGATCGGTGATACCAATCCGGGCAAAAGTGAGGCGTTGTTGGCGCTTTAAATAGGGGTGTTCTTCGATATTACCTTGATAAAGCCGATGCCCTGCTTGACCGGCTAATAATCCAGCAGCGATCAGTTCAGTGACGTGCTCCGGCTGCACAGGGCCATAGGCAACCCGACCAGTGGCAGTGGTCACTTCGACCAGCGGTTCCAACCAAAACAACCCCCGTGAGCCATTGCGGATAATTTGAATATCAACGCCCCGCTGCTGTGCGTGCTGACGAATTTGCTCTGCGACTTGATCAGCACCTAATGACAGCGCGGTGGTGTCACAGGGCACATAAATAATAGTAGGCATGGTTTGCTCCTGTGCTTATTGCAGTTCGACAATGGGGGTGGTGAGGTGCTCGGCCAGTTGGTTAAACTTTTCTGGACTCATACGGCCATACACTTGTTTATTCACTCGAATTGATGGACCACACGCACAATTGCCTAAGCAATACACCGCCTCTAGGGTGAACTCGTTGTCAGCGGTGGTGTGTTGATAATCAATGCCGAGTGTTTGTTTAATGTGCTGTTCTAGGGCACGGCCACCCTGTGCTTGGCAGGCTTCAGCGCGGCACACTTGCAACACGTGACTGCCTGGCGCTTGGGTACGAAAGTGGTGATAAAAACTAATCACACCATGCACCTCGGCGCGGGTTTGCTGCAGTTCTTCGGCAATAATAGGCACTGCATCTTTGGGGATATACGCCAATTGATCCTGAATAGCGTGGAGAATAGGCAGCAGGGCACCGGGTTTATGTTTGAGTGCTTGCACTGTTTCCCGAATAAGTTCGGGTGTCCAGTTATTGCTGGCCATAGCTGGCGTCGTAGGCTGGTGGTGAGTACGCTCTAAAATATGCATGGCTATTCCTATATTTTTATTTTATTACTGATTTAATGCTAAGTTAGCACCTCATTCACCGCAACGGAATATGAATACTTATGCATAATAAGACGCTGACAATATCCCCTGCATGGATTTTTCGAACGCCAGATGATGAGCTTTTTGAACCCGTACTGCTGCAATTGCTGGCGCAGATACGGGATACCGGCAAGCTCACCAATGCCGCTGCAGCTGTTGGAATTTCGTACCGACACGCCTGGAATGTCCTTAAACGGGGCGCTGATATCTTTGGTCTACCCTTGGTGGAAATGCGCAAAGGTCAGGGTTCCAGCCTTTCTGCTTTGGGTGAAGCCTTGTTGTGGGCTGAGCAAAGAGTTCAAGCACGCCTTGGACCACAACTGGAAAGTATGGCGTCAGAGTTAAATGAGCAGATTCGACAACTGGTGACTGGTAATCAATCAGTATTGCAGATTCATGCCAGTCATGGTTATGCGGTGGCTTTACTGCCAGAGTTATCGGGTCAGCTTAAAATTAATCTGCAGTATCGTAACCCTGAGGAGGCGCTTACCGCCCTAAATCAGGGGGACTGTGATTTGGCCAGTTTTCACTTACCCACAGATCCGTTTTTAGCAAAGCAGTTTTTAAGTCATTACCAACACTTATTGTCTAGCAAGGAGCATCAAGTGATTCGTTTTGTTACCCGCAGCGAAGGTTTGATGTTACGTCAGGGTTGCCATGATGCTATTCACAGCTTGCACGACTTGAGTGATGCCCAGCTCAGCTTTATTGGCCGCAATCGCTATTCGGGGACTCGTGTACTGTTTAATTTATTACTTAAGCAGCAAGGTTTGGCGGAAGATTCTATTAATCGCACGGCCCAGCAGGAGTACACCCATACCGCAGTGGCTGCCTTTGTTGCTTCAGGTATGGCCGATGCGGGTTTTGGGGTAAAGGCCGCTGCTGATCAGTTTGGCTTGCGTTTTATAGAGCTGGCCAGCGAGTATTATTTATTGCTATTTCGTAAAGACAGTTTGTCGCCCGAGGTATTGACGCCTTTGCTGAAACTCATAAGTTCCCAGCCTTTAGCTGAGCGTATCGAGCAGATTGCTGGCTATGCACCGGATAACCCAGGCGAGATTACAAATTTGGAACAGTTAATCAATGGCAAGATTTAGCAAGTTGCTAAGGTTGGGTCGTGGAGAGTGGATAGCAGTTAGGCTTAAGTGCTGCGGGGCTGTCACTGAAGTGTATTATCGAGGTGTTTAAAACTCACAACCCCGCTTGCGCAGGGTTGTGAGTTATTGCCATAAGCACCTAGAGGGTCAGTTATTAAACAGCATTAAAACTGTTCAGCATCCAGTAAGTACAAAGACTCACTGCCCGCTTTAACTGAACTGGTCAGCGACTGAATACGTGGCAGTAAACGAGCAAAGAAAAAGCGTGCGGTGCCCATTTTGCTAGCATAGAAGTCGTCTTGCTGTTCTTTACCTTGTGCAGCAGCAGCCATCATCGCCCACATGTAAGCGTAAGCGGTGTAGCCAAACACATGTAAGTACTCCACCGATGCCGCGCCAATTTCGTTGGGGTTGACTTTGCCTTGTGCCAGTAACCAAGCTGTGAGTTCATCGAGGTTGTCCATAGCTGCTTTTAGGGGCACAGTGAACTCAGCTAAGTTGCTATCCGCAGCCTCAATAAAGGCATTCACTTCTTCGGAGAAATGTTGGTAGAACACTCCATCATTGTGCACAATTTTACGTCCGGCTAAATCCAATGCTTGAATACCATTGGTGCCTTCGTAAATTTGCGTGATACGGCAGTCACGAATCAACTGCTCTTGGCCCCACTCCCGCACATAACCGTGCCCGCCAAATATTTGCTGGCCATGGATGGTGGACTCTAAGCCCACATCAGTTAGAAAGGCTTTAGCAATGGGGGTCAGTAAGGCAACCAACTCTTCGCCACGTTCTTGTGCAGCGGGGTCTTCGCTGTATTTAGCGATATCCAATTGCATCGCCACATAACTGGAAAAGGCGCGGCCACCTTCATTGAGCGCTTTCATGGTTAACAGCATGCGACGTACATCTGGGTGGACAATAATAGGGTCAGCTTGTTTGTCTGGGGCGACAGTGCCGGTTGGGGCACGGCTTTGGATACGCTCTTTAGCATATTCGATTGCACTTTGATAAGAACGCTCACCTAAAGCGAGACCTTGAATGCCCACCCCTAAACGTTCGTAGTTCATCATGGTGAACATGGCCGCCAGTCCCTTATTGGGGGCATCAATGATATAGCCGGTGGCATTATCAAAGTTCATCACACAGGTGGATGAGCCATTAATCCCCATTTTGTGTTCAATAGAGCCACAGCTCACACCATTACGCTCACCTAAGGAACCGTCCTCATTGACTAAAAACTTAGGTACTAAAAACAGTGAGATACCTTTAGCCCCAGCAGGTGCATCAGGCAATTTAGCGAGCACCAAGTGGATGATGTTTTCAGTTAAATCATGCTCACCGCCGGTGATAAATATTTTTGTACCTGTGACTTTATAGCTGCCATCCTCTTGTGGTTCTGCTTTAGTGCGGATAATCCCTAAGTCAGTTCCGGCATGGGGTTCGGTCAGGCACATGGAACCTGCCCACAGGCCACTGTACATATTGGGTAAGTATTTTTCTTTAAGCGCTTCGCTGGCGTGGGCATGAATGGATAAGCAAGCACCTGCGGTGAGCATTGGGTACAAACCAAATGACAGGTTAGCTGCGTTAGTCATTTCTTCGATTTGTGCGGTGATCATTTTAGGCATACCCATGCCACCAAACTGAGGATCACCGCCAACGCCAACCCAACCCCCTTCAGCGTAGGTTTGATAGGCCTCAAGAAAACCTTGCGGAGTGGTGACTACGCCATCATTCCAGCTGCAGCCTTCCTCGTCACCGCTACGGTTAGTGGGAGCAATGGAACCAGCAGCCACTTTGCCCGCTTCTTCTAAAACAGCCGCGGCTGTTTCATCATCAAGGGTATCGGCTAAGGCAGGTAATTGTGCCCAAAGCTTCCCCGCTTGGAACACTTCATTGAGCACAAAGCTCATATCACGTAAAGGTGCTTGGTAGTCGGACATGCGGTATTCCTCTTGGTTCACGCCTGTTCATCTGTGTGCTGGCACAGCGCAAGGCTTTTTTGTTGTGAAGAAATTAATACGTTGTTTGAGTCTACATCAATAAACGTTTAGAACTCATACGCTCTTTTTATGACTATTAAGTCTGATGTTAAAGATTAAAAAACCCGCTGGATGAACTGAGCTTGATGTAAAAGTCATTTCATACAGCGGGTTTATCGGCTTTAACTCAACTGGTTTTTTAGTAGCTGAGGGCAAAGTCCTCTACATCCATATCCATCAAATTATCTGCGCCCGATAGCATAGCGGCAACATGGCTACGGGTACGTGGCAGGATACGAGCATAGTAGAAACGTGCGGTTTGCAGTTTAGCTTTATAGAAGCCTTCTTCGCTGGTGCCTTCAGCCAGTTTCTCTGCGGCAACCCGTGCGATATCAGCCCAGAAGTAAGCCAGACAGGCATAACCGGAGTACATCAAGTAATCAACCGATGCGGCGCCCACTTCCTCACGATCCTTCATGGCGGCCATCCCTATTTTCATAGTGATATCGCCCCACTCTTTGTTGATCTCAGCTAGCGGTTTGACAAACTCTTGAATGCTTTCGTTGTCTTCATTGCTCTTGCAGAACTTATGCACAACTTTGGTAAAGCCTTTTAGTGCTTCGCCTTGGGTCATCAGTACCTTACGACCTAATAAATCGAGTGCTTGAATGCCGGTGGTACCTTCATAGAGCATGGAAATACGGCTGTCACGCACGTTTTGTTCCATACCCCACTCAGAAATATAACCGTGGCCACCGTATACCTGTAGACCGTGGTTAGCGGCTTCAAAGCCCACTTCAGTCATAAAGGCTTTAGCAATTGGGGTTAAGAAAGCCAACATGCCATCTGCGGCTTGGCGGGCTTCTTCGTCATCGCTGCGCTGCATAATGTCAACTTGCTGTGCTGCGTAGTACAGCATGGCGCGGTTACCTTCGGTGAGCGCCTTGATGGTCAGCAGCATGCGGCGTACATCAGGGTGCACAATAATTGGATCTGCTGGTTTGTCTGGTGCTTTTGGGCCAGTTAATGAACGCATTTGTAAGCGCTCACGGGCGTATTCAATGGCACCTTGGAAGGCCACTTCGGAGTGGGCTAAACCTTGCAGCGCCGTACCAATCCGCGCGGTGTTCATAAAGGTGAACATGCAGTTCAGGCCTTTATTTTCGGGGCCAATTAAGAAACCTTTAGCGTTATCAAAGTTGATTACACAGGTCGAGTTGCCGTGAATACCCATTTTGTGTTCAATCGAGCCGCAATGGACGCCATTGGCCTCACCAACGCCGCCTTCTGCATTGGGCAGGAATTTAGGGACGATAAACAGTGAAATACCCTTGGTACCTGCTGGCGCGCCAGCAATACGGGCAATTACGATGTGCACAATATTGTCGGTTAAATCATGCTCACCGGCAGAAATAAAGATTTTAGTACCAGTGATTGCGTAGCTGCCATCTTCTAGAGGGTCAGCTTTAGTGCGCAACATACCCAAGTCAGTACCGCAATGGGGTTCGGTTAAGCACATGGTGCCGGTCCATTCGCCGGAGACCAGCTTGCTCATATAGGTGTCGAGCTGTTCTTGAGTACCGTGTGCGTGCAGGGTACGCATGGCACCATGGGATAAGCCGGGGTACATGCCCCATGACCAGTTGGCTTGGCCGACCATTTCACTGATGGTGATGCCTAGAGATTCAGGGAGACCTTGGCCGCCATGTTCGACTTCATGGGCGAGGCTCGGCCAGCCGCCTTCAACATACTGTTGGTAGGCTTCTTTAAAGCCGGTCGGTGTTTTAACGCCTTCGGCAGACCAGATACAGCCTTCTTTATCACCAACGCTATTGAGTGGTGCAATAACGTTCTCACAAAACTTTGCACCTTCTTCAAGGATTGCATTAACCATGTCTGGGGTTGCATCTTCGCAGCCAGGCAGGTTGGCATAGTGTTCTGGGTAGCCTAATAGCTCATCACGAACAAAACGGATATCACGCAAGGGGGCTTTGTATTCAGCCATGTTTATAAACCTCTACAGTGGAGACTTTATTATTGAATTGACCTAAACAACTTTGCGTAGGCCTGTTCCGAGCAGCGTGAATTGATGCAGCTATAGGTGCAACACGCCAATCAAACGGTTGTTTGAAAGTTACGGGGGTATATTATTCTTGTCAAGCACTGCAGAGCCAGTTGTTTAGATTTTTTTGTTTAACTTTGGATATCGATGAGCGTGCCCAGTGACTCTTCTGCGCTACTCACAACCTTTGCGCCCAACTCTGTCATTATTTTGGCCTGCTCAAGTTGCAGCAATTGTTCAGTGATATTGGTCACATCAACTGCAGGTGCAGCAACTGTTGCAGAATCGACTGCATTGGCAGTGCCGGACTGAGCAATATTTTGCGCAGCTTCAGTCATTTGTTGTTGACCGCTTTGGATGGCTAATAAGCCTGCCGAGAATTGGCTAGCTGAAATATTCATAAATGCCTCCTATTGCAGTGTGGCATGAGATTCTATAGTGCTGGTTTGTAGAGTATAAAGCAAAAGACTGTGATGCAATGGTGCTGGGTTAGAGATTGTTTTTTAACCAGTTTGCCAGCTGTTGAGCACGGTGTTCATGTTGATTTTTACGTGCCAGTAAAACCAGTTTGCCGGATGTTTTTACAAAGCCCCAAGGGGCAATTAAGCGGTCGCTAGCGATATCGTTGCGCACTAAGTGTTCTGGAGCTATGGCCACCCCTAAGCCAGCCATGGCCGCTTCTAGCAAGTAATACAGGTGGTCAAAGCCTTGTGCATACTGCAATTGGTTAACTGACAGCTGTTGGGCTTGCACCCACTGTGGCCAAGCCTGGGGGCGTGAGCGAGTGAACAATAAAGCTTCTTTGAGAAGTTGTGCAGGCGTGGCCTTAATAAGCTGTGCGGCGTTCTGGTAGTTTGTACTGAGTACGGGCCCAATCCGCTCATCATCTAAGGGGTAAGCAAGTGTTTGCTCTGGATAAGGGGGCTCGATAAATACCAAACTGGCATCGGCATCTGACAATGGTAAGTTGTTCTCATCACCGCTGTTGGTTATCACCTGTAGACGTAAATCAGGCAAATCCTCTTGCAGTTTTTCAAGGCGTGGGATTAACCAGCGGGCCAGTAAACTACCTGGGCAAGCCAGCACAAAAGGCGCTTGCTGAGTTTGTTGTTGAATGGCTGAGCAGGCATGGTGAATCTGGCTGAACGCTGCGTTGCTGGCTTCGTAGAGTTGGCTGCCAGTATCTGTGAGTTTAATGCCGCGTCCTTGCCGCTCTAATAACGTCACTGCCAAATACTCTTCGAGCAGTTTAACTTGACGGCTTACCGCACCATGGGTGACATGCAGCTCTTTAGCAGCAAGACTAATACTTTGTAGGCGAGCGCTGGCTTCAAAAGCTTTTAAAGCATTGAGTGGTGGTAAATTAAAATAATTCGACATGTGAGTTTTCCTAACATATGGCTGCAATCATATCGCTTTTCGTAAGGAAGGCAATCAGGTAGTTTAGCCAACATAGAAAGTATTTAATTTAATTGTGGAGCGGGTAATGAATTCATTCAGTGCAGGTCCCGATAAGCGCGGTTTATTTGGCGACTTTGGTGGTCAGTATGTGGCAGAAACATTGATGCCATTAATTTTAGAGTTAGGCCATGAGTACGCAAAGGCTAAAGATGATCAAGCCTTCCAAGAACAGTTGGCCTACTTTCAGCGCGATTATGTGGGCCGTCCCAGCCCTTTGTATTTTGCGGAGCGATTAACTGAATACTGCGGTGGGGCAAAAATCTTCCTGAAGCGTGAAGAGCTGAACCACACCGGCGCCCATAAAATAAACAACTGCATTGGGCAGATTCTACTGGCTCGGCGTATGGGTAAACAGCGCATTATTGCGGAGACCGGTGCCGGTATGCACGGTGTTGCCACAGCTACGGTGGCGGCGCGTTTTGGTATGCAATGTGTGATTTATATGGGCACTACGGACATTGATCGCCAGCAAGCTAACGTGTTTCGGATGCGCTTATTGGGTGCTGAAGTACGCCCTGTGGTAGCAGGTACTGGCACCCTAAAAGATGCCATGAACGAAGCCTTGCGTGACTGGGTGACCAATGTCGATGATACCTACTATTTAATTGGTACAGTGGCTGGACCACACCCCTACCCAGCTATGGT
>Ga0079226_10002312_pt1 | contig 14695 bp, 17 predicted proteins | sample Poulit2014_FD_76345 | JGI IMG/M metagenome (GOLD analysis project Ga0079226, IMG submission 76345) | Agricultural soil microbial communities from Georgia to study Nitrogen management - Poultry litter 2014 | ecosystem: Environmental > Terrestrial > Soil > Agricultural land | place: USA: Georgia... | reverse complement strand
CCATTACGACAAATAGCAGATAAGTTTAATACATTGCAAATGGGAATGGTCGCCGCAAATCGGGTATTCAAAATATTGGATACTAATGCTAATATCTCTGACAAGGGAACAAAAATACTAGGTAAAACTACTGGTTCTATTGCTTTTGAAAGTGTGTATTTTGGATATAATGATCAGGTGATGGTTTTAAAAGATGTTTCATTTACGGTAGAACCTGGAGAAACTTTAGCTATCGTAGGAGCTACAGGGGCTGGGAAATCTACTATTATAAATTTGTTATCGAGATTTTATGAAATCAATAATGGAAAAATAAAGATAGATAATATCCCCATTCAAGAATATACTTTATCGTCTTTGAGGAGTGAAATTGCTGTGGTTTTACAAGATGTTATGTTGTTTGCCGATTCTATTTTGAATAATATCACACTGAGAAATCCAAATATATCTGAAAAAGAAGTCCATGCAGCAGCTAAAGCTATTGGTGTTTCAGAATTTATTGAAAGTCTTCCTAATGGGTATCACCATAATGTAAAAGAACGAGGAAGTATGTTGAGTTCTGGACAACGACAATTAATTTCTTTTCTACGTGCATATGTGAATAAGCCTAGTATATTGATTTTGGACGAGGCTACCTCCTCTATAGATTCATATTCCGAAGAATTGATTCAGATAGCTACTGAAAGAATAACCAAAAATAGAACTTCAATTGTAATAGCCCATAGATTGGCTACTATTCAAGATGCTGATAAAATTCTCGTAATGGACGCAGGTAGAGTAGTGGAAGTTGGAGTCCACTCAGAGTTGCTTCAAAAAGAAAACGGTTATTATAAAAAACTATACGAGGTGCAGTTTCGATCAGAAATTGAAAAGTAATTATTCGGAAAGATGAATGTCACGGTTAATGATTTTTTTCAAATCTCCTAAATTTTCATAAATAACAAAATCCCCTTCTCTAAAATATGAGATTTGTCCATTTTCCTCTGAAACTACAAGACAAACAGCATCTGTTTTTTCAGTAATGCCGAGGGCTGCTCTATGCCGTAGTCCAAACCTTAAAGGTATGCTCCGATCTTCAGACACTGGCAAGATTACTCGGGTAGCCGTGATTCGATCTCCTTCGACTACCATGGCACCATCATGTAGTGGACTATTAGGATAAAAAATACTTTCTATTATTGGTTGATTAAGAGAAATGTCCATATTGTCGCCTGTTGTTTTTATAAAATCTAGACTGCTATTACGTTTAATAACGATTAACGCACCTGTATTAGTACTAGCCATTTTCTTGCATGCATCAACAAGTACAGGGGCAATAGTATAGAGAATTTCCTCATCTTTGGAAAACAGATTAAATTTTTTAAACCATTTGATTTTAGATGTAAAATTAGTAGTACCTATAACTAATAAAAACCTTCGGATTTCCTGCTGAAAAACTACAATTAAAGCAAACATCCCTACGCCTAAAAATCCTCCAAGAATTTTGCTGAATAATTCCATTTCTAGTAACTCAGTCAGCATCCAAACGACATATAAAATAACAATCCCAATAAAAATTTGGATAGCAGCTGTGCCTTTTACAAGTTTATAAACATGGAACAGTAAAAAAGCTACAAGAAAAATGTCTATAACATCTATTATTCTAATATTTAAAAAATCCAAGGTGTAAGAGTATTATAATGGTGAATAAAATTATGCATTTTCTTTGAATGAAGGTAGTTCTTGTATCAGTTGTATGCACTGTATAGCTTCTTTTACATCATGGACTCTTAGTATATTACTACCTTTTTGCAAGGCAATACCATGAAGTAACGTTGTACCGTTTAAAGCTTCTGTGGGTGTTATACCTAAGGTTTTATATACCATCGATTTTCTAGAAATACCCGTTAAAATAGGAACTTCTAGTTTTTCAAAAACATCTAATTGATCCAAAAGGATATAATTTTGTTTTTGTGTTTTTGCAAATCCAAAACCTACGTCAATAATAATATCATTGATACCTAAGACTCTAGCTTTTGCTATACGTTCGGTAAAATAATAAAATATATCTGTAATGATGTTTTTGTAATCTGTATTTTTATCACTTTGCATGGTTTTAGGTGTCCCACGCATATGCATCATAATGTAAGGCACTTTTAATTTAGCTACGAGAGGAAGCATTTGCGGATCCAAAAATCCTGCAGAAATATCATTTATAATAGCGGCTCCCGCCCCAATAGCTTCGGAAGCTACCTTGCTTCTATATGTATCTATTGAAAGTATTGCTTCTGGAAAATTATTAGAAATAGCAGTTATGGCCGGTAGAACTCTCTGTATTTCTTCATCTTCTGATATGTCTTTTGCATTAGGTCTAGAACTATATCCTCCGATATCTAGAAAACTAGCTCCAGCATGTAACATCTGTTCGACCATTTTTAGAATATTATCAGTTTTTTTTGAGGTTGCACCATCATAAAAAGAGTCAGGAGTAGTGTTTATTATCCCCATTACTTTTGGCGAACTCAAATCTATTAGCTTACTTTTGCAATTAAGTGATTTCAATTTTATATATTGCTTTGTTTTAAAGCGAAATGTACGTAAAATTTAATAGTTAAATGCAAAAAACTTCTAAACAATACGATGAGATAATTGGAGAGTGTCGTGAATTGTTCCAATCCAAAATGCAGGATTATGGCTGTGCATGGCGTATATTAAGACTTCCCTCTTTAACAGATCAAATATTTATTAAAGCACAACGCATACGAAAACTACAAATAAATAAAGCACAACGTGTGAATGAAGGTCAAGATGTAGAATTTGTCGGGATTATTAACTACTCTGTAATGGCATTGATACAGATTGAGTTAGGAGTGACAGAGCAACCAGATTTAGATAGAAAAAGAGCGGAAGAACTTTATGACCAAAAAGTAAAGCTAGCTAAAGGATTGATGGAAAATAAGAATCATGATTATGGAGAAGCTTGGCGAGATCTAAGAATAAGTTCATTAACGGATTTGATACTGCAAAAACTTTATAGATTACGACAAATTGAAGAGAATCAAGGTAAAACAATAGTCTCAGAGGGTATTGAGGCAAATTATCAAGATATTTTAAATTATGCAGTATTTGCGTTGATACATTTAAGAAATTAAAATAATAATATAAAATTAGAATAAGATGCGGTGGATTGTTCAAATAGCTAGAGTGATTGTTGGAATATTATTTATATTTAGTGGATTGATAAAACTTAACGATCCCATGGGATTTGCTTTTAAATTACAAGATTATTTCGATCCTAATGTTTTAAATCTAGAATTCCTTTCGCCTTATGCACTTTCTATAGCTATTATTATCGTTATATTCGAAGTTGTCATTGGAGTAATGTTGTTATTGGGGTTAGCACGAAAATTTACTTTGTGGAGTTTAATAGGAATGATTCTCTTCTTTACTTTCCTTACTTTTTATTCAGCTTATTATAATAAGGTTACCGATTGTGGATGTTTTGGAGATGCCATCCCTCTTACTCCTTGGCAATCTTTTTATAAAGATTTAATATTACTGTTTCTAATCGCTATCTTATTTTTTGGCAGAGTATATATCCAACCAGTATTAGCTAGACGTGTTAGAGTGTTTGTTGTTTTTTTGACTGTGGTTCTTTCACTTTCGATGGTGTATTATGTGTTAGATAATTTGCCAATTATTGATTTTAGAGCCTATAAAATTGGAGTAAATATAGAAGATGGAATGAATTACCCAGAAGATGCCGAAGAACCTGTTTTTAATTATCATTGGTGGTTTAATATTGACGGTAAAGAAACAAAAATCACTACTCAAGGAGATTATCCAAATGTAGAAGGTGATTTTATACGAGTTGATACAGAGATGTTATCTGCTGGATACGAGCCACCTATTAAAGATTTTTCTATCGAAAGAGAAGGAGAAGAATATACTTCTGAGTTTCTTAATACTCCAAATCTGGTTCTCGTAATAGCATATGATTTGAATTTGGCCAATGATATAGGAATGACAAGATTGGGTGATATGATTAAAAAAGCACGAAAGAATGGTTTTGAAGTGATTGGCCTCTCAGCATCGAGTGCTGAGAAAGCTAAGTCCGTAAAAGAAGAATTTGATTTAGATTTAGATTTTTACTTTTGTGATGAAACAGCTTTAAAAACTGTAGTGCGTAGTGTTCCAGGTATTGTAGTTCTTCAAAATGGAACGATTGTTGAAAAAGAACATTGGTCTAATATGGATAAAATAAACTTTAAAAATATTGAATAAGTGATTAGTTATTTGGTGAAGAACATACTACATGCCCTATGGACATTATTTGGGGTAGTGAGTGTAGTTTTTTTACTGTTTTCAGTTCTTCCAGGAGATCCAGCACGAATGATGTTAGGACAAAATCAATCTCCAGAACAATTGAAAATTGTAAAACAAAAATATGGGTTTGATTTACCCATTACCAAACAATATCTTTTTTATATCAATGATTTATCCATACTCTCATTACATAGTAAAACACCTGGTGAATATACGTTCTTGGAAGAGGGGAAATATCAATATAAGAAGCTTTATGACACTCAAAGCTTAACACTTATATTAAAAGTCCCGTACTTGCGAGAGTCTTTTCAGAAAAATAGTAAACCAGTGACTGAGGTTATTAGCGAAACTTTGCCCAATACTCTTTTGTTGGCTGTTACTGCCATTAGTATAGCTATGATTATCGGTATAAGTTTAGGAATTATATCTGTTGTCACTAAAGACAGCTGGATAGATAGAAGTATCCAATTTATAAGTACTCTAGGTATGAGCATTCCATCTTTTTTTAGCGCTGTTCTATTTGCCTGGATATTTGGTTTTTTATTACATAAATATACACATTTACCTATATCAGGAAGTCTATATGAGGTAGATGACTTTGGAAATGGAAAGTATATACAATGGCGAAATTTAATTTCACCCGCAATTGTATTAGGAATTCGTCCCTTAGCTGTAGTTAGTCAATTAATGAGAAATTCAATGTTAGAAGTGATGGAACAAGAATATATTCGAACTGCATATTCCAAAGGATTGTCCACCACTAAGGTGATTTTTAAACACGCCTTGCGTAATGCCTTAAACCCCGTTATAACTGCTTTGTCTGGTTGGTTTGCTTCAATGTTGGCTGGTGCAGTATTTGTAGAGTATATCTTTGGTTGGAATGGATTAGGAAAAGAAATAGTAGAAGCCCTAAATACATTGGACTTACCCGTAATTATGGGAGCTGTATTGGTAATAGCTACTATGTTTATTATTATAAATATTTTGGTCGATAGTTTGTATGCATGGTTCGACCCTAAAATTAGATTATACTAAATTATGCGAAAAAAAATTGTTGCAGGAAATTGGAAAATGAATCAAAAAAAAGCTGAAGCAATTGCTTTTATTCAAGAATTAAAAGAAAGTGACAAACCAGAAGCTGTAGAAGTAATAATAGCGGCTCCATTTGTGGTTTTAGATGCATGTCAACAAGCTTCTAATGGGAAGCTTATAATAGCAGCCCAAAATGTTAGTGCTTTTGATAAGGGAGCATATACAGGAGAAATTTCTACAGAACTATTAAAGAGCATTAAGGTCGAAACGGTAATAATTGGCCATAGTGAACGACGCTCTATATTTGGAGAAACTCATGATATTCTAGCAGAAAAAGTGAAGCAAGCTATAAAAAATAATTTTAAGGTAATATTCTGTGTAGGAGAAAGTCTAGAGGAAAGAGAAGCTGGCAAAGCAGAAGCTACCGTAAAAAAACAACTTGCAGAGAGTCTGTTTTTTATAACTAAAGAACAAATGAGAGATATTGTGATAGCCTATGAACCAGTCTGGGCAATAGGGACTGGGAAAACAGCAAGTCCAGAACAAGCTCAAAAAATTCATGCTTTTATTCGTGAATTATTAAAAAATCAATTTGATTCGTCAATAGCATCAGATACTTCGATATTGTATGGAGGTAGCGTAAATCCTAAAAACGCTAAAGAATTATTTGCTCAAGCTGATATAGATGGAGGTCTCGTTGGAGGGGCTTCACTTGAAGTAAGCAGTTTTGTAGAATTACTTCATTCTTTTTAAATATATTTTTATGGAGAATGTCTATATAGAGTTCGATTTTAAGGTTACTCCAGTTCAGCCAGGTGTGGAAATATTAATCGCAGAATTAGGATTTGCTGGTTTTGAAAGCTTCGTAGAAACCGAATATGGAGTACAAGCTTATATCCTAAAAAAAAATTGGGAATCAGATCTACTGAATGAAATTCAAATACTATCAAATGATGAGTTCTCAATTTCTTTTCATCAAAGAGACATTGATGAAGTAAATTGGAATGAAGAATGGGAAAAGAATTTTAAGCCTATCCTAGTTGGAGAGTCTTGCTATGTTCGGGCGCCATTTCATAAAAGTAAAGAGGTGCAATATGATGTGGTAATCGAACCTAAAATGTCTTTCGGTACAGGCCATCATGAAACAACCTATATGATGCTAAAATATATATTGGAACTAGACTTCACTGATAAAATAGTGTTAGATATGGGGTGTGGTACATCAGTTTTGGCAATTTTGGCTTGTAAATGCGGTGCTCAACATGCAGATGCTATCGATATCGATAAATGGTGTTATGAAAATAGTATGGAAAATATACAGAGAAATAAATGTCAAAATATCCATGCTTATCAAGGTACTGTGAATAAACTTGAGCATTTGTCTGATATTAAGAATCCAAAATATGATTGTATTTTAGCCAATATAAATCGAAATATTCTGTTAGAAGATATAACCACTTATGCTTTGCATTTAAAAAATGAAGGAGAATTGTTGATCAGTGGATTTTATACAGAAGATTTGGATGCTATTCAAAAAGTCGCGAAAGAAGCAAAGCTAAAATTTGTAGATAATAAAACACGTAATAATTGGGTAGCGGCAAGATTTAGGAAGATAAAGTAAAATGTCGATTAAAGAAAAAAAGAAAGAGCAATGCAATCTGTTTAAAGAGACAGCTAAGAAATATGAATTGATTCTATTGAATGATGAAGTAAATACTTTTGACTATGTTGTTGACTGTCTCATTAGAATTTGTGAACATGAAACTTTTCAGGCTGAACAATGTGCTTTAATAACACATTATAATGGTAAATGTAGTGTGAGGAATGGACGGTTAAATGAAATGAATCAGCTGTGCATGAGGCTGTTAGAGGCCAATTTAAGAGCAGAGGTTAATTAAGTTGATTTAATTTTTAATTTTATTTTGCTTACTACAAAAATGTTATTATATTTGCATCACAATAAGAAAAGGCCTCGTGGCGCAACTGAATAGCGCATCTGATTACGGCTCAGAAGGTTGCAGGTTTGAATCCTGCCGAGGTCACAAGTAAAATCAGAAACTCACATCTTAATAGTAGAGTTTCTGATTTTTTAATTTATGAACAAACAACTTAACTTCTATATGTTATAAAATAAAGGATGTGTTTTTTTTTAAGGAAATACCTCTCTATTGTTTCATGCTTATTATTTTATTTCATTTAAAGTTCCTCTTCACGCTTTTAGTATTTAAATATCCGATAATTATTATAATAGGCATTGACCATACTACAGTTGAAGTGAAAGCCCCGATATTGAAAGCATGTATCTGAGTTATGGAAGTCATCTCATACATTAAAAACCAAAGCAGTAAAAGTAATCCGATTGACATATAAGTGACTAATTTATTTGCCCATAACTTATATTTCTGAATATTTAATCCTCCAATCAGATAAAACAAACCGATTATTACCATTATTACACACATATAGAGATAGTGATCGAAAAGATAACCAATGAAGTGAAAATGATCTTCTTCTGTATCATTAAGAAAATCTCCTCCAAATCCTGATATTAAAAATATCAGTGCCCCCATAATATTACTGAAAATTATAATTCCGGCAATAATTATAACCAACCACCCTATTACCCGAATCATTTTTGGTTTTGGTGCCTCCATGTTATTGCGTTTTTATCAAATATATGAGTTGATGACTGTATAATGTGTTAATGTTGATAGAAATAAATTGTAATATTTGATGTAAACACCGATAGCTCCTTTAATCTGATTTTTTATTTTTTAAACTTTGTTGTGTACAGTTATAATTTGTGTTTAGAAGAATTTTACATTTTATCGGAAAAATTTTATTAGAGTTGTTAAAATTTGCTTTAATCTTGTATTTTGGATTCAGAATTAGAGAATATTTTGTAGGGATTAAATATATATGTTATTTAGAAGATAATATACCAGTGAAAAATTCAATAAAAAAGAAGTGTAAAAAAGATCAGAAATAAACAGTCTCAGAATTATTTCAGGCTGTTAATTGGGATACCCTTTTTTAATATAGAAACAATAATATAGAAAAACCGATAGAAATAGAAGGATTAAACCGTTGTATTAGAAAAAACATTTATTATTATTACCCCTGCTATAATTAATAGTATACCAATAACAGCGGGCACGTCCAATTTTTGATTATATAGTAAAAAGCCAAAAAGGGCAATAAGTACAATTCCAATGCCTGACCATATTGCATATGAAATCCCAAGTGGTACTTGCTTTAAAGTAATACTTAGAAAATAAAATGCTCCGATATATCCAGTAATGGTTAAAATACTAGGCCACAATTTGGTGAATTGATGGGATTGTTTTAAGGCTAGAGTAGCTATTGTTTCTAAAATAATGGCAATGAGAAGTGGGTAATATTTTGACATAATCTTAATTTAAACTGTTTTTAGTAACCCATGTTTTCCATGCTAAAACTAGCTTCTGCATAGTAGATAATTGCATTATGTCAACTCTTTTTTTAGTTAAACTAGGCAATAAGGTCTTATTCAATCTTGCAAGTATAATAAATATCTTCTTTTTCATTCCTTCAAATCTGTATCTTTATCCGAAAGATAATAATAATTCAGGGGTTATGTCAAAAACATTTTTTCAATTTCTAACATTATTAATAATAGTATGTGGTGCTACTACCACTTTTGCGCAATCTAAACCAGCTTATCAACTCTTTACTGCTAAAGGGAAGAGGATAAGTTATTCTCGAATGTTAAAGAAAATTCAACAAAACGATGTGATTCTATTCGGTGAATTACACAATAATCCAATCTCACATTGGCTAGAATTAGAGCTTGCTATAGATATGTCTAGAAATAATTCCATTCACTTAGGTGCTGAAATGTTTGAAGCAGACAATCAGAGCATACTGACAGCCTATTTGGAGGATAAGATTGATGAAAAAGAATATAAAGAACAAATTCGTCTTTGGCCGAATTATAAAACAGATTATAAACCATTAGTAGAGTGGGCTAAGGAAAATGACGTGAAGTTTACAGCAACTAATATTCCTCGACGATATGCTAATATGGTATTTAAAAATGACTTTCAAGTATTAGATAGTCTGTCCTCACAAGAAAAGTCATGGATAGCACCGCTACCAATACCTTTTGATGAAAATCTTGAAACCTATCAAGAGATACTTACCATGATGGGAGACCATGGCTCTCCCTTATTGGTAAAAGCTCAAGCCATAAAAGATGCTACTATGGCGTATACTATTGTGGAAAATAGAGAACCCAACACTCTATTCTTGCATTATAATGGAGCTTTTCATTCTAGAAAAAATGAAGGAATTGTGTGGTATATAAATCAATATCGTCCTAGCGTTAGTGTGGTAACTATTACAACTGTAGAACAGCAGGAGATTTCTAAATTGAAAAAAGAAAATAAATATATAGCAGATTTTATTTTAGTGGTACCCGAAACAATGACTAAAACATATTAAAATAGTTGTAATTAAATAAAACCGAATAGAACAATTGCTTTTATAGCTACTACCGATCTAATATTGTATTTTTGTGATTAAAAATATGGAGAGTCTTACTCTCTAAAGAATAGAGATAATTTTATTTTTGTAAAAAATACAATACAATGAGTGAAGAAGTTTCAAAACGTTATGCACAACGTGGAGTTTCAGCCTCCAAAGGTGATGTGCATAAGGCTATTAAGAATATAGATAAAGGGATTTTTCCAAAAGCTTTCTGTAAAATCATTCCTGATTATCTTACAAATGACCCTGAATATTGCATTGTGATGCATGCAGATGGAGCGGGAACTAAGTCTTCTTTGGCGTATTTGTATTGGAAAGAAACAGGAGATTTATCAGTATGGAAAGGTATTGCACAAGATGCGTTAATTATGAATATTGATGATTTGCTATGTGTAGGAGCTACCGACCATATATTGATGTCTTCTACTATAGGTAGAAATAAGAATAAAATTCCTGGAGAGGTAATTGCCGCCTTAATTCAGGGTAATGATGAGGTGGCATTAGAATTGCAAAAACACGGTGTGAATGTATATCCTACTGGAGGTGAGACAGCTGATGTCGGGGATGTAGTAAGAACGATTATTGTAGATTCTACGGTAACAACTCGTATGAAGCGTTCGGAGGTTATTGACAATGCTAATATCAAGCCTGGGAATGTTATAGTAGGTCTAGCTTCATTTGGTCAAGCTACCTACGAAACAGAATACAACGGTGGAATGGGAAGTAATGGATTAACCTCTGCTAGACATGATGTTTTCGGAGGAAATTTGGCAGTGAAATATCCTGAAAGTTATGATCCAGAAGTGCCTAGTGATTTGGTTTACTCAGGAACAAGAGGATTGACAGATAAACTAGAAAATCTACCTTTAGATATAGGTAAATTGGTTTTATCCCCTACAAGAACTTATGCTCCTATTATTAAAAAAATATTAGAGAAATTTACCAATAAAGACATTGATGGGATGATACATTGTAGTGGCGGTGCACAGACTAAAGTACTTCATTTTGTAGATGCTGTTCATGTGATTAAAGACAATATGTTTGATACTCCCCCTTTGTTTAAACTGATTCAGAAAGAAAGTAAAACCGATTGGAAAGAGATGTATCAAGTTTTTAATATGGGACACCGAATGGAAATTTATACCGATGAAGAAGTAGCAAAAAAGATTATCAAAATTTCAGAAAGTTTTAATGTTGAAGCTAAGATAATTGGTAGAGTAGAAGCATCGGATCATAAAAAGCTTACCATATCAGGATCACATGGTACCTATATTTATTGATAAATTAAGAAAAATATAATCGAAAAAATATAGGAGTTAATATTGAGAAAATAAATTTATGTTAGAAAGATTAAAAATTATAAAACAACGTTTTGATGAGGTGAATGATCTTATTATTCAACCAGATATAATTGCAGATCAAAAGCGTTATGTCGAACTTACCAAGGAGTATAAGGATTTAAAAGCATTAATGGAAAAGCGAGAAGAGTATGTTACGATTCAAGCTCACATCAGTGAAGCACAAGAAATTCTAGAAGATGGAAGTGATGAAGAAATGGTAGAAATGGCAAAATTACAATTAGATGAAGCTAAAGGTCGTTTACCAGAGTTAGAAGAAGAGATTAGATTCATGTTGATACCAAAAGATCCAGAAGATTCCAAAAATGCTGTAATGGAAATCCGAGCTGGAACTGGAGGTGATGAAGCAAGTATTTTTGCTGGGGATTTATATCGTATGTACACCCGATATTGTGAAAGTAAAGGATGGAAAGTAAGCACCATTGATTTTAACGAAGGGACTAGTGGTGGTTTTAAAGAGGTCCAATTTGAGGTGACTGGAGAAGATGTTTATGGAACATTGAAATTTGAAGCAGGAGTACATCGAGTACAACGTGTACCACAGACAGAAACACAAGGAAGGGTACATACTAGCGCCGCTACAGTTATGGTCTTGCCTGAAGCTGAAGAATTCGATGTGGAAATTGACCCTAAAGATGTGCGTATTGATTATTTCTGTTCTTCGGGACCAGGAGGCCAAAGCGTTAATACTACTTATTCCGCTGTGCGACTTACTCACGAACCTACAGGTTTAGTGGCGCAGTGTCAAGATGAAAAGTCACAGCATAAAAATAGAGAAAAAGCTTTCAAAGTATTACGATCTCGATTATATGATTTAGAACTCGCAAAACGTCAAGCTGAAGAGGCAGCAAGACGAGGATCAATGGTAACTAGTGGAGATAGAAGTGCTAAAATCCGAACTTATAATTATCCTCAAGGCCGCGTAACCGAACATAGGATTAACCTGACACTTTATGACTTAAGCAATATTATGGATGGAGATATTGGTAGAATTATCGAGGAATTACAATTGGTGAGTAATACTGAGAAGTTAAAAGAGAGTGGAGATACTTTTTAAATTATGAAAACAGAATTTCTAATAGATGAAATAAGGCGTAAAAGCTCTTTCCTTTGTGTAGGACTAGATGTAGATTTAAATAAAATACCAGTCCATTTGCTAAAAGAGCAAGACCCTATATTTAGCTTCAATAAAGCGATTATTGATGCTATTCATGAATACGTAGTTTCTTTTAAACTCAATATCGCTTTTTATGAGGCATATGGAATAGAAGGTTGGAAATCCTTAGAGAAAACAATCCAATATATCAATAAAGTATATCCAGAAATATTTACTATAGCGGATGCCAAACGTGGTGATATTGGTAATACTTCTACTAGATATGCAGAAGCATTTTTCCGAAAATTGAATTTTGATTCTATTACCGTTGCTCCCTATATGGGTAAAGATTCGATAGAGCCTTTTTTAAAATTTAAAGATAAACACACCATTTTACTGGCTTATACTTCTAATAAAGGAGCTTCGGATTTTCAAAACCTCGAAATAGAAGGTAAACCTTTATATTTGAAAGTGATTGAAACTTCTAAAACATGGAATAACAATGAAAACCTAATGTATGTTGTAGGGGCTACACAAGCTAAATCATTATTAGCTATAAGAGAACAACTTCCAAATAGCTTTTTATTAGTTCCTGGCGTTGGAGCTCAAGGAGGAGATCTCCATGAGGTATGTGAAAATGCTTTGACAGATAATATAGGGTTGTTAATTAACTCTTCAAGAGGAATTATTTATGCATCCCAGAAAAAAGATTTCGCCGAGGCAGCATTAAAAGAGGCTCAAAAGATGCAAGAAGAAATGAAATTATATATATAAATGTTTTTTATTGATGGCATAGGACAGCAATTTATACCAATTCCAAAACAAGAATTAAGAATTGTTTCGTTAGTACCTTCACAAACTGAATTGCTAGTTGATATGGGCCTAGAAAAACAACTTATAGGAATTACGAAATTTTGCGTACATCCGTCTTATTTAAAGAAGAACATCACGATTGTAGGCGGAACAAAAAAGGTTAATAAAGAAAAAATAAAAGATTTAAAGCCTAATTTAATTCTTTGTAATAAAGAAGAGAATACAAAAGCTATAGTAAAAGAATTAAAAGAAATAGCACCAGTCTGGGTGACAGATATTTACACTTTTGATGATTTTAAAACAACTATTAGAAATTTAGGTGAATTTTTTGGAGTAGAAAAAGTATCTTCTGAGATGCTAGAACAAATAGCTATTAAAGAAATAGAATTTCAAAGATTTATTTATGATAAACCTCAAAAAAAAGTTTTGTATCTGATTTGGAAAGATCCTTATATGGCTGCTGGAAAAAACACTTTTATAAATAATTTGCTGCTACAGAATAAATTTATAAATGTATTAGAAGATGATAGTCGTTACCCAGAAGTTACTCCCGATTGCACTCCCAAACCAGATGTTATTCTTCTATCATCAGAGCCTTATCCTTTTAGTGAAAAACATCAAAAAAAGATCGAAGAAGAATGGCAAGTTCCTACAATGTTAGTGGATGGAGAGTACTTTAGTTGGTATGGGTCTCGACTATTACATGCCTTTGATTATTTCAGAAAATTACATATTTAAAAATGTTATCATTTTTCTGCTTGAAGTATATTTATTTGTTTCTGAATCTTTAATGCTTCTAATTGAGCCAATCGGCTTTTATCTCGATCTTTAAGAGCAAGCTTAAAAGACGCTAGCATCCTAAGTCGATACTCTCTTTTAAGTTTATCTAGCTTTGATTTACGTTTAAAAAGAATCATATTTATCTTCTAAAAAATGGTAATACAAAGTACAGCTTTTAAAAAATTAATTAATATTAATGTAGGGTTAATGTAATATTAATCTCTTGAGAAAAAAATCCCCATCTATATATTCAATATAAATGAGGATATGTTATAAAAGTTTAACTTCTTAATCTTGGAGTGCAAAAACTGATTTTAAAAGCTTCGTAGTTCTTGCAGCTGTATTAGTTCGTATTTCTTTTTCTTCTACTTCGATCATAGTATAAACTCCTTTTAGAGCTTGTCCAGTAACATAATCCGTTAAATCTGGGTTTACTTTATTAACCAGTGGGATACTATTGTAACGATTGATGATGTTATCCCATATTTGATCGGCTCCTACTTTGGAAAAAGACTGCTGAATTACTGGATTAAATTTAGAATATAACTCTTCTTGCGTTCTATGTTTTAAATAGGTGGTAGCAGCATTCTCGTTACCTAATAATATGCTTTTAGCATCATTAAAGGTAATTCCTTTTACAGCGGTTACAAAAATAGGTGTGGCTTCTTTAACTGCTTCTTCAGCAGCTCGATTTAATATTTTAATTCCTTCGTCAGCCAAATTACCTAAGCCAATATCTCGTAGAGTTTTATCTACTTTTTGGAGCTCACTAGGTAACATAATACGT
>Ga0079226_10002311_pt1 | contig 14697 bp, 13 predicted proteins | sample Poulit2014_FD_76345 | JGI IMG/M metagenome (GOLD analysis project Ga0079226, IMG submission 76345) | Agricultural soil microbial communities from Georgia to study Nitrogen management - Poultry litter 2014 | ecosystem: Environmental > Terrestrial > Soil > Agricultural land | place: USA: Georgia... | reverse complement strand
CCGAGACTGGGAATACAAAAGCAGCGTGTGGCTTAACCCGCCCAAAGAAGAACAAAAGGAGAGTACTAAACTAAAGTCTGTAGCTTAGATTATCGGACAACTCGCGTGACAAACACCGGTGGCTTTAAGTCCCAGTCTTTCTACTAGTTCTTCGTATGGAGGGTTCCACTCCTCAATGATTTGTGCTAGCTCATCACCGGTTTTAAAGTCGGGTACGATATAAAATTTGGCTAGCTGTTCTTTTAACTCTTCATTATCAAAGGTGTTTCGCAGAGCATCCTCCCAGGATTGCACTACATCAGCAGGTGCATCGCCAGCAATAAACACGGCACCTGCCATATCACCATCAGAAAACTCTACGCCTTGCTCTGCAAACGTTGGAATATGCTGATGCAGCTCATCAGCTTCTAATTGTGAAACCGCGATAGGGCGCAACTTGCCAGCGTCTATTTGTTGAGTGATGGCCACTAGGGGCAACATCACAGCGTCGACCTCTCCATGTAATAGGGCAGTCACCGCACCCGCATCGCCATCATAAGGGACGTGTTGCACTTCTATGCCTGTCATGTCTGCAAAGGCTGCAGTAGACAAATGATCCCCAGAACCATGCCCAGGATGGCCAAAGGTAAAAGTCTCTTCTTTGGCGCTTGCGATGAAGTCATCTAGGGTTTCGATATCGGATGAGGCATTAACAGTTAGAATCACTGGTGACGAATACAGTAAGGCGACTGGCTGATATTTATCAAGCTCAAATGCGGGAATACGGGCCCATTGTGAAATGAGATGACTGGTGGATAGCACGCCCACACTGTAGCCCTCTTTGTCATTGAGAAGGCTCCGTGCTCCAATAATGCCGCCTGCGCCTGGCTTGTTTTCAACGACGGCTGGTACTCCAAGCTCTTCTGCAAGATAGGGTGCCCATATTCGGGTGGCTGCATCTGTACGGCCGCCGGGTGCCCAAGTTACAACCAGCATAACCTCTCTATCTGGAAAATTGTCGGCCTGTTCAGTTTCAGCGGCCTGTGTTGCTGTAAAACTGCTTGATAGCATTAAAGCCGCGGTTGCAAAGGCCATACTTAAATATGAGCGCATGGTTTGTCTCCTGTAAAGTCAAAAAAGTTGTTTTTCCTTTATCACAGCTGCCTCAATGATGGGCAACTGCTTTAAGTTTGAAATTAATTATATGACCAAACAATTAAATATGGTAGTGAAAAAACCCAAAGAAGGGAAAACCCTAGTTTAAATCGTTGGTTTAGGCTTTTTGAACAGAAGCGGGCAAGGTATCGGTAAATATAGATTTCAAAATATCGCAAAACTCTATGGCTAGAGGCTTAAAAGTTCTGGCTCGGCTCCGAACGCTATAGTACTTAAGATTAATTATGGGATCAGTTAAGGGTTGGATCTTAACCTTATGTGTTTGAGAGAGAGCCGCGACGGTTGAGGGCATAATAGCTACCCCGCAACCGGCCGCAGCTAATCCTAGTTGTGTCGCTAAAAAATTAACCTCAAACTTTGGCGTGCGTGCTTGTCCTTGAGCGAGTAGGGTTTCATTAATTGTTTGTTGTAGTGGATTACTGTAAGGCAGGCTAATGAGTTCATGTTGTGGGATGTCAGACCATCTAATAGGTTGCTGCTCCACCTTAAAACTGGGGGATTGGGAAACTAAAACCAATGAGAAGTTAAAAAGAGGCTCCCGAACTAAGTTGGGAGCCTCTTTAATGAACATGCCAAAACCAACATCTAAGCGATTTTTTAAAATCAGGTCAGAAATAGATAATAGGCTACTGTCAACAAGCTCTACATGCAGATTTGCGTGTTGTTTCTTTAAAGTAAAGATAGCCTTGGGCAGGATGTACGAACTGGATAGTGGTGGTGCTCCAACCGCCAAGAACTCTTCATCTTGGCGGGCGATGCTTCCAACTTGTTTAACAGCTCGTTCTAGATTTTCAACATTTTGTTCGGCGACACGCAAAAACTCTAACCCATAAGGGGTAAGACTAACCTGTCGGGTCGTTCGGTCTAATAGTCTAAAGCCGATCTTTTCCTCAAGATCCTGAATCATATGGCTCAACCCAGATTGAGCAATGTACAGCTTTTCAGCAGCGCGCGAAAAGTTTTTGAGGTGTGCTACTAGTACGAACGCTTTTAACTGCCTATGACTAATTCTCATTGTCTCCCCCGATATTGCTTGCGCTTGATTTATCTGATTTTTTGATAAATTGATTCATTATTTATATTTCACTATTAGTCTAATAAAAAGTAGACTTGTTGATCAATATCAAAAGAAGGAGGAGACATGAGTTTATTTAATCATTTAGTGCTCGCAATAGGGGGGGTATTGCTTGGTTTCGGAGCTACCGCTCACGCAGCAGAGATAGATAATTATCCTGATCGTCCTATTAAAACCGTAGTAGCTTTTTCTGCAGGAGGCGGCATTGATATTTTGGCACGCACTATAGGAGAGGAGCTGGGCAAGGATTTAGATACTTCTGTAGTTGTGGAAAATAAGCCGGGAGGAAGTGGCAATATTGGTACTGCTTACGCAGCCCGCGCTAAGCCAGATGGCTATACCCAGCTAATGTCGGTTAATACGATGATAATGACGCCAAGTTTTATGGGAGATGTGGGCTTTGACCCCATTGATGATTTTGAGCCAGTAACACAGGTTGCAATGGGGTATTTGGCACTTGTAGCTCGGCCAGATTTTGAAGGGAGTACAGTTCAGGAAGCAATTGATCTAGCTCAGCAATCGCCTAGCGAATTGAATTACGGTTCACCCGGTCCAGGCACACCGCATCATTTAGCTATGGAGCTATTGCGACAAGAGGCTGATTTTGATGCCGTGCATGTGCCATATAAAGGTTCAGCCGAGCTTGTGCGGGGCGTGCTGGCAGGTCAGGTAGATTTTGCCTTTTTGCCGGTGCACCAAGCGCTTGAATTAAGTCGCGCTGACAAGCTCATAATGTTGAGTGCTGGCGGGGCAAACCGCACAGAGGTAACTCCAGATGTTCCCTCACTAGCCGAGGCCACAGGCATTGAAGGTATTGATGTAGATATGTGGTATGGATTGTTTTTACCTAAAGGCACCCCCCCAGAAATCATTGAAAAATTAAATTCCGAGGTAGGAAAAATCCTGGAAAAAGAAGAGGTTATAGAAAGTTTGAAAGCTGTCGGACTAGCACCTGTTTCAAGTACACCTAAAGAGTTAGCTGATTTAACTCAAGCCGATCTTGAGCGTTGGGCACAGGTTATTGAGACAGCTGGTATTCGGCCTAATTCGTAGCTCTTTTTTGGTTCTTCTATTTCTTTAAATCTTTTTATTTTCTATTGCAACAGTTTCAACGCTGTTGGCTAGGGGAGGTGTTTGTATGGAAGTCATGATAATAGGGGGTGGCATAGGCGGATTAACTCTGGCCCTTGCTCTGGACAAAGTAGGAATTAAGGTTAAGGTTTTTGAATCAGCATCAGAAATGAAGGCTTTGGGCGTGGGCGTGAGCTTGTTGCCGCATGCTACTAAAATTTTGGGCTCTTTAGGCTTGAATGAGGCTTTAGCTAAGGTTGCTGTCACTACCTCTCAGTCAGTTTTCTTTAATCGTTTTGGGCAGGAAATATATGGTGAAAAAGTAGGGGAATACGCAGGCTACGAATGGCCCCAGTTTCAAGTTCATCGTGGTGATTTGCACATGGTGTTGCTGGACGCCTTCAACAGCCGAATCGGATCTGATCGCCTGATTTTGGATCATCGTTGCACTGGGTTTACTCAGAATGGTGACAGGGTAACAGCGCATTTTGTTGACAGTACTGGTAAATCGCAGCCTGATTATACTGCAGTCGGTATGGTCGGCTGTGATGGTCTGCACTCTGCTGTGCGCAAGCAGTTGCACCCTGATAAGGGGGATCCTGTTTATTCTGGGGTCAATATGTGGCGCGGAGTCACGCGTTGGAAACCGTATATGGATGGTGCTACCTATATAAGGGCTGGCTGGTTAGTACCGGGAAAAATGGTTATTTATCCTATTCGTAACCAGTTGGACGAGGATGGTCTACAACTCATCAACTGGGTGGCAGAAGTGACGACTCCTCATTACAAGCGCCGTGATTGGAACCGTCCTGGTAATTTGGAAGATTTTTATCCATTTTTTAAGGACTGGACTTTTGATTGGCTAGATGTGGCGGGCATGATCAAAGCAGCTGATGTCATGCTGGAGTTTCCAATGGTTGATCAAGATCCACTGGAATGGTGGACCCAAGGCCGAGTTACGCTGCTAGGTGACGCTGCACACCCAATGGTTCCGCGGGGTTCCAATGGGGCATGTCAAGCTATCTTAGATGCAGATTGTCTAGCCCAAGAATTGGCAAGGGGCACAGATATTTTAGCTGCTTTTAGAGCTTATGAGGATGAGCGCCGACCATTGACAACAAATATTGTGTTGACTAATCGCTCTACGCCACCGGATGCAATTTTAAAGGAGGTATATGAGCGCACTGATGATCAACCATTTGAGAATATAAATGATGTTATCAGCAAAGAGGAGCTGACGGCTATTTCAGATGGCTATAAAAAAGTAGCAGGCTACGACAAAAAGTCTTTATCCTCAAAATAAAATACAAGGGAGATTTCAGGGTGGCTGCGCAGGCAGCCACCCTGATATTACTGGTGGAGGAGCTAATGGACAGGCATAGACTATATTCTGCTGCTTTACCCATTATTTTAGGTATAGGCGCAGTATTCAATAGCAAGGGCTATGCCCTGGGCACTCTGAGCAATATGGGGCCGGGATATTATCCCATCTTGCTGGGTTATTTATTGATTGGGCTGGGGCTCTTAGTAGCTATCGTGCCTACGGTCGAAACACAAAAAAACCGCAAACCCCTCAGAGAGAGTATCGCATTGCATCTGCGCGCCTGGGTAGCTATTGTTGGAGGGATGATATTATTCATTGTGCTTGGCCAGTACACAGGTTTGGTGATCGCTACATTTACTCTAATTTTTGTGGCCGCCTTAGGCGACAGAAACAATTCACTCAAGGCATGTTTTTGGCTGGCCGTTGCGGTGGTAGTGTTTTCAGTGGTTGTTTTTCATTACGGCATGCAAATGCAGTTTCCTTTGTTTATTACATAATTGATGGGGAGGCTGACGCATGTTTGATAATCTTGTTTTAGGGGCCGTTACCGCTTTTTCCTTGCATAATCTTTTGTATGCTTTTATTGGGGTATTGCTCGGCAATATTATTGGTGTTTTGCCTGGTATTGGCGCCCTTGCAGCAATTTCTATGCTGTTGCCAGTAACTTATGGCCTGGACCCCATCGGAGCATTATTAATGCTTGCCGGCCTGTATTATGGCACAAGCTTTGGGGGCGCTACTACTTCAATTTTACTTAATCTGCCGGGTACTCCCTCGCATGCGATTGTTTGCGTAGAGGGTAACCCGATGGCTCGCCAAGGGCGGGGTGGGATAGCTATTTTCGTAGCGATGCTTTCCTCCTTTGTTGGGGTAGCCATTGGTATTCTGGTGATGACATTTTTCAGCCCACTGCTTACGGAGCTTGCGCTAGTATTCGGCCCTGCAGAGTATTTTGCTTTGATGTTGTTGGGGTTAATAGCAGCATCGACACTGACTACTTCATCACCTCTGAAAGGCATTGTCTCAGTTGTCATAGGCCTACTTTTCGGTGTTATTGGAATTGATGTTAATAGCGGTTTGGCGCGACTCAATTTTGGTTTTCATGAACTACAGGACGGTATATCTTTGGTAGCCCTGGCCATGGGGCTATTTGGTGTATCAGATGTACTTGCTCATGCGGGTCATTTGGGTGATGGCACCGTTATTACTGATAGTAATGTACGGGGTCGCAGCATGCTCCCAGATTGGAAAACCCTGAAGCGGTCCGGTGGTTCCATTGGACGCGGCTCTATAATTGGTTCCGCTTTAGGAATTTTGCCCGGGGCGGGCGGGTCGATGGCCTCGTTTATGTCTTATGCGATCGAAAAAAGGGTATCACGAACGCCTCAGCGATTTGGAAAAGGAGTCATACAAGGGATCTCAGGTCCCGAGGCTGCAAATAGTTCGGCAGCAATTACCGCATTTATCCCTACCTTGACGCTGGGTATTCCAGGTGACGCCATCATGGCTCTGATGCTAGGAGCACTGATGATCCACAATATCACGCCAGGCCCTTTATTGATGACTGATCATCCAGAATTATTCTGGGGCTTGTTAGCCAGCTTCGGGATAGGGAATTTAATGCTTCTTGTTTTAAATATTCCTTTGATTAAGGTATGGGTCAAATTGCTATCAGTGCCCTACAGACTAACTTATCCAGTGATTCTGTTTTTGATAGCGATAGGGGTGTATAGCGCCAACAATAACTTGTTTGATGTTAGTTTGGTATTGATTATTGGCGTCTTTGGCTATTTAGCGGTGTCATTGGGCTATCAACCCGCACCGTTGCTGCTGGGCTTTGTACTGGGCCCTATGCTAGAGGAAAACTTCCGCCGCGCTCTAGTGCTCTCAAGAGGAGATTTGACCGTCTTTTTTACCGAAGCTATCAGCGGCTGGATTATGGCTTTTATAATTTTGATTTTGTTGCTTGTAGCCATCAAGCAGATCAGGCGGATTAAGCTTTCTTAACAGGTTTAGTTTTAATAAGCACGTTGGTGATTGGGTGGCTACGACTTTAGTGCTATTTGCTAAAAGCGGGCCTGGGATGGATGCGCATCCCGACGCCGCTTTGGGGTTAGAGAGTGCGTAAAATGGTGCGGCCATATTCATTGTTGCTCTCTACGACCTTGGTAAGTAGCTCCATAAAACGTTCTTTTTCTTCGGGGTCAAGGGGTTCGAGTAGGCGCTCTTGAGCCCTGTTCATTTTGGGGGCGAGGCGTTTCATCAACTCTATTCCATAGGTTGTGATATATACCTGTCGGGAGCGTTTGTCATTCGGGTTGATCTGGCGTTCTACGAGTTTTTTTTCCTCGAGGCGCCGAAGGACATCAGCAGTCGTTGTTCTGTCAATCCCTAGCTCATAACTGATAGAGCTCTGATCCATCCATGGACGATTTAGCAGGACAGTAAGAATACCGTGCTGAACCGGAGTGATTCCTTCGATATCGCATTCCTCAAGGAATAGCGTTGAATGGATTTGGTGTAGGCGTCGTACTAAAAATCCAGGCCTGCCCCACAGCTTTGAGCGTAGGCGTAGAATGGCTGCTCTTTCTGCATCTTTGATGGAAATATCTGCGTTAGACATTTTTAATTTTTCTCTTGGTTTCGGTTTATGTCATGAACTTAGCAGTATACCTCTTTTATCTATAGTTTGCAGGCCTCAGGGATTATAAGGCTCAGCAGGCTACATAGAAATTAGGAGTGAGCAATGCCTGAGTATTAGCATGCTTTACCCGGAAGCTTTGTTATTTTACGCTTGAATCAATTTAATCTGATCAGTATACTGATCTCTGAGGGGGTTCGCCAACCAGATCGACTTTAAATAAGAAAAACAACGTTGTGCGCAATCTAGTTTGTTTGATGCCTTTTAGAGAGGACTATTGTTATGCAAAAAATGAAAAAAATTGCCATCGAGGAGCACTTTAATGCGGTGGGGTTTGAGGAGTATGCCAAAGCGTTTGTTAGTTTGATTGATAGTGCTGCGGCCGAAGAAATAAACAAAAAACTAGCAGATTTTGATGATATTCGACTATCCATCATGGATAAGCACGGTATCGACTACGTCATTTTGTCTCAAACAGGGCCTGGTGTACAAACCGAAAAGGATCTGGCCACCGCAATTGAGCGTGCTCGCCAAAATAATGATTTCTTAGCGCAGCGTATTGCTGAGCATCCCACACGGTTTGGTGGCTTTGCGACGCTACCTATGCAGGATCCACGAGAGGCAGTTAAAGAGCTAGAGCGCTGTGTTAACGAGCTAGGCTTCAAGGGGGCCTTGGTTAATGGTCATACGCACGGTGTCTACTATGACGCTCCTGAATATGACATTTTTTGGGCAAAGCTTGAGGAGCTCGATGTTCCCCTATACTTGCACCCCTTTAATTCCTACGATGAGCCCCATTTTTATAATGGCCACCCCGAACTGACAGGTGCGACCTGGGGATGGGGGGTGGAAACAGCCACACATGCGCTACGAATTTTATTTTCTGGGGTATTTGATCGCTTTCCTAGCGTCACTCTTATTCTGGGCCATATGGGTGAGGGGTTGCCTTTCCAGAGATGGCGCTTTGATAGCAGATTTGCAGTGTATTCGCATGAGGTAAAGCTTGATCGAGCCCCTTCAGAGTACATCGGGACAAACATCATTATCACGACTTCGGGCGTATGCTCCGAGCCTACCCTGAAGGCAGCTATAGGTGAATTAGGTCCTGAGGCTGTGTTGTTTTCGGTGGATTATCCGTATGAGTCAACTGAGATTGCTGCAGATTTTATTGATAGTGCGGATTTGAGCCCCGAAGTTAAGGCGCTAGTGTGCCACAAGAATGCAGAACGTATTTTTAAATTAAAATAATTTAAGGAGATTAACGGATGAGCACGTTGTTGTATGGTGCAAATGTTCACGCAAATGGAATTCGCCAGCATTATCTTAGGTACGGTCCTGAGGATAATGTTCCCGGTACGACTGAAGCAGTAATTATTTTGCCAGGTATTACAAGTCCCGCAGCGACTTGGGGGTTTGTGGGTGAGCGCTTTGGAAAGCATTTTGATACCTATATTCTAGATATCCGTGGGCGTGGGCTGAGTTCTGCCGAAGATGATTTAGATTATAGTGTTACGGCCCAAGCAGAAGATGCGATTGAGTTTGCCAAGGCACTAGGATTGAGCGAGTATTCTATCGTTGGCCATTCTATGGGTGCCCTGATTGGCGCGCGGGCAGCTGCTGCCGAGCCAGAGGGCTTGACTCGCTTGGTCATGGTTGACCCACCAGTTTCTGGGCCTGGGCGCAGAGCGTACCCGTCCAAACTTCCTTGGTATGTAGATTCGATTGCTCTTGCTAAAAAGGGTTGCAGTGCCGAGCAAATGCGCGAATTCTGTCCTACATGGACACTCGAACAATTACGTTTGCGTGCGCAGTGGCTGCACACTTGTAATGAGAAAGCCGTTATAAGGAGCTTTAACGACTTTCATGATGATGATTCTCACCAAGACTTTGCCAAAGTCAAGGTGCCCACGTTACTCATGATGGCAGAGCGAGGCGATGTCATACGGCCTGAAGACAGAGATGAAATAGCCACACTAATAAAAGACTTATCTGTCACCACCGTAAACAATGCTGGCCATATGATTCCTTGGGATAACGAGGAGGGCTTTTATAAAGCTTTTGGAGACTTTCTGGGCGCTCGCCTAGATTAATTTGGAGATAATGATATGGCAGTTAGTGATCACCAATTAATACAAGCTTGGACAGACGTTCTGACGCTGTCCAAGCTCGAGAGAGGGCAGACGGTAACGGTACTGACCAGTGCGGCAACTAACGAGCAAAATAAAAGATGCGCAATGATAGCAGCGCAATTAAAGGGGGCTGTCGTCAATTGTCTGGATCTGCCGCCGGTAAATGCTGAGAAAGCACTTAGCCGGGATCCCCTAGCCTATCTTGGCACTACGCCGCTTACTGGTAACGTCCCAGCTATTGAAATGCTCAAATCCAGCGACATGGTGCTGGATCTGATGACATTGCTGTTTTCACCAGAGCAGGGCGAGATTCTCAAAGCTGGTACCAAGATCCTATTGGCTGTAGAGCCACCGGAAATCTTGGTTCGCACTGTACCCACATCAGAAGATCGTGAGCGGGTCCTCAAGGCTGCTGCCAAGATTGAGCAGGCTAAGGTCATGCGGGTCACGTCCGATGCAGGTACCGATCTATATTGCCCCATTGGCGAATACCCGGCCATCAGCGAGTATGGTTTCGTTGATGAGCAAGGCCGTTGGGACCATTGGCCAAGTGGCTTTGTCTTGACTTGGCCAGATGAAGGCAAAGCAAGCGGCACTATCGTTATTGATAAAGGTGATATTTTGATTCCGCCCAAGAAATATGTGCGCGATCCTATCACTATCACCGTAGAAAATGGTTTTGCTACAAAGATTGAGGGTGGATTGGATGCTGAGCTGCTCCATGAGTATATGTTGCAGTTTAATGACCCAGAAGGTTTTGCCATCTCTCATATTGGCTGGGGTTTACAGCCCAGAGCTCACTGGACCACATTAGATCAATACGATAAAGAGCAAACCATCGCTATGGATGCCCGTGCTTTCGAGGGGAATTTCCTCTTTTCATTAGGACCTAACAACGAGGCTGGGGGAGATAGAACCACAGCATGTCACATTGACATCCCTCAGAGAAACTGCAACGTCTATCTAGATGATCAGTGCGTCGTAGAAAAGGGAAAGGTTCTAGACGGGTAGTAATAAACTATTAAATAAATTGAGCTCCGACACTTAAGCCGGTAGAAACCCAAATTTCCTTACTATGGGTATTTGGGTTTTTTTTCGTTGCTTATTGCTGTGATCGGGGGCTGATTGATATTTGATTCAGGAGGGCCTATTTTGCAATACAATTCTAAAAATGCACCACTGAACTTTCATGATGCACATCAGGACTTTTTACAGGGACAAGATACTCCTAGCGCTTATCTCGAGCGCTGCCTAAAAGTCATAGAGCAACGCGAGCCCGAGGTTAAGGCTTGGGTTTATATTAACAAAGAGCAGGCACGCGCTGCTGCTGAGGAAGCCACCATACGCTATAAAGAAAATCGACCTCTGTCTGCAATTGATGGTATGCCTGTAGGCATTAAGGATATCATCGAGACCAAGGACATGCCCACGCAGTATGGAAGCGCAGCCTATGAGGGATACACCACCAATCGAGATAGCGCTATAGTGCGCGCATTGAGAGAGGCTGGGGCAATTATTTTGGGCAAAACAGTGACCACAGCGTTTGCCTTATTGGACCCGGGGCCAACCACTAACCCGCATGATGAAAAAAGAACCCCCGGCGGATCATCCAGCGGTTCGGCAGCCGCAGTAGCTGCTGGCATGGTTCCTGTGACCATCGGAACGCAGGTGATTGCCTCGGTGCTGCGCCCTTCCAGTTATTGTGGCGTGTGGGCATTGAAACCGACTGTGGGTGCGTTTAATCGGGCCGAAGGGCTTGAGTTTAGCCAATCTCACCACGGTATTCATGCCAGTAGCGAGATTGATTTATGGAATGTTGCCAGCGAGGTCGGCCTACGCATGGGGGGAGACCCTGGCTACCCAGGATTATACTGCGAACGAGGCTACATGCCTCAGCCTAACAAGCCTACTCGGTTAGCCGTTTTGCAGACTGAGGGTTGGCCCCGTGTTGAAGAGCCCGCACGACAAGCGTTTCTTGATACCGTAGAAAAGCTATCCAACGAGGGAGTGGCCATGGTTGGCCGCGATGACGATCCTGCGATTGAGGAGCTGGAGGAGGCCATCTCGTCAGCAATTCAGCTCTCGCTTGATATTACAGCTTGGGAGCATCGCTGGATGATGGAAAACCTGGCCGAAAATCATCCAGATGCGATTGGGAAATTCCTCACGCTGCATATTGATAATGCCCGTAGCCAGACCCTCGAAAAGTATCGTGCCAACCTCAAGCGCAGAGCCGATGCCCGTAGAAAATTGCAGGTGTTGCAGCAAAGCTATGATGGGCTGATTACCTTATCGGCGACTGGGATAGCACCTATTCGCAGTGAGATTGAGAACACACGTTTTCCTACAGGAGACCTATCTATGAGCTGTCCAGCTTCCCTATTGGGTGCCCCTTCCTATAATATTCCTGCATTAGAGCTGCAGGGGATGCCTTTGGGTATACAGCTTATAGGACAACATGATTGGGATGAGCGTATTTTGGGGTATGCCCGTTGGATTAACGAGTGTTTGACCAAGCAGGCATAAAACTATCCATATAAGGAAACAAAAATTGTATTACCGAGTATATGTGAAAGAGAACGTGTATCGACGCCTCTAAAATATGTACTCGGTTTTACTTATTACAAGATGAGTGAGCCAAAAACTTCTAACTTAATTTATACTTAGCCTTTTTTAGACAGCTTAAATAAAGAGAGGGGCTTCTTATAGGTGACTCGGGAGAGAAGGATTGATAAAAGATGAACAAACCCCATCAAAAAAGATATTTGGAAAGTATCAGCCTTTATTTATTGCTGCTATCTTATTAACCGCGGTTAACCTGCGACCAGCCATAACTTCAGTAGGTCCACTGATAGGAATGATCCGGGACAGCATGAAGTTTGCAAACTGGAATGTTGCGCTTTTGACGAGTTTGCCTCTGGTTGCATTTATGCTGGTTTCTCCATTAGCACCAAAGCTCAGCGGTCGCATCAGCATTGAGCGGACATTAGCACTAGGCTTGTTGATCCTCGTCCTCGGAGTGGGCCTGAGGTCTATTCCTGTCATGACTTACCTGTTTATTGGCACAGCTTTAATCGGTTGCGGCATCGCAATTTGCAATGTGCTGCTGCCTAGCATCATTCAGGCCAAATTCCCTCATAAAATAGGGATAATGACCGGCCTTTATACTACTTTCATGACTTTTTCGGCGACTATTGCCTCTGGGGTGAGCATCCCCTTGGTTAATCAACTTGGACTCGGGTGGACGCAGTCACTACTTGTTTGGGCTATCCCGGCTATCCTTGGGTTCATTGCTTGGTTAACTATCCTGATCAAAGTCCCAACCCATACGGGTAAAGTGTGCTCAAACCGCCGGTCAGCGTCTACAAAGAGCAGTGTATGGACTGACCCGCTGGCATGGAAGGTGACCCTATTCATGGGCTTCCAATCGCTGACCTTTTATATAATGCTGTCTTGGCTGCCAGAGATACTGCATTTTTACGGCATGAGCATCACCAGTGCAGGATTGATGCTTTCTTACCTACAATTTTTAGGGATTCCGCTTAGCTTTATCGTACCGATTATTGCCGTGCGCGTGAAACAGCAGGGATTATTCCTTGTCGCTGTTAACCTATTGTTTATCGGTGGGTTATTGCTAATTTTGCTTCATGGTACGCCCGCTATTATGCCCATCGCAATTACGATGATAGGTATCGCCATGGGCTCAAATTTTGCCTTGGCACTCACGTTTTTTACTATACGTGCCAAAGGGGCTGATAATGTAGCAAATCTATCCGGTATGGCTCAATCTGTAGGCTATTGTATTGCCGCAGTTGGACCAATATTTTTAGGCTTCTTGTTTGACGTGACACAAGACTGGAAATATCCCTTAATGGTCATCTTGTTATTTGTGTTGGCTTTGATGTATTTCGGATACCATGCAGGAAAAAACCAGTTGGTTTTGACCGATGTTTAGTGTATTTCTAACGATGTGAAATTGAACAAAGGCCAGTTTTTTGTTTACTTGGCATCTGGTTGCTCCGCCGGACTTGCCTGAATAAACGCAGGAATCGTTTGACAGTACTCATAGATGCGGGCAATGTTTTTATAGCGGCTAATATCGACACGAAAACTGAGTGCGTTAAATACTTGCGGGATTAAAAAGCAATCTACCAGCCCAGCTTGATCCCCCAGGCAAAAGTCGCTCGCTATGGGGGCAATCATCTCTTCAAAAGAGTCAAAGCCAGTTTGAATCCAATGCGCGTACCATTCCCGACGATGTTCTCGGCTAACTGACATATGATCAGATAAGCGTTTCATGACACGTAAATTGTTTAATGGGTGTATCTCACAGCCGATGAGCAGTGCTAACTCGCGCGCCTGGGCCCGAGCATTGGCAGAAGAGGGCAACAGTCGGTAGGTATCGGGGTAGGCTTCTTCTAGGTATTCGATAATTGCCAGTGATTGGCTGAGTACGGTTGAGCCATCTACTAAGGTGGGTACTAGTTTTTGAGGGTTCAGTTTGGAATATGCAGCGCTGTGTTGTTCGCCTTCATTGAGGAGCAGGTCGACTGGCCTATATTCATAGGATAATTCTTTTAAGCCAAGTGCAATACGGACCCGATAGGCTGCCGAACTACGAAAAAAACTATAGAGTTTCATTAAGCTAATCCTTTATGAATGGCTTAATTGAGTATTCTAATACCAAAACGAATTTTTGTAGATAGCCAGAGCATCAGCAGTACGGTACTGCTGATGCCAGGGTTTCGTGCAGCATGCTGATAAACTCGGCTTGGCGGGCGACTCGGTCGGCCACTTCGTAAAAATATTCATCACCGTCGCTATCCACGTAGCTGTGGTGGTGGCGATTGAAACGTCGTGCCATGTCTGGCAGTGAGCTAATGCTGTGGTAGATGCGTAAAAGCATGCTGCGCAGGCGGTGGATTTGTTTGATGTCCTCTTGGCTGGGGCAGCCCTTAAAAAAAGTGACATTCGGTGCGCTCAACCTGTTTCTCTATGCGAAATAACTGCTCAGAGTATTCATCGGTGATAAAATCCAAGATCTCAGCGGCGACAAAATCAGTCCCTCGCTCTAGCGCCATTTCACAAAGTCTTTGCTATATTTTTTAATTCGTTTCGGATACTTATGGAGAGTTTTTCTTCACATAGGGCTCTAACTTCGGTAATCCTCCCACAAATCTTGAAGTGACCCCCAAAAGTTGGACATATTAAAAATCCGAATTTTGGGAGTTTATTTATGTCTAGGAAAAAACACAGTAGCGAATTCAAATGTCTCGTTGTTCAATATTTTCTTGAAATGCAT
>Ga0079226_10002310_pt1 | contig 14699 bp, 12 predicted proteins | sample Poulit2014_FD_76345 | JGI IMG/M metagenome (GOLD analysis project Ga0079226, IMG submission 76345) | Agricultural soil microbial communities from Georgia to study Nitrogen management - Poultry litter 2014 | ecosystem: Environmental > Terrestrial > Soil > Agricultural land | place: USA: Georgia... | reverse complement strand
TGGATCAGATTGACATTGAAGGAATCCTTCGCGGAGATATCTCCCCCGAGATCGTTGGCCTGTATGCCGATTAATTCCTTCCGACATGGTTACGCTATGGAACCTGCTTCTACTGAAAGACTGCCAGGCTCTCTATGTGGACGGGCGGGCGCAAAGCTTAGCTAACTCAAATTGCCTCGATAGAGTACAGCCGCAGAACGGGCAGCAACGCACTCCACGTCCGATTTAGAGTCTTCCCCCTCCGGGGCAGACTGTTTGTAAGGCACAATCTTGTCGTGGACGGGGGAGCCAGCGCCATCATGTAACCCTCTCCAGTTCAACGCCATCGGGTCCGGCCAGAGAACCACCTGCAGGTGGTTCTCTGGCCGGACCCGATGATTTCCCGTGGTAAAGACTGCTGGCTTGTTGATAGTTGCGTCTCAGGCGGGATGGAGTGTCAGACTGCTCTGCTGGGCGAAATCCGCGTACTCCTCCAGGAGAGCAGGGTCATCCACCGCTCCTAAATCAGCCACTTCGTCAAGGGAAGCACCCTGAATGAGGCGTTTAACAGGGACTTCGAGTTTCTTTCCTGTCCGGGTGTGGGGGATCCCCCGCATGGGGATGATGTCGTCAGGAAGGTAACGAGGTGAAAGGTGGAGACGGATGGCCGCGGTGATGGCTCCTCGGGCGTCTTCCTCGTCAACACCGGCGGCTACCTGGATGAACAACGGCATGTAATACCCTTCAGCACCGATCTCAGCCCCGATAATCATTGCTTCCGTGACTTCCGGGAGAGCTTCAACCACGGTGTAGATGTCGGCTGAGCCTAGTCTCAGGCCATTGCGGTTGAGGGTGGAGTCTGATCTGCCGTGAATGAGGATTCCCGACGGAGTGAATTCGATGATGTCACCGTGGCGCCATACTCCCGGGTAGGTCGAAAAATAGCTGTCGTGATATCTTTCCCCGGTTTCGTCCCCCCAGAAATACAGCGGCATAGAGGGGATGGGGTGGGTGACTACGAGCTCTCCCTTGCCTTGGGCGGGGTTGCCTTCCTGATCCCAGGATTCCACGCGGACCCCCAGGGCTGGCGCCTGGATGAAGCCGGCGTGGACTGGAAGGGTGGAGGTGCCACCTACAAAGACCGAGACGATGTCTGTGCCCCCACTCATCGAGGCAAGCCACACATCGCCCACGTGGGAATACACCCAGCGGAATCCATCGACGGACAAAGGGGATCCCGTGACCTGAAGACACCGCAAACGGGATAGGTCATGGGTGGCCGTGGGGCTTAGGTCTGCTTTCGCGCAGGCATGGATGAAACCAGCACTGACCCCCAGGACCGCTGTCCCGGTAGAAGCAGCGGTTTCCCACACCCGATCCACCGAGGGGAACGTAGGGTTGCCGTCGACCAGCACTGCGGTAGCACCCACTCCGAGAGCTCCCACCAGTGCGTTCCACAAGACCCAACTGGTGGAGGCGACATTCAAGTAGCGATCACCTGGTTGGAGTTCGGTATGGAATGTGAGCATCTTCAGCAGCTCGAGAAGGGCACCGCCGTGACCGTGTACGATTCCTTTGGGCTTGCCGGTGGTCCCGGAGGAGAACAACACCCACAAAGGATGGTTGAAATCCACGTCGGCGTAGGTGAGGTCCGCTGGGGTGGCCATCGCCTGCTGCCACTCCACAGAGGGGACATAGGAGTCAGCTGGGGAGAGGTCTGTGTGCCTATCGACCCAGATGACATGCTCAAGGGTGGGAAGACCGGCGAAAATCTCAGCGAGAGCAGCCCGGCAGTCCCGCTCCTTTCCCTTCAATGTGTATCCCGGAGTGGCGATGACGACTTTGGGGTCGAGCTGGGCGAAACGGGAGATGACGGCTCCCGGCCCGAATTCCGGCGCACAGACCGACCAGGTCGCCCCGATAGAAGCGGTAGCCAGCACCCCCACCACAGCCTCAGCGATGTTCGGCAGGATCGCGACTACCTGGTCGCCCGCCTGGACACCTACCGACTTCAGGTGTTGGGCAAGAGCCGCTACTTCTTGACGGAGTTCTTGCCAGGTGACTTCCGTTCTCTGCCCGTTCTCTGCGACGGCCACCAGGGCGGTGCCGTCCCGGCCCTCCAGGAGGTGGCGGGCGAAGTTGACGGTACGTCCAGGAAACCACTGAGTGTGTGGCATGGGTTCGCCAGTCCGGACGGGGCCGGCCGAACCGCCGAACTGGACGCCGGAAAAGCTGGCGAACAGTTCCCAGAAACGTTCCGGCTCATCGACTGACCACTGCCAAATCTCGTTATAAGCATCGCCGACGGTGATGCCGTTCCCCCTGAGGTACTCGCCGAAGCGCTTTAGCGCAGAAGCATTGATGGTTTCCGGGTCCGGCCTCCAGATCACTTCCCCGAAGGCAGCCTCCTTGTCGATGATCATGACACTCCTGTCCCTACCACGGCAGAGCGACGTTGTTCGGCAATCTCTGCGGCGGACTGCGGTGGGGTGCCGATCAGCACGAAGAGCACTCGGGCGGTGTGGTTGGTCCTGTTTGACCAGGCGTGGCTGGTAGCTCGCTGGATGGCCACATCTCCGGCACGAAGAGTGGCTTCCCCGTCGTCCACCAACAGGGTGATTTCTCCTTCGAGTACCACGGCGTAGTCCAGGGAATCGGTGCGGTGGAACCAAAAGTGCTTCCCTCCGCTGTGGGTGTTGCCGGCCTCCGCCTCCTCCTGACCGTTGAGTTCATCGAAGATCACTGAGTCAGCTTCGTCCGGGTACACGGAGTCCGGGGGAAAATCGGCGATCCGGAGAATTGTTTCGCCCGGGCCCGGGAAGGAGGGGATCTCCGCCTCAGATCCAGCGGGATCATCGTCCCCCACATGGTCGATAAGACCGGCTTGCGTCCACCAGGGCACGGTTGCCCCGAAACCGGGGATGGAGGCAGATTCAAAACTGTTGGGGGCAGGGCCATCGGAAAGAATGATTGCCTGGCCGGAGTCATTGTGTCCGGTCACCACACGGCGCACAGGTCGTCGAGTCATGCTCAGTTATCCTCATCGTCGAAAGGGTAGGGTCGGGGAGCCGGCCACCAGGGGGGAGTTTCCTTGTGGTCTGCCACAGGATTTCGCAGCGTGCCAACACACTCGAGTTCTAGTTCGACTACATCTCCTGGCGTCAGGAAACGGTCGAGTTCGACACCGGCACCAAATCCCATGGTTCCGGATCCGATGAGATCCCCAGGTTGAAGGCCATCAAAAATGGAGACGTAGGCCACCAGCTCAGCGGGGGTGTAGACGAAGTTCTCGACTCTGGTGTCTGACCAAACGTCGCCGTTGACCCGTACTTGGCCTTTCAATCCTTCAATGGAAGAAATTTCGTCCATCGTCGTGATCCACGGGCCTATGCCATAGGCAAAATCCTTGCTGTGCTGGGCCCCCATGCCGATGGGCCCTTCCAGTGCCTGCACGTCTCGCAGGCTCCAGTCATTGAAGATTGTGATGCCGAAGACATGGTCCATTGACTCATCAGGAGTCAGGTTTCTGCCGGGTTTACCGACGATATAGCCGATTTCGAGCTCGTAGTCGAGTTTTTCCGAGATATTGGGATAGGGGATGACCTGGTTGTTTCCATACACCGTCGCCGTTGATCCCTTGAAAAATCCCGGCCGCTCATAGACAGCTCTGACGGGTTTAGAGTGCACCACATTCTTGAAGTAGTTTTCGATGTGGGTACCGAAGGTCAGGCCGTCGCGGATGACCGGCGGGTCAACAGCTGCACGCCAGTCCACGTTGTCCAAAGGAAGCGAGGCATCATCGGCCGCAGAGAGCGCGGTGTGTGCCAGATCGAGAAAGGCTTCCCCGGCGGAGATTCCTCGGGAGAGGCTACCGGGAAATATCGTCTGGGCCACCTCACGCGCGCGATCAGTGGTGGCGCCCTTACGTTGGAGGGTCAGTGCGTGTGCTCGGGCAAGGTCGATGACTCGGTCGGCCTCGGGTTCAACGGCCACGACTCTGATCTGTTCCCCATCCGGGGTAGGTACTGCTATGCGTCCTAGCTTCATGTGTGTGCTCCTTGATAAGTTCTCAATTGGTCCATGTCGTTGTCAGAGGCGGGGCACGGAACCACTTTCTCGCCGTACCCAGGGAAAAGCCAACTCCTGGGGTTAGACCGGAGGGGCGATGTAGAGGCCCTTGTCGGGATCGTTGAACATCTCCCGGGTGATGAAGTCATCCATGTCGTTAGCTGTTCCCCACTGATCGGAGGTTTCGGCATCTTTGACGTTGAAAACGGACGGGTGCCACGTGTCTTCTTCCACAGTCTCCAGCTCAGTGGTGTATTCCATCGTGTTTCCGTTGGGATCCAGGAAGTAGGTAAAAGTATTGTCCCCGGCTTTGTGACGACCCGGGCCCCACAGCTTCTGCCAGCCTGAGCGCATCATGCGGCCGCTGCCGCGCATGTATTCATCGAGACCTCGCAGTTCGAAGGAGGCATGCTGCAAAGAAGCGTGTGGGCCCCGAGAGATGGCCATGCTGTGATGCTGCTCATTGCACCTCATGAAATAGAAAAGGTCGCCCGTGCGGGGATGGTTCAACGTGTCGGAAAGACGGAATCCGAGGTGCTTTTCATACCAGGCCCGCATCTTCTCCGGCTCGGGTGAGTTGAGCACCACATGAGACAGTCGAACCGGAATGTCCTCACGTTCCTCGATCTTGCGGTGCTGCCGTACTTCGACATCGGAGGAGACTTCAATTGCTCTCCCCTCCAGGTCGAAGAAGCGGAAACCATACCCCCCGCCGGGGGTTTGGACGTCACCGGGTTCGTTGATCAGTTGGACCCCAGCGGCGGCAAGATTCTGGGCGAGCTGGTCAACTGATTGGCGATCGGCTGCCCCAAAAGAGACCAGGTCGAGTCGCTTTTCTTCCGCTTTTCGCACCCGCACCACGTACTGTTCTGGAGAGCCTTCGGCAGCGAAGTAGGTCAGGTCTGAGCCGTCCGAGGTGGGTGTCAGGCCCCAGTGGTTGCCGTAAAACTCCACCTGCTTGTTGTAATCGGGGACAGCGAGATCGAAGTGGCGTAGATGAGTGATCGGGCTGAAAGTCATGATGTTCTCCTGTGAGTATAAAAGGGGGTTAAGTAGTTTGGATTGCTTCGACAGCGAGGCCGGGAGGGTGGCGCACTAAACGCTCGACCTCGGCAGGGGAGTCTGCCGCGCTGAGGATGTAGCGGTCCGGGCGGATGAGGACAGCTTGTGCGCCGGCTGCCTGGAGCACGGGATCCGCCTGCTCCGAATCCCGCAGCACGATGAGTTCTTCATTCGATTCGATCTGCTGTCGCAGGTCGGCGTCGAGATCGTCATACAGCTCTGGGGCCATCACGAGCGCGAAGCGGGGCCCGACCAGGTCGTCCAGGCGTATGCCGTTAGCCAGGATCGGCTGGATGCTCAAGCGTCCTGCCCGCTGGTCGGACGCCCCCTCGTGCAGACCGGGGCCCAACGGAGGTGAGATAGGGGCAGCCTCTGCGGGGTTGGCCCGGATAAATTCATCTCGTTGCTGGGCGGCCTCCGGGTCAAGGGTTTGCAGGAAATCAGCTGCTTTGACCGCCTGTTCGACCCAGAACTGGGCATGCGGTTTGCGCTCGGTTTCGTAGGTGTCCAGGAGAGCGGGGGACGCCATACCTCGTTTGACCAGGTCGATCTTCCAGACGAGATTGGCGATATCCCGGATCCCCGCACACAATCCCTGGCCGAAACAGGGAGGCGCCTGATGGGCGGCATCACCGGCGAAGAAAATATTGCCTTCCCTCCAACGTTGGGCGATGCGTCCACGGAAGGTGTAGATGGCCTGGCGCTCAGGGGTGAAGTTGGCCGCCGGCAGGATTCCGCGGCTGATGCGTTCGATGGCCTCGGGGGTAACAATCTCCTCGCGGTCATCGCCTTCCATGAGCATGAACTCCATGCGCACCCGGGATTCCGGCAGGCGAATCCACATGGCAGGACGGGTGTGATGGCAGATGAAGACCATGTCGTCTTCATAACCGGGGCTATCCTCCAGGTGCCCGTCCACCACCACCCAGTCCGCATCATCCCCGAACCGGTCGCACACGATGCCTAAAGACCTTCGGATTGAGGAGCGCGCACCGTCGGCGGCAATGACCCACCGGGCCCGAAGCACCTCTTTTTCTCCGGCCGCATCGATGGTGGTGACCTCCACTCCGTCCACCACGTTTTTGACCTGATCTGCAGTAATGCCACAACGAAGTTCGATACCCGCGAGCTCGGCAATGCCCTCCCGGAGCACCCCCTCGAGGTCAGGCTGGTGGAAAGTGAGGTCATCGGGCCATGCCTGTAAGCCGAATCGGCCGGTCGGGACGGAGACGAGGACCTCTTCCGCTTCATTTTGAATGTGCATGGAATTCATCGGCCGGGTGGTCTTAGCCAGCTTCTCGGTGATCCCCAGCGATTGCAGCATCCGGAGGGCTTCCCCGTCGAAATGCACCGCGCGGGCAGTGGGCCACACATCGGGACTTTTCTCCACACCGATAGCGGTCAGGCCTCGCTGGCCCAGCATGGCCAACGCTGTGACCCCGACGGGTCCACCGCCAATCACAATCACGTCTGCATCGAAAGCGCCTGTCATGGCTTCCCCTTCAGATTCGGTTCGGTCCGTTTCGTATCTATTGTATTGCGTGTCACATCAAAGCGCAAGGGGTGAGGTACATCCCTCACCGAAGGGCTAGGCCTTCCACACTGTTTTCAAGTTGCAGAACTCCCGAATGCCAACGGCGGCCAGCTCGCGGCCATATCCTGACCTCTTGATTCCGCCGAAGGGGAGTTCCTGGTAGGAGACGGTCATGCCGTTAATAAACACGGCTCCCGCGTCCAAATTCTGCAAAAACCATGCCTGCTCATCCGGGTCGGTTGTCCAAACGGAGCTCGAAAGTCCGAAGGAGGTCTGGTTGGCGACCCGCAGTGCAGCCTCGGCGTCCTCCGCGCGATAGAGGGAAGCAACAGGCCCGAAGGTCTCCTCCTGAACCACGCGCATGCTCTCGTCCAGTTCCGCGAGGATGGTGGGGGCATAGAAGAACCCATCCCCTTCAGGGATGTATCCGCCGACCAGCACTTCCGCACCCTTGCTTACCGCATCGTCCACCAGTTCCTTGAGGTCGTCGCGACCCTGTCTGGTTGCCAGCGGCCCCACGTCAACCGCAGGATCGAGCGGATCGCCGACCACGAGGGTGGACATGTGGTTGGTGAAAGCCTGGGCAAATTCGTCGTAGATGTCCCCGTGGACGATGAAACGCTTGCCGGCGATGCAGGACTGTCCGTTGTTGCTGATTCTCGCCCGAACCGCCGCGGCGGCTGCTGCCTCGATATCTGCCGAGGGCATCACAATAAATGGGTCGGAGCCGCCGAGTTCGAGGACGGACTTTTTGATGTGGTCACCGGCCACCGAGGCCACGGAACGCCCCGCGGCCTCCGAGCCGGTAAGCGTGACCGCCTTTACTCGGGGGTCGGCCAGCACGTTTGCCACGTCCGATCCGCCGATCAATAGGGTCCGGAAAGAGCCGGCGGGAAAGCCTGCCCGCTCAAAAAGAGTGTCGAAGAATAGGGCAGCTTGCGGAACGTTCGAGGCATGCTTGAGCAGTCCGGCGTTGCCTGCCATGAGGGCGGGGGCGGCGAAGCGCACCACCTGCCAAATGGGGTAATTCCAGGGCATGACGGCGAGCACCACCCCTAGAGGTTCATAGCGCGTCCACGCCTGCGATGCCCCCACCGCCGTCGGGTCCGCCAGGGGAGTATCGGCCAGGAACGTTTCAGCATGGTCGGCGTAATATCGCATGGCCTTGGCGGATTTGTGCACCTCGGCGATGGACTGCTGGATGGGCTTGCCCATCTCCACGGTAATCAGTTCCCCCAGGCCTTCTGCCTGGTCTGTGAGGATATCTGCAGCGGCATGCATCCATCGCGCCCTTTGTTCAAGGGTTGTTGAGCGCAGCTGCTGTGCCGTAGTGGAAACCTCCTCGATCCGAGCGAGCACTTCGGCTGGTTCATGCTTTTCGACAAGCACTTCCGTGCCTCCGGTTGTGGGGTTAATAGTGGCGAGAGTCATAGCAGCCTTCCTGCTTGAGATGAGGGTCACGTTTAGTATAATAGAAACGGTGCGTGTCGAACAGCATTTGTTTTACTTTTCCACCCACCTAGACGACGGTCCCTGCAAGCGTGAGGAGTGGCATGACCGAGGAAGTATTCTCCCCCAATCCCCCCCTATTTCTCAGCGATGCCGACATCGCTGAACTTTCCGATATTCGCGCTGCGATGGAGGCAGTGCGGACCGCCTACTACACCCCAGAGGATGAGGATCGCACTCCCGGGCGCATCTTTGCCCAATCTGCACAAGAATGGATGCGCATCATGCCCTCCGTACCGGCCTCCGGCCGGCTCTTCGGGGCAAAATCCATTGCCGGGAGCTTCGCTTCTGGCCTCTCAGTGAGCTATCTGATCACCCTCTTCGATAAACAAACCGCTGAACTGGTGGCCTTGCTCGATGGCAACCGGGTCACCGGACTACGCACAGCGGCCACGACGGCCGTCGGCGCCTCGACGATCCTCCCGAACAAACCCCTCTCGGTAGGGGTCATCGGCTCCGGTTTCGAGGCTCGGTCTCATTTGCAAGCGCTGTCGCATATCGTCCGCTTCTCCACCATTCGGGTGTTCAGCCCAACCGAAACCAACCGGAAGGCTTTCGCCCAGGAATTCCATGGTCTCAACGGTGCCTCCGCCACCGCCGTCAGCTCCGCGGAGGCCGCCGTCGAGGGCGCTGACCTCGTCTTGTGTGCTGCCCGCTCGCGGGATGAAACACCCATCATTGATTCGCGACACGTCGGCGCGGACGCCACCGTCATCTCCATCGGGTCAACGACTCGAGGCCAGCGCGAGCTGCCCGTCGAGCTGATCGAGCGCGCCACCACCATCGTGGTGGATACCTATGACGAAGTCGTCCATGACAGCGGTGACATGATCGCCGCCCGGTTACAGGACGTGGATCTGAAGTCGAAGGTCGTCACTTTGAGCGCAGCCCTTCGCGGTGAAATTCCCATCGACAAACATCACGGCATTCGTCTCTATAAGTCGACCGGTTCCGGACTTCAGGACATCGTCGTCGCAGAGATGCTCGTGAACCAAGCACATGAGAAAAATCTTGGCGTCCCGCTGCCCAGCAGGATCGTCACCACCCAAAAGTAACTGAAGGAGAAAACCCATGGACTACACGAAAACTGAGGCTCGGGCCTGGGCACGGGAGAATTTCACCGGCACCGTGGCCGTGACCCACCCCTCATACACCCCTGATTTTTCCGCGATCAACGAGAACGCGATCCGACACGACATCCTGCGTCTTAAAGACCTCGGCTACAAGGGGTCGCTACTGGTTGCAGAAGTCAACGTCACCCCGGAAGAAAACGCGCGTATTACAGCAATCGCCCGCGAGGCAGCGGGGCCGGATTTCGGCCTGTTCTTCCACGCCATCTTTGGCACTCTGGAAGAAAACATCCATGCTGCCAATCTCGCAGCCAAGGCTGGGGCTGATCGTGCCCTACTGGCCTACCCCGCCTCTTTCTGGCCGACCTCCTACGATGAAGTATTCGACTACACCAAGAAGTTCACCGACGGAACGGACTTGGCGACCATGCTCTTTCCCCTACCGGCCTGGGGATTTGAGCGCATTCACCCTGCAGGCATGAGTGTGGATTTTGTCCACCGAGTACTCGACGCCATGCCCAGCATCGTGGCTATTAAGGCGGAACAGGGCTACCCCGGCATTCCCGGGCTCCTGGAGATGTACCACCACTTCCGGGATCAGGTGATCATTTCCTGCCCCATCGAAGCCGATACCATTCCGCTCATGTCTCAGCTGGACCTCCAGTTCTCTGGAACCGCCAACACCCACTGGATGGGCGATTACTATCCGCGGGCCTTCGAGCTGGCGCGCACCGGCCACTGGGAGGAGGCAATGGAGCTGTACTGGAAGGTGCAGCCGGCCCGAGCAGCCAATACGGCTGTTTCCTCCACGTCGACACCGGGTACTAGCACCATCAACCGCACCCAGTGGAAGTACCAGGAATGGCTCGCGGGCTTTAATGGCGGGGCCCTGCGTCCTCCGTCAGCCAAACTGCCCGACCGCTTCATGAAGCAGTTGCGCGCAGGACTGGAAGCCTCCGGCCTGCCGGTTACCGACTCGCCGGATGAGGAATTCGTGCGGGGCCGCGTCGCACCCTAAGCCCTTCCTGCTCATGGAGGTGGGGGTCACCAAGTTCTTGGTGGCCCCCACAGGTGCATCTGTTCACGAATACCTAGGGCAAAACCTGTAGATACTAATCAGGCTCGCCCTAACGGGCTGGTGCTCCTGCCGTCCTCCCGGTTCCCCGGAAAAGAGCGACCGTGCGGTTATCACTTCGTACTGTGACATCGACGATGATGCGTCGGCCACCGTTAAAGGAGACAGTGGCCTCAGCCACCAAGGTCTCTCCCACTCTCGCGGGGGCCAGGAAGGAGATCTGCGCATCCACTGTGGCGACACGGGGGAGGACGGAGTTGGCTGCACAAGCAAAGGCATAGTCGGCCAAGGCGAACACAAAACCACCGTGGATAACTTCAATACCGTTGATCATGTCAGGTTCAACTGTCAGGCGGGCCGTCGCCTGACCCTCTCCTACCCCAGTGCCCCAGATTCCTAGACGCTCACGACTGCGGTCCGCAGCGAGCATCCCCGTCACAAAATCATCCGCAATCGAGTCGTTGGAGATACCGGGTCCCCTGTTCATGACAGCCTCTCAATGACCATCGCCATACCTTGACCTCCACCTACGCATAAGGTGGCCAGTCCTAAAGTCCCATCTGTCGAACGTAGGCTGTTCATCAGAGTCCCTACCAGACGAACCCCCGTGGCCCCGAAGGGATGGCCGAGCGCAATAGCCCCGCCATGGACGTTGACCCGCCCGGGATCAGCGGCCAGCTCGCGGATGACCGGTACCACCTGGGCCGCGAAAGCCTCATTGAGTTCAATGAGATCAATATCGTCTATCGTCATCCCCAGTCGCTGGAGTACTTTCTTCGAGGCTTCTACCGGGCCCAGGCCCATGATCTCTGGAGAAAGGCCAGTCGCGGCGGTACCCAGCACCCGAGCCAGGGGGGTAATTCCCAACTCATCCGCACGTCGGGCGCTCATGAGCACAGCCGCCGATGCCCCATCAGTGAGGGGGCTGGCGTTGCCGGCCGTCACGGTTCCCCCCTCTATAAAAGCAGGTCGCAGAGCTTCCAGCCCGTCCATCGAGGTGGAGGGTCGAGGTCCATCGTCCGCGCGAATAACCGTTCCGTCGGAACGCTCATACGCCAAGATCTCTTGTTCGAAGAAACTCTGCTCAATGGCCTTCACGGCTCGCTGCTGGGACAGCAGCGCCCACTCGTCCTGATCTCGCCTGGTGGTATTCGTGGAGCGAGCCACCAACTCGGCCGTCGCTCCCATCGGGACATAGAGATCAGGCTTCTCCCCAGCCTGCCGAGGATCACTCCACTGATCCCCCAACTCGAGAACTCGACGGGTGCGCTCTGCCTCTTTCTCCATTCCCGGATAGGGACTGGTGGTAACGGGCGGGGTTGTCGAGGTGGACTCCACACCTCCCACCAGGTAGACGTCCCCGTCGTTAGCCTTGATCGCCCGAGCGCCTGCAGCCATGGCTTCTAGGGATGATGCACAGAAACGGTTGATGGTAGCCCCGGGTAACTTATCCATTCCGGACAAAACAGCCACTCGCCGAGCAATGTTGTCTCCTTGGGCTCCCTCCGGTACTGCAGTACCAAGGTAGAAATCATCCACGGCTACCTTGTTCACTGCAGGCAGTGTGGCTAGCACCGACGACACCGCAGCTTTGGCGAGGTCTTCGGGGCGCTCCCCAGCAAGGGTCCCTTTTCTCGCCCTACCAAAGGGTGTTCGTTGATAAGCGACGATGACCGCGTCATTCGGTATAGTTGTAACAGACATTATGGCCCATTCCTTTAATAGGATCACCAATAAATCGATTCGATACGTTCCGTACTATAATCTTAGCCTGAAGCCCGGGATTCGCGCTAGGGTTGTATTCGTTTCGTATCGGATCACCCGGAAAGATAAGGTCAAGCCATGGCACTGAGAAGTGAAGAAAGCCGTCGAGCAATCCTGGATGCGACCATATCGCTGGTAAATCCGGAGGAGGGCGAGGCCATTTCCCTGCAGAAACTCTCCATTGAGCGGATTGCGCGTGAAGCCGGCGTGAGCAAAACAACCATCTACCGCTGGTGGCCCAGCAAGGTAGCCGTGGTAATCGATAGCTTCCTTGAGTACCATGTAGCGCGCACACCATTCAATGATGAATTGCCGGCCTCTGAAGCTCTTCGGGACCACCTAGCTTCCGTTGCGGATGTTTATGGAGGCAGCGAAGGGCGTCTCCTTGCCCAAGTTATCGCAGAGTGCCAGCACGATCCTGAGGCAATGAAAGAGTTCAAAGACCGCTTTTGGCTCAATCGTTTAGAAACTTCGACCACCCTTATTCGCCGGGCCCAAGATGAGGGGACAATCCGCGATGACCTATCTTCGCGCGAAGTAGCGGATATCTTGTATGCACCGATCTATTTCCACCTCCTCCTGCAGTCGGGCCCTTTGGATGGGGAGTGGGCTCATCGGCTCTTCGACACGGCCCTGGAGGGATGTCGTTCCAAAAAGTGACTATCTCACCTGCAGTCGGCCGTAAAGAAAGTAAGCCCGGCTGACGCCCTCGCTCGCAGGCGACCTCGCTCCCATGATAAAAAGCCAACCAGGGCTCGGAGGAGTCTATCCGCCCCAAGCCAGGGGTCAGGGTGGATTCTCCCCCCCCCACTTGTGTTGACTACCGTCGCCTACATAAAGCAGGGCCACTGCGTAGTGCAGGAAGAGTTGTCCACTACCGTCCGTTCACCTGAAGGCACTCCGGAGAGCAGGACAGGTCTGTGAAGGACTCTCCCTGCTTCAGCTCTACGGGAGGGAGAAGGCACTGTCCGCGGTAGATGAAGAAGACTACTGCAGGCTGACAGTTGGTTGGGGGCGTCCCAATGCTTTAAGACCAGCTAGTGCGAGACCAAGAATTCCCAGCGGAACCAGCAAAGTCAGGAAGAAGCCACTCAATCCTAGACCTGCTCCGATAATCACTCCGCCGATCGCCCCCTGACCGGCAGAGCCCAGCCGGGCACTAAACTCAGTCGTACCCACCCCCGTTGCACGCATATCGGTGGGATAGGCGTCAACAGCAAGGATATTTCGAGTCGGGCCCAAAGCGGCCGGGAGGAAGAAGCCTGCTGCGGTCAAAGCGATCGTCAGCGGGATAAAGCCCGCGTCAACCACAAAACTCACAATGACGGCCACGACCGCTGAGAACGTCAAGCACAGGGCAATGACCCCAAAGTGACGCCACTTGGCGAGAACGGCCCCCAGGAGCAAAAGGCTCAGAACGCTTGCAAATCCGTAGAGCGCAACAATCGTGCTGCTCTGAACAGTTGTCAAGCCCGGCACAGGGAGCTGAAGCAAGGTGGGAAGGTATTGGACAACGAGCAACTGGGTTCCCAGGGAGACGAAACCAAATACCCACAATAGTAAGGTAGTCAGCACAAAGGGTCGGGCCAGCAAGCGCCGGAACACTCCTGATCTGCGCCTTTCATCCTCCGGCGCAATGAAGTTCACCTGGCTGACATCGAGCTTGGGAAAGATGCGGGCCAGCGAACGTTGAGCGCGGTCCACCGATCCCCGAGTGGCCAAAAATGTAGGTGATTCCGGGATGCCGATCCAGATCATGACTGTGAGCACTAGCGGAATCGCTCCCCCAACCACCAGCAGTGTTCGCCATCCTGCCGCGGGGAGAATGGCACCCGCCAAGATGGCGCCGACCGTAGTTCCTAGACCGAGTCCGGCATAAGCTGCGGCAATCATAGCCCCCCTTCGCCTTTCCGGGACTAGGTCAGCAAGAAGTGTTACGGCAGTCGGCAAGATTGCTCCGATCCCTAGGCAAGCGATAAGGCGCCACAGCACAAACATGGTGTAATCACCGGCAGCACCCCCCAACATTGTCGCCACAGATAGCACAAAACCCGCGCCGACCAGCACGTTCTTACGTCCCCACCGATCAGCTAACCGGCCGGCCACAAAAGAACCTACGCCCATGGCCAGGAAGCCTCCGGACACGATTAGAGCAATGCCACCACCGATAGAAACGCCCCACTCTTTGATTAACGAGGGGAAAATGTGGCTGACAATAGTGGAATCCATCCCATCTGCCATAAGTAGGAAGAAGATGAGGAGGAAGTAGATCCAGTGGCGCTTAGTAAGGCCAGCGGATTCGATGACTTCGGCGATGCTGGGCCGTTCTACTGGAGCAGTAGTCATGGCTGTGATCCTTCCCTATTCGATTCGATTGTCGTGACCCGCGCCACAACTAATTCAATACTATACGTTTCGAATCGAACAAGGGCAATAGGCTCAAGCTTTAAAAAGTTTCTCGATACTGTTACAGACGGATTTTTACCTGCCCCTTTCGGTCAACATTCAGCGCGGGAGAGGTAACGGTTTCACTAATTTTTCCTAAAACGCGAGTTTGCAACAGCCCCACGGCAGGTTCCCGCAATCACACCGCTTCGGCAGGGTTGAGCAACTCTACAACCGAGCGGGCACTATTCAT
>Ga0079226_10002309_pt1 | contig 14701 bp, 8 predicted proteins | sample Poulit2014_FD_76345 | JGI IMG/M metagenome (GOLD analysis project Ga0079226, IMG submission 76345) | Agricultural soil microbial communities from Georgia to study Nitrogen management - Poultry litter 2014 | ecosystem: Environmental > Terrestrial > Soil > Agricultural land | place: USA: Georgia... | reverse complement strand
CAATGAATCCTTCTTTACATAGTGATCCAATGAAGTCAAATGGGTCTGCAGCAAACGTGCATCACGATCTTTTTCGATTTTACCTTCCTCTGTATATTGATCCACCAATGTTTTCATTACCTTAATCGTCGACTCTACATTTCCATTATCCTCCACTTTGTTTATTTGGACTTCATAAAGTGCAGGAGCATTTCCGTCTGTCCATTCGATTTTCACATCCAAAACGGAGTCCATGTCCGCGACATCAAAGAATGTATACCCGGATTGTGTCGTTCCAAGTTCTTTCCAACCATTTAACGTTCGGACCGAAACTTTACTATTGGAAACATTCGATGGATCTTCCATCAAGGTGATTCCGGTTACGCTAGTTCCGGCTTCACCAATATGGTAAAGAACCTCACCCGCCTTTTCATTGGCAGATTTGAAATTGGTGCTAATATTTCCATCGGCAATCTTGTGAACGCCATTGCCAATATTAATGTCCGAAGTTGTTGTTATGGTCGGGTCATTGATTTCCGGGTAATACTTTCCATGGTTAATGACGATTTCTTGCATTCTTACCCACTTGTCTGATCCAACTTTATCCCTTGTAATCTTAAATCGTAAATATCTGGCTTCCTGGTCCAAACCACTTACTTCTTTTGACCGGTAGGATTCTTCATGTTTTGGGAAAATCGCCTCAATACGATCCTCATCAGCTGCTTCGCCTTCATTTGGACCGTCCTGATTTCCGAAAGTCATAACGGTATGCCACTCTTCTCCGTCAGCTGAGGCCTCTAAAACTGCATGACGCGGAAAATCATGCTCACTTTCTGTCACGAACACTTCCAGATGTTCAAGTGTAATGTCTTGTCCCAAATCATATGTGACATAATAGCCTTCCAGCTGACTGTTTTTAAACCATGCTGGCGTAGCTAAATCACCATCAAAGAGGTTAAACATATTTTCATAGCTTGTATAATTAGTGTCTTCCACCGACTTCGGCTCTACCTCGCTCGACTCTACCTTAAACATATCCAATCTGAATTCAATTGGTTCGGCAGTTTTATTTACCAGTCGTACATACCTTGCATCAGCAGGTTTGCCGGGATCCTCGACTGCTTCCCACTCAATCCCGTTTAGTGAAGTTTCCAGTCTCAGTCCATCCGCCTCTGTTGCCTCTATGTTGGACAGGTCCTTGATCCGGCTCAGTTTCAAACCAATATATTCGTTTCGCTCCAATTCTATGTTTGCGGCATCATCAATGGTTGTAACAGCAAGCCTCTCGGTTATGGACAGGTCTTTATAGTCAGCCACATTTGTAAATACGTTAGCCTCGGATTCGCTGACATCGAGATCCAACAGTTCTTCAACGTTTCGGGTTACTTTTTCCGCCACTTGATCCGTGAACGGCTGCAGCCGCTTTTGGGCAGGCTTGGCTTTCATGGTTCCATTTATTAATGGCCGATCATAATTAAGGCTTTGCTCCCGCAGTGTTGATGCTTTCATTAGTGTGTTCCATGCTTCTTCTTTATTGCCATCCTCAGCTGCAAGGGCCGCCTTTATAAATTTCTTATCTGCAAGCACCATATCATGCAATGCCTTAACAAATGGCTCCAATTCTTCCTTGAGGTTTTCATTGTTCGTCTTAGCCATGAATCCATCCGCTGCGTCCGCGATCTTCTGGAATTCATCCATTACTTCCGGGGCAATGTCTTTTAATGATTTCCCATTATCCAGCTTTTCGGTTATCGCATTCAGCAGTTCCTTAATATTTTCACTTTCAGACAGCCTTAACCCATCCGGATATGCATCAGACATGTGTTTCGCAAGTTCGTGCAGTTCTTCTGCAGCGTCTGGCTCGATATACTTAAAACTGTCTTCCCAGCTCTTTTGCGCATTGAAATCAACGGTATTCCATGCGTAATCCGCAATGGCGAACAGGGCTATTTTTGATGCTTCTGCTTCCTGCATTGGATTTGTGACAACACCGGCAAGGTTTTCGATACCAGTCTCCAGCATTTCACCTTTACCAAGAAAGACTCTTTGCATATCCACATCGTTTACCGGCCAATTCAGCCAAAATAGTGGGTCTCTTCGTTCTGTGTCATCATTGCTTCTGTTTTTAAATACATCGATAGTATCTTGAGTTACTGGTGCACAGGTGGTTGATCCTGTCCAAAAAATATGGATATCTTCGTCAAATCCTTCTTCATATGCGTTTAACTCTTCTGGGTTCCAGGCCCAACCTGAGTTATAGCTTGCAGGGGTAAAGAGCGTATCTCGCACATCTCCCTTTTCATCAGCCCATTCGGAGATAGCGTTCATCAGTTGAACGACATATTCATGCGGCAGACTCCCAACGTCGTCACCATTTACACCAAATTGGCGCACACCTACATCGTATAACTGTTCGAACTTTGCAAGCAGTTTTTCTGTATTTTCTTCCAGAACGGCCATTGCCGCGTCCTCGCCTTCTTCTCTTGCAAGGTTCGCAACGTCACCTAATGGGGAAATTGTCCAGATAAATCGCGTTTTCGTTTCTTCTCCGACCTCAGCCAATTCCTCTAATTCTTCCAATTTATCTTCCGGATACAGCTTGTCCCAATTTTCCCGGTGGTAAGGGTCATCCTTTGGCGCAAATACGTACGCATTCATTTTAAAGTTGCCGCCAAACTTCATGAGGGATTTTCTATCTTCATTACTCCAGGGAATGCCATAGTACCCTTCAATAAACCCTCTAACTTCGGTATTTGCAAAATCTTTGACATGCATATTGCGGATTACTTTTTGCGGACTTTGTGCCAGAATTGCTTCCAGTGTAACGACCCCATAATAACTGGCATCTGTATGCTTTCCTAAAATCACGATGTTGTTATCGTTAATATCCAATTGATAGGCATCTATTTTGTCGAAATCCATCCCCTGGCTGTCCACATTTTCAGCAGCATAGTCATCAACGGGACCATCCGACCCTTTTGTACCTACCATTAAATTTATTTTATCGTTCGATGGCTCATTGACAACAGATGGCGCTTCCAACCCATTTTCCGTGAATGCTTTCTCTACCTTCCTCCTGGTAGCGTCATCAATGGTATCGTCGTAGATAACCTGAACCCCTTTGTTAAGTGAAAGCATCCCATTACCATATTCCACGCTATGGGGCGTCGGATAAATTTCGTATTCTTTTACAGGGCTTTTGCCTTCAGCGCTTACAGCTGGTCCAAACACGCCTGAGACTGTGCTAAATAGCATGACAACTATAATCATTAAAGAGAAGCCTAATCGTTGTTTCATCTTAATTACCCCTTCCTTTCCCGTTTTTGTACAACCGGCTTACAAAAAAGAAAAACTTACTTACACCTCCCTGCAGATTTGCTTGTTGGAATACTGAACCCGAGATCTCGTGGCGCCGAACGGATTTGCTGTCAGGGTGTTGGGGCAAATTGCTGTTTGATCGTCGGTTTTTCTGATCGTTACTGTTCACACTTAACCAGATCCCGTTACTCCAGGTAAAAATAAAAGGCATGGCGATAATAATGGATTACGGGCCCCCTCATCCATTCAAATTAACACCATGCCTGATCGCGTCAGTAACATATGATTCAATATTCCAACAACTTCATTCTATCACGGGGTCTATCAAGGTCAATAGAACTGAAGGCGTATTCAAAAAACAGTATCTTGTGACCGGGTATTTATGCTTATAAAAATAATAGACCTCTATTATTTTAGTATATTGGTCGGTGATAACATTTACTAAGCACTTTCAACCAATTATGATGACGATAAAGATATGTACTATTGGATACTTCCATTGAGGGTTTTTAAGTTAACTGGTGACCGATGAAAGCGATAGCGGAAGTAGATCCAAATTAATAATCGGGCAGCGCCCCAGTAGTATAAACTGTAAAAGCATAATTGCATTGACCCTTAAATATTATCCCGGTACCTGATAGTCAGCCGCTGTGTTCTCATCTCCTCTGCCTGCTCATTCAATTTTGTGACGGTTTTATTGATTTGCTGGTTGACATCCTCTATTAGATCCAGATTTTGACGCTTTAATTTGTTCGTTTCCTCCACCATCGACTCGACGATTTCCCCTTCTTGATCTTCATTAACAATAATGTCATCAACAAGCTTGAAAAAGTCCGTGTCGCATTCATTAATTTTCTCAGAATATCGTTTAAGAACCCCCTTCTTATCGGAAAAATCTTCACTATCCAACAGCTGTTCAGTAACCGTTATAGAATGATGATCTCCTTTCATTTTAAACACCCTCCACTACATCAAATAAGGCTGCAATATTTTCTTCCTCGTCAAACAAAGTCTCAATGGACGATCGATAGTTTTCGAGATAAGTATGGCCTTTTTCCACGCTTTCATTTAAAAGGCTGATCTTGTCATCCATATTGGTATGATTGAACGGATCAAATTCTTCATGCACATTGATGCCTGTGATTGATTTATCCAGTCTGGCAAAATACACATGTTTTCTGAGCAGGTAGGTATACGTGCTGGGGCTTGCTTCCATGTCGTAAATTTGATTCATGACCTTTTTCCGTTCCGTCTTATAGCATTGCATAATTTCCCGATCAATAGCAGTCTGCAGTCGTTTAATCTCCGTTGATTTGTCTTCAAGTACACTTTTCCCTTCATCGTACATGCGCAGCGTGGCTGAAATATTTACCCGGATTTCTCCTTTTCCTTTGGTGGACGTGAGAATCATATCCGTACCCAAGTAGGATTTATTCCCTTTATTCATCGATTCCAATATACCTGTGATACCATGCCCGCTTCCGATCATTTGCAGAAGATCCCGAAATGCCTCTGTGTTCAGTTTATCGAGGCTCTCCTGGATAGCTCGAGCATGAATGAAACCTTGCCATAATGCATCCGCATCATTTATAACCGGCGGAAAAATACTGAGCATGTCACGACTCTCTGCCATACCTGAGATGGATTCCTGTATTCCCTCCAACTCCGACTGAATATTCGTTAGTTCAGTCACAATCAGCTGCTTTTGATCGGAATTGATATAGCCGGCATGGAAAAACCGCTGGAAAATCACATCGGCGTTTGTTGTGACCGTTTTGATTTGTGAAAGCAGCTTGGGCAGCTTATCGTTCACGTCCCTGACCATCTCATCAAATTCATCTGTTATGTATGCCTGGCCAAAGTTTCCAATCCCATCATTAAAAATAGACATATTCACACCCGTTAACGCCTGAATGGCAGCATCCGACCCGCCTTGATTAGAAGCAGTCGTATATTGGATGGCAAGTTCCTGAAGATCCTTTACGACGTCATCCGGAATATCATCCATGATGGAACGCAGCCCGGGATAATCTGTATTCGTGTCCACCATTTGCACGTCTCCGAGTGTAAAGAACCCGCGTACACCACTTACAGCATAAAGCGGATCATCTTCGGAAATGATTTGGTGGATGTTTTGGGATTTGTCTTTGTAGTAATTTTGGGCGAATGCTTTTAATCTATCTGGGTTGAGATTATAAATTTCGTCCCTTGAAGTGAGCGAAAATTCATTGGATACAGCTTGCCTAAACTCCCTGTCGTTACTATAAATTTGGTAAAAATTGCTCTGTGCTCCGTTTACACTATATATTTTGTCAAAAGTATTATTATATAATAAATTAGCAGTTGTATTATTATTGTGAGCCAATGAATGGGCTAGTCCGGTAACAGTAGTGGAGTCACTCACTCCAAAATGTTTTTTTGCCCCCTGTGTAAACAGTCTGGTTGCCTCCGCTTGACTAGCGTCCTGTCCAGCTAACATTGCCTTTATATTGTATTTCCAATCGTTTGCATCCTGAGTGCCCTGTGATATAACATATACTTCATCTATATTGTTTTCTTCTGATTGGAAGTGAATCGCTGTACCATCATAACCTGATTCATTACCAATATTTAACTCTTGTGATGTAACAATGTCAATGTCAGTATCCAATGGTTGTCTGTTTTCTTCCAAATAGATCCGTTTAAAATTTAATGTAAACTCTTCTTTAAATTCCTTTAGTTCTTTTTCAAATTCATCATTAGATAATTTATGTTTAGATAATTCATTGGTATATTCTAACTGAATTAACCTTAAACGCATTTCGTTCGAGGTTATAATATTTTCTTTCATCTTAGCACCTACTCACTGCCATTGATAAACTGTATTGATTTCATCCATTTCATCACACGTTCTTCATCGCTTTGTCTGTTTTCCGCACATACTTGTTCCTTTTCATCCCTGCAGTCTATCTCATAAACTACTTCGATACCTCCCATGTCCTTTGTGTTTTGTATATAACCTATAAAATTATGGAACCCTTTACTTTTAAAATTCGCATAGAAAAGCGATTGATCGTCTTTCTTCAGTTTCTTAAAATCACCATCATAGCCTACTAAGAGTTTAAAATTGTCAAGATAAGACTTTATCTGATCAACTTTATGATGAGAATAATAAGAAATTTGAATACTATATCCATTCCCATCTTTTATTGAAACTGGAACTTCCTCATACCCTTTTTCCTTTATTGAGTACATTTTATCATCAATTTCACCACCAGCCGGAAAGTCCATTTTATATTTCCCGGTCCCGGATAAAAACGGATAATAGCCGTCTCTCGTTTCTTCTGTTGATTGTAAAAAGTCACGGGTGAATTCGTCCTGAAATGCCCTCACCTCCGGCAAATCTTCGGGGTTCATTTCTGACGGTTTTTTGTTTTGATCCTGCCCCATTCCACAACCTCCTAATGTAACAATCGAAAGTACCAAAAGAACACTTATAAAATATTTCACTAAAAAGCCTCCCACTACGATGCACGCTTCACCGTTTGGTAAAATATTCTTATTACTCATTAGTATACAATACATAAGTAAAGCAATGGTTAACTGAATTCAATTCTCCGTAAAATAGGTATTTAGTCATGCTCTTGTCGTCCACATAAACAAATTCGATCGATTTCATCCATTTTATTTCGTGAATCATCTAACTGAATTGAGAATCTATTATCATTCAACATAATTAGACAAAAAACGGGAAGTGACAGGCACCAATCACCTAAAGCTATTCGGATAAATAAGGTGATTGTTTTACAATCATCAATATTTAACGGAAAAAGTGTCATGATGAAACTGCATCATGACACTTTTTCTTTAGGAATTGTTATACTAAAATAAATTTAATTCAGTTTATGCCAACATCCCTTTAGTCTTTTAGTGATCAATTTTTATACTTTTTCCAATATACCCGGCCTTTTTCCTTGCATCGGATTAGTTTTTTCAAATGCATAGCCGGCATTTAGAATTCTTCCCTCTTTAAAGGCAGGACCAATGATTTGCATCCCTACTGGTAAACCCTCACTGAATCCGCATGGGACAGATAAGGCTGGAAGACCAGTTAAGTTTTCGGGACCCATAAAGCGAATGATGTTGTCAATTAAATCTACTTTTTCGCCATTTAAGTCAGCAAAATCATCACCAATATCATTTGGAAGCACTGGTAACGTAGGCGCAATCAGCACATCCACTTGCTCAAATGCTTTTTGGAAATCCTGCTTTAACTGACGCCTGACTTGCTGGGCCTGCAAATAATCTACAGCTGAAGGCAGTTCACCCAACTCAAACAGCATACGGATGTCATTTCCAAAGTCTTGCGGTCTCGTCTGCAAATCACTATGGTGTATAGTAGATGCTTCTGATAGTGATGTGACAAGCTCTGCCCATTCGGCATATTGCAGTGACGGTATTTTAACTTCCTGCACTTTCGCACCCTGATCCACAAGTTTCTGAATACCTGCGCGAACAAGTTTCTCAATACCGGAATCGACACGGTTAAAGAAATAATCTTCATTAACACCAATTACAAGATCCTTAACATCACCCGTGATTTGTTCCATGTAATTATCAACAGGAACATTTACAGTCGTTGGATCATTCTTATCAAACCCAGCAATAATTTGCAGTAGACCTGCTGCATCTTTCACTGTTTTCGTCATCGGGCCAACATGATCAAGTGTCCATGCCAACGGGTAAACACCATGTTTACTAACGCGTCCATAGGTTTGTTTTAAGCCGACAGTACCACAAGCAGATGACGGAATTCGGATCGAGCCGGCCGTATCCGTTCCGAGTGAAGCAACAGTGGCATCAGCAGCAAGCGCCGCACCTGAACCACCGCTGGACCCGCCTGGTATTTTATCCAAATTCCACGGATTTCGCACAGCACCGTAATGCGGATTGTTGTTTGTTATTCCCCAAGCATATTCATGCAGACTTAATTTACCCGTGAAAACAACCCCTGCCTCCTTCAATTTTGAAACAACGGTCGCATCATAGTCTGACACAAAATCTTTATGGATTTTTGAAGACATGGTTGTTACTTTGTCTTTCATGTAAATTATGTCTTTGATAGCCATTGGAATGCCATGATACATGCCACGGTAAATCCCACTGTGAATTTCCGTTTCCGCTTTTTCTGCTTCTTCCAGTGCATCTTCCCTGTATATCACCATGTATGAATTAACCTGTTCCTGCGTTGCTTCCGCCTGATCCAAAACGGCTTTTGTCACCTCTACCGGCGAAACCAATTTGTTCTCAATAAGCGGAGCCAACTCTTCAACTGATTTTGACGCCAAATCCTTACTCAACATGATCACCTCCAGGTATGTTACGTAAGCTGATGTTTGCGTCATCTATGTTTGCGTTTTCCAAATTCCCCCGCAGGGCCTGCATGCCTTCCCACCGATTTTCTAAAATTTCCAGATGTTCTTCTCTTGGTTTTATGCCTTTGTTCTCCAGCAACTCTCTAACTGATAGAGACAAACAAAACCACTCCTTTAAATATTTTTTATCATCAATAGGCAATGCGCCTAAAGATAGTAATAAAGCTGGCTCCGGGTTCCGATTTCTCTATCTATTTATTGAAAAAACAGTTTCTGGGATTAATTTGTGTAGGCGCTATCATTATATTATATAGAGAGTAACATCCCACCATATAGATGTCAATCGATTTTGACTTTTCAGATTTATTTACCGGTTTAGTTACATAAAAAAGTATATAAAATAGAGAAAGGAGAGTATCCAATCTGCAGTCCTATAAATCCTTTTTGCAATAGGTCTGCAGAGAACTAGCTGGAGGATACTACTGGAAATGATAACGACCACCCTTTCCAGCTTTCATCTAAGTTAAGCTTAGTATTGCCGGCAAGCAGGTTGTCATTCAGGGGATCTGCCGGCGCCTCTTCATTGGACAAACAACCAAAGGAGGTATACAATATACCTAGATATGTTTAAATTATCCGCATCTATTATTAATTGCTAATGATTTAATCAGAAAGGGGAGTGAGTTATGAATGATGCTATATACCGTAAGATGTACCGCGTTTTCGAGGATCAGAACGGTTATGCCGAAACAAAAGACTTGACGGCATCGGGGGTTCACACAACGCATATTAAACAGCTTGAAGAAACAGGTTCCATTTTTAAACTGAAACGGGGCCTGTATCGTTTGTCGAACTATGATCTTGGCCCGCATGAGAAATTGATCGATGCGTCCAAGACTGTTCCGAATGGCATTATTTGCCTTCATTCGGCACTTTCCTATCATGAACTTATTACGAGTCAGTCAAGGCAATATAATGTCGCACTTCATCGAAATGATACCAAGATCAGATTACCTGAAGATTCGCCAATCAAACTGCTCTACTTCTCGGACAGACAATATCATGAAGGCATTGACCATATCGACATGAATGGTCATCGTGTCAAAATATACGACAAAGAAAAAACATTGTGCGACAGTGCACGCTATCAAAACAAGATCGGCAAAGATATCGTCAAAGAAGGGTTTAAAACCTATCTGGAAAAACCCTATAGAGAAATTGAAAAGCTGCTCATGTACGCAGAACAAACAAGGGTAAAATCCATCGTATCCAATTACGTCGACATGCTATCATAACATTTGTAAAGGAAGGAGAAGAAAATGCCAAAAAAGAATAACTGGAATAAAAGACGATTCCACTTAATTTTGCAGAGAAAAGATAAAGTGGTTTTCGCTCTTTTTGCCTGTTTGTTTCTGATGGTAAGTTATTGCCTTTTGACGGTTACATTCAGTCAAAAGTTATTTTTTTTCATGTTTTCTTTTCCGGCGGTTATTTATATCGTCATGCAAATTTATTGTGCAACCTTATACCAGCCAAGGGAAAAAAGGAAGTATGCGATAAGGCCTGAAGAAAAGGTCGCTGTCATCATGCCTTGCTGCAACGAATCTGCAGAGATAGTTGAAAACGTACTTAGACAATTAACAGAGGCATCGGTGCCGATTGATGAGATTTACTTCGTTGATGATGGCAGTTTCAATCTTTCGGCTTATCACAAGGCGATAGAAATGCGCAAAGCACTATATGAAAAAAGCAGTTTACCAAGCGTTGCAAGCGAACATTTCGCTCCCGACAAGGAAATCCACATTCCGGAACTCATCGTTCACCGGTTCAAGGAAAACAGAGGAAAACGTCAAGCACAGGCATGGGCTGTTCAGCAAACGGATGCAGACTTCATCATCACCGTGGATGCCGACGGGACGATGAATTCCGACGCGATTGAACAATTGCTGATACCTTTTAAAGATCCTGAGGTGATGGCAGTTACCGGTCAAATAGAAGTTCTCAATACAAACGACAATCTGTTTACCAAAACGATGGATCTCCATTATCATCAAATTTTTCAGTTGGAATGTGCTGCACCGTCTGTCACAGGTAACATTTTGTACTGCTCAGGCCCTCTGAGCTGTTACCGGCGGGACGTCTTTGCAAAAAATTTACAGGCCTATACCGGACAATCATTTTTGGGCAAGTCCGTAGATGCGGGGGATGATCGCCACCTGACCATGCATGCCAACGGAATGGGCAAAACGGTTTATCAATCGACCGCAATCTGTCAAACCGAAGTCCCTGCATCAATCAAGTCATTTTGTTCACAGCAGTTGCGCTGGGGACGTTCGTTTATCATTGAAAGTATGTTATCTTTAAAACACTATTTTTCACATCACCGGAAACTCTTCTTCTGGACTTTGGGAGAGCTGGCGGTTAGTTTTCTCGTCATAGGGGGATTATTGCTGGACATATTGTTCCACCCTTCTTCTCTGTGGCAAATACTGCTTCTGTACACCGTTTTTATTGTTCTCCTTTCCTATGCCCGGAATAGTTTCTACTTTTTCAAAAAGCCATTGGAATACTTTCTGCTAAGTCCGCTGCAAGGTTTGGTTCAGTTCGGAATCGTTTATCCGCTGCGCATATATGCCCTGTTTTCACTCCGTCAATTCCGGTGGGAGTAAGGATTGACCAGCATAACCCGATTGTCACCATTGTTGGTTTATTTCAACCGGGGACTTTAGTTTTATAGATCAAAAAAACGATTGGATAAAATTTTATTTCTATCCAATCGTTTTTATATGCTGAATCCATTGTTAATTTCTCCACGGTTTTGGCAACAGGCCTCCTGTACCAAATCACTCGTTTGATACAGGAGGGATAAGTTTAATGTTAGACGACAAATCTTAATCAAAAAGTTACTGCCAGCCTTTCAAACGTGCAAGTCCATATCGTTATAAAAATTTTTAAGTTACCTTCTCCGGAAACAGGTCAATGACAATTTCATCTTCTTCTGTCACATACCCATAAAGCAAATTTTGACTGGAGTGAGGCGCGGCAAAATGGCCTTGACGGTTCAAAGCGATCACACCGCCTGTTCCTCCCAATACCGGAAGTTTCCTTTCTACGACTTCGGTTGCAGCATTTTCGATGGACCAATTTTGATATTGTACCAATGCATTAATATCGGAAGCTGCCGTACCGCGCATGAAGACTTCCCCCTTGCCTGTTGCGGACACAGCGACACCTTCATTATTCGCATATGTCCCCGCTCCGATGGTCGGGGAATCGCCAATTCGACCGACTGCTTTATTCGTCAAACCACCTGTGGATGTTCCGGCTGCCAAGTTTTCGTTTTTATCTAAAGCGATGGCTCCGACGGTTCCGAATTCATCTGTTTCATCTAATCTATTTTTGGATTCCATGAGAGACTGCCAGCGCCTATTTGAATAAAAGTAATCCTGTGTGACGGGTTCCATACCCTGTTCAATTCCAAATTTCTCTGCCCCCTCACCAGCCAACATCACGTGGGGAGAGTTTTTGATTACTTTGTGTGCCAAAGTTATCGGATTTTTAATATGTTTCACGCCGGTGACACTGCCAGCTTGTAAATTCTCACCATACATGATTGACGCATCCAGCTCATGGGTGGCATCGTTTGTAAATACAGCACCCTTGCCCGCATTGAACAGTACGGAGTCTTCCAAAATTCGAATGGCTGCTTCAACTGCTACAGCAGCCGAGTCGTTTTTATCCAGCCTCTCTTTGCCCGCACGAATGGCCATCCGCATCGTATCACGGTATTCCTGTTCTTTTTCTGGTGGCACATTAAAACTTCCTGCACCTCCATGAATCGCAAAAACTACCTTTCCCTTTTTCATCACTTTTCCCTCCTGAAATTGTTAATATATTACACCCTAAATCCTTTTGAAAAAGAATCTATTGACAAAAAAGGGAGTCTTAAACAAATTGACCACCCTTTGAGTAAATAAATAGTCGGGAATAGCATGCCTGTCATTTTATTCTTCATATTGATATGTCACTCAAAAACTTGAAGAGCCGTCTGAGTTGCATCTTTTAAAGCTTGTTTTAACACTTTAATAGCATTTTTGAAGTCTTCCTTACTGTCATCTTCCAAGGCTTGTTCCAGAGCTGGTAGAGGTTGGGCCGCATATCCAGTATCACGACCAGGAGCCCAAATTTGATGTTCATACCAAGTTCTACCAGGGATCCCTTGAGACTGTGTTAAATTGCGTTCTTGTTGAAGAAGGGATTCATTAATTTTTTGAATGTCTTCACTGTCCGAAAGATGAACCTCACCTGAAATCAAATTACTGACCCGATGCTCTAGAGAGGTTACTGCTAATTTCCATGCTTGAGCTTGATCAATAACTTCAGAGAGATCAACGCCAAAGGTATATTTTTCGCTTATATCCCTTAGCAATTCAATGACTAGATCAGCATACTTGGAATAACGAAATGGAAATACGTCGGCATTTGCAAAACGCAAGGCCATCAAACCAACGACTTTTGCTGCAGTCCCTTGGTGTTCGTATCCCGGATCGACAAACTTTAATGAATCCAAATTGGCATACGCACTGTGGTACAACCCACTCGGAGAGCTGAATCCGAAATCTGCCGAGGCTATACCGAGATGTTGAATAAAGGGCGTGTAATCTGAGCCACTCCCTAGATACCCAATGGTTGGGATATCGTTTCCAGACCTCATATACCAATCATCATAGATGGATGTGGCGACATCACCAGATCTCGGTTCAACAATCTCTTTTGTTACCTCAAAAATGACATCCTGTAAAGAAGGAACAGCAGAGGCCCCAAAAAATTGTCCCGATGTACCATCCATATTAAAGTAGGCAACGGCATTTTTTGTAAGGTCTTGACGTTGGTCTTCAACCCATTCGGTGGATCCTAACAGCCCATATTCTTCACCGTCCCATCCAGCTATGATAATGGAACGTTTAGGCTGCCAACCTTTTTGATATAATTCTCCGAGGACACGAGCGATTTCCATTGCCGTGACCCATCCGGATATATTATCTTCTGCACCATAAACCCATGCATCGCGATGGGCACCTATCACGACTGTTTGTTCTGGGTATTTTGAGCCCGGAATTTGAGCGATCACATTATTGACATCGCGTCGTTCATAGTCGATGTCTAACGAAATCCGTACCTTGGTGGGTCCTGGTCCAAGACGATAACTGAATGGTAAGCCACCTTGCCATGATTCTGGAGCCTCCTCCCCTTCTAATGCGTTTAGAAGATGACGTGCTTGTCCATATGATAAAGGAGTAGTCGGAATGGTCGGTAAAGAACTCGCTTCAGCCGAATCCAAACGCTGGACACCTTCTATAGATGGTTCCCCGGGTGTTAATGGGTCTCCCGGATAATCAGCAATCTGGACGATACTGCCACGTTGGATGCTGTCTTCCGGCCGCCATGGTCCATCGGGATATACTTTGCCTTGTATATAGCCATCATCAATGGGATCCGAGTATATTAACATTCCGATGGCGCCACGTTTGGCGGCCTGTTTTGGCTTGACCCCGCGAAAGTTTTTTCCATAACGGGTAATTACAATTTTTCCTTTGACAGATATTCCTAGTCGTTCAAGTTCCTCAAAGTCTTCGGGTCTTCCATAGTTGGCATAAACCAATTCAGCTTCCACTGTACCTGCCGGCGAATAAGCATTATAGCCTGGGACAATTTCATCGGCGAACGGGGTACCGGGAGCCACATCTTCTATAACATCCAGTTCCCGCTCTACCGGTGCGGTCTGCCTAACTGAAATCTGTTGTGGTACCGACATATACACATCATACGACTGAATATAAGGATCAAGTCCTGCTTTTTGGAGCGCTTCAATACTATAATAAAGGCCCACTTCATTCCCGTAAGTTCCAACACGGGAAGGTCTACTTGCCAAATGTTTGGAGTATTCGGCAATTGAATCGTTGCTTACGTGTCTCGAAAAAACCTCTTCATATTGACGCTGTCGATTTGCACTTTGCTCACAAAAACCCATCATACGGTTCATTCTGAAT
>Ga0079226_10002308_pt1 | contig 14702 bp, 11 predicted proteins | sample Poulit2014_FD_76345 | JGI IMG/M metagenome (GOLD analysis project Ga0079226, IMG submission 76345) | Agricultural soil microbial communities from Georgia to study Nitrogen management - Poultry litter 2014 | ecosystem: Environmental > Terrestrial > Soil > Agricultural land | place: USA: Georgia... | reverse complement strand
GTTTATATTGATATAGAATAAAGAAAAGAGCCTGAAACATAAACGTTTCAAGCTCATAGATTAAATAGGATAATCAGGCCCGTCTATAAAATCAACTTGCTTCAGAATATTTTACAACTTTCAGATCATTGGCTTTATCACTACCCTTAAGTTGGTATTCAACTTCACCATATTGTCCATCTTCTTTTATTGTTTGCCCAGTAACATAAAATGTATTATCTTTTTTTACAATTTCAGTTATCTGTGGCTGTTGAAAATAAAATAAGCGGTTAGATTTAACATCTTGTTTAATAGAGTTATAATGATCGCTACCTTTTTTTAAATAAGATGATATCAACGTAAAGTCACTTTGATTACGGGCACTAATCATCGATGAAGTGTATTCACCAAAAAAGCTGGAAATTTTATTTTTAAAGGAATTTTCTTCTTCTTCTTTTTTCTCTACATATTCTTCAATTACTTCATCATCAAAATTTAAAGTAACATGTGTCTTATCCTTTAGGTTATCTGTTTTAATAGTTGTCTCTGCTGATTTAAATGTTTTCTTCTTCGCTTCTCCTTCAGCAGATATTGTTATATCTTTTGTCTTAGGATAAGGTCCAAATTCTTTAGATTTTGCATAATCATATTCTTTGTCATTAATTTTCACTTTAACTGAATCCTTATCTATTTCAGATGCCCCATTTAATTCTACTTCAATATATGCTTCATTAAAGTCTTCATTAACATCAATGGTTTCATTATTACTATTATTAAAGTTAAATTTAAGTTGCCCATTAAATTGACCATTGGATGTTTCTTTCTTAGCTTCTATTATGTAGTCACCAGGAATGAATTCACCTAAAGATGTTGCTTTATTTTTATCAGCTACTACTGTTTTTTGATTATCGTCTGCCTTAAACCTATATGTTGTATCTTGTTTAGGTTTTACAATTGCTTCTTTTGTGGGCGCAGTAAAGCTCATATTATCAAAGATTAAATAACGTGTACCATTTTTGCTAATCCTCAGTACTTTCTCACCATTTTTAGCTGTAACAAAATCTGATTCTTTTGTTTCACTCTTATTTAATTTTGCAATTTTATTATTTACATCTTCCACAAAATTATCCATACCGACTTCATTTTTAATATATTTAATATAGGATTTTGCTTCGTTTTCATCCACACTATTATTTTGAGTGCTTAAAAGCGTTGAAAGTTTTTGTGTATCATTATGATTAACTGCATTTATTATAATTTCTGATTGTGCTTCAGGAGAGTTAAAGTTTTTTAATAAGAAAAATATAATGATAAGTAAGATTAGGATAAAGAATGCAATTCCCAAGGGAATAACTTTATATGTGTTGATGCTTACTGATTTATTGTTTGGTTTTGTCGAGCGTGTCATTTTTGTGTTTTGGTTACGTTCAATTCGATGTCCACAATGACTACACCTTCTTTGTCCAATTCTTATGTTTTCCCCACAGTTAGGACATTTTTGCATTTTATCACCTCTTTATCCCTAATTTTTGCACTATCTCGCTATTTTAACACATTATAAAGTGAAACTATATGTTAGATTATTGTTATATCTCTACTGTTTATGTACGTTTTCACTGTACCTTAGACACAAATTTCCAATATATTATTTATTATATGTAGACTATTGAAAAATTGATATACATATTTAGTCTAATATACTCAGTACAGTGTAGTAGGCTTTAATACTCCGGAGTAAAATTACATCTATAATTGAAATAAATGAAATTCACAGAACTACCGCCGCCATACTTTGGTTACTTTAATTAGTAATTGAAACGATCATGAATACCAAACTCAAAAATATATATATCGTCTCATGAATCAGTTTTAAGATTGGTGTTTAATATTAAAGTTTTTCAATCTTTGGTCAATAATTTCTAAGACATAGCGTGCTTGCTCGATTTCTTCATCTGATAAATCATGAAGCATATCACTAACGATATCATTAATAATAGATTTACTTTCTTTATTAAATTGTTTACCTTTTTCAGTTAATTTAATATATTTTAAGCGTTGATCTGCTTTTTCTTCAGACTTTTCCCATTGTACAACGCCAGCTTGTATCAGTTTTTTTATTCTTCTACTTACAGCAGCCTTATTGACACCTTGACGTTCTGTAATTTCTGTTAATGTCATCGCTTTTCCATTTTCAATCATTAATATGACATTTGCCTGTTCCTTTGATACGTTGTAATCTTCTCTTAAAGCCTTTAATAACTTAGCTAATAATGTATTCACATCATCGATGAATTCACCCATAAATTCGATGTGACTACTTAAATTTTTCACCATAAGTTGCACCTCTTCAATTTTCACTGTATGTAATATCATTTTGTATTTTGTTATATTAATAGTATCAATATTTTCATCTCTATAAAAGTTAAAATATATAATATTTGTATTTATTAGAATTTAATCTTTATATACCGTTAAGTGCTTTAATGTAAGCATTTGCTTATTTCTATTGATTCCACTACATTTAATATACAATAAATTTCTGGGGTGAAACATGAATATTTTAGCATTGTTCTGTAGCTTACTCATCATACTGATTTTCATAGGTATGTATTTAAATATAAATTTTTTTGCAAATATTGACATTTTTATTTCCCAGGTAATTGTTGGCTATATTGTTATTATTTTGCGTATTGGTTCTCATCAATTACCTATAGATTTAATCATTGTCATGCTCATTGGTTGCTTACTAGTACATATAAAGCATCAACACTTATTACAACACCGTATGAGTGCACTTTTCTTAAAGAGATTATATCATTTATCTTTTCAAGTGTTTGTCTTCACACTCGCTTGTGCATACATTAGTTTGATTCCTGTCGCGTTCAACGTCATATTTTTATGGATATCAACCATTATGTTTAGTGCTTTATTTACTTTTATTTGTTACATTTCGTGCGCCTCTTGTTATCTAAACCAAACTCACGTTAAAAAATGTGATACTATTCTCGTTTTAGGTGCAGGTATTTTCAACGAAAATGTAACGCCTATGCTTGCTAACAGATTAGACAAAGCGCTCGTTTTATATCAACAATTTCCTAACGCACAAGTGATTGTGAGTGGCGGACAAGGTCCTGACGAACCTATTTCTGAAGCATTAGCTATGTACCGTTACTTAGTTGCTCATGGTGTTAATCCGAAACAGATACTTATAGAAGAGAAATCCACGAGTACATATGAAAACATTAAATTCACAAATCTACTGATACAACGATTATTTAATACTACACCTTATATTGTTTGTGTTACTAGCCAGTTCCATATTATGCGCGCATTACGCTTCGGTCAAAAATTAAATCTAAAACTAAAAGGTATTGGTAGTCATACGCCCTATCACTTTTTCGAAGTTGCATTAGTGAGAGACTTTTTAGCATTAATGTATCAATATAAATTATTACTCACAGTTTATTTCGCTACCCTTTTCTTTATGTGTATTTTTGTATTGTGGCATATACCTTCTTAATTAAAAGGCAACTTAAAAACACCTCCATTACAATACTAATGGAGGTGTTCTTTATAAAGTTAATAAATATTACATTTTTATATGATTGTATTTATGAATTTACAATGATACCGTTATCTAGTTCGATTACTCTGTCTGCGTAGTCAAACAAACGTTTATCATGCGTAATCATGATTCCAATCATTTTTTTATTTTGTATTTGTGCTTTAATCATTTCAATAACTTCAGTTGCTCTTTCTGCATCTAAACTTGCTGTGGGCTCATCGGCAAGTATAATTTTAGGCTCATTCATCAATGCTCTCATAATTGCTACACGTTGTTTTTCTCCACCAGATAACATATGTGGAAATACATCTAAACGATGCTCTAACCCAATTTGCTTTAACAGCATTTCTGCTCGTTTATTTGTTTCATCTATAGTCATCCCTGCCTCTCTACCGATTGTAGTTAGTTGTGCTTTCACTTTTAAATACGGTACAAGATGAGAGGATTGAAAAATAAATCCAATTTCATTCAAACGTAATTCTGAAGCTTTTTTATCGCTAGAAAATAACGGTTGATTATTATACAAGATATCACCATTATTTTGTGAAAGTAAACCACCTAAAATAGTGAGTAATGTCGTTTTGCCTGAACCTGATGCACCATTTAATATTACAAATTCTCCATCATTCACTTCAAAATTGATTCCTTTTAATACAGGTGTTTCTGATGGTCCTTTGCCAAAGGTTTTTTTTATATCTTTTACTTGTAAACTCATTATTCTCCACCTCCGATTGCTTCAATAGGATCTACTTTAAATAATTTAATAAATGATAATGCTGCGCCGATAATGGCAACCATAATAAATACCCCAACAACTAATAATAAATTAGAAATTGTCACGTGAAACGGCATTGACACTGGCATAATGAATGATAAACCACTCACGAGTCCGACAGAAATCAACACGCCAATCATTGTAGTAATTAATATTTGGATAACTAATGCGCTTAATAAATGTTTAGTTTTAATACCTATTGCTTTTAAGATACCAATTTCTGGTATTTTTTGGATTGTCATTACATAGAAAAATGCGCTAAGTACAATAGCAGAAATTACAAATAAACTCACTATCATCATATTTAAAGGAGCTTGTTCTGCTTGATAGCTAGGTATTTCACTTGTAATTTCATCTTGTGTAAATACTTTTACGTTGGAAATATTATTTATCTTGTCTTGCTTTTCACTAGATAATTTTTGAACAGGATAAATTGTACTTACTTGATTTTCTTCACTCACATTATCGAATCCCTTTTCACTCATCATAATGACCGAACTATGTGAATGCATAGTATCATTTATAATTCCTGATACTTCTAATTTCTTCCCACCTTTAACTTCTATCAAATCTCCTACATCAATACCATCGGCTGTTAGTTTGTGATTGATAGCCACTTCATTATCTTTATCAGGATAACTACCATCTGTTAATTCAGGCTTTTCATTTTCAACAGTATTTATCATCATGACATCTTCTTCATTGTTATTAATTTTTAATGTCTGTGATGCTAATTTTAATGGATCTTGGTTTATAATATCTTCGATTTCCTGCTTCTGTTCAGATTTAATAATGGATTTCTCTATTTGTGGTTGTTTATTATCTTGTAAAACATATTTTTCAGCTTTCATGTTGTCCAACATTGATATGTTTTCCCTCGCTAAACCTTGTGCTAGTCCACTTATAAATAACACCATAATACCTAGTAATAAAATGATTAACATAATTAAGGTATAACGGAATTTATAATATTTAATCTCTTGCCATGCTAATTTCATTATTTCCCCACTCCTTATCTAAAACTTATACTTAGAGTTTATCTTTCTTATATGAACTCAATATGAACTTATGTTCATTTTTAAATTTTTTGTGATTTGTGAAGTCATTTAGTAATGTATATAATGACATTAAAATATATAAGGAGACATTGCCCATGACAACTTGTCTAATTGTCGATGATGACAAAAAAATATTAGAATATGTTTCAAATTACATCGGTCGTGAAGGCTTCAAAACAATTACTCAAGCAAGTGCAGAAAGTGCTTTGGCTTACCTTGAATCCAATCAAGTAGACATTGCGATTGTAGATATTATGATGGGCGGTATGAGTGGCTTTGACCTTTGTAAAATTCTAAAGGAAGATTTCGATATGCCAGTCATCATGTTAACAGCTCGTGATGCTTTAAGTGACAAAGAACAAGCGTTTTTAACAGGAACAGATGATTATGTCACAAAACCTTTTGAAGTGAAGGAACTTATTTTCAGGATGAGAGCAGTGTTAAAAAGATATAATATTAATGCTAACAATGAAATAACAATTGGTAATGTCATATTAAATCAGTCTTATTTAGAGTTACAATCTGCATCAAGGACTATGAATTTGCCGAATAAAGAGTTTCAATTATTATTTTTACTCGCTTCTCACCCAAGACAAGTCTTTAATCGTGATGATTTAATAGAAAAAATTTGGGGCTATGATTACGAAGGTGACGAACGCACTGTAGATGTTCATATTAAACGTCTTAGAAAAAGACTTGAAAAGTTAGATGCGTCCATCACAATCCATACCGTACGTGGCTTAGGATATAAGGTGGACGATCATGTTTAAATCACTCTATACACGTATTGCGGTATACACTATTATTGTCATGCTTTTTAGTGCTGCAGTCAGCTTTTTATGTACAAATATTATTTATCATAATTTTTTAAAAGAAAATAATGATGCAAAAATTATGCGCACTTTAAAAGATTCTATTGCATATCAAAAGGAATCAAAAATAGATAACCCTGTCCCATTTTTCAAGCATTTAGGTGAAATGAATTACCAAGTGATGACTGTTTCTAACAGCGGAGACCGAAATTACTATGGGGCTGAGTTTAGAAAAGATAATATTAACAATCAAGATGTTCGAAATGTATTAAATGGTAAAGATTATCATGGCATTGAAGACTTACCTTACAATCCAATCATCACTGGTTTTTTTGAAAATACTACTCAAAACACTGTAGGAATCGCATTTAAATCACAAGGAGAAAATTACGCAGTATTTATGAGGCCTGATATAGGTAAAACATTTAGTGAATTTAGAATATTTTTAGCAATATTAATAACATTATTACTGATTATTTCTATTATTTTAGTTATTTCTTCAACTTATACTTTAATTAAACCTATTCAGCAATTAAAAAATGCAACAGAACGCTTAATGCAAGGCAATTTCGAAACTATAATTAAGATGACACGTAAAGATGAATTAGGTACCTTGCAATATCGTTTTGATAAGATGCGTCTTTCATTGAAACAATTAGATGACATGAGACAACACTTTGTTCAAAACGTATCTCATGAAATTAAGACACCTTTAACACATATACATCATTTACTAGATCAGCTGAAATTTGCGAAAAGCACCAAAGAACGAGAACGTTATATTGACGAAATCTATCAGGTCACTACACAACTCAGCGAATTAACCAAAGAACTTTTACTTTTATCAGAAATTGATAATGGTGCACACCTTGAATTTAATGACCATATAAAACTTAATCGACTGCTTAAACAAATAATTCGACATGAACAATTTTCTGCAAATGAAAAAGATTTAATCATTATGTCTGATTTAGTAGAGGTTGAAACCATGGGTAACGAACGCTTATTACATCAAGCCTTTCAAAACCTCATCACTAACGCTATTAAATATTCAAATCAAGGTGGCACGGTTGATATCACTCTACGGCAAGATGTAAACAGTATTACGTGTAACATAATTGACGACGGCCAAGGTATGACAGAAGAAACACAATCACGTTTATTTGAACGTTTTTATAAAGCAAGTAACCACGATAATAGTAATGGGCTCGGTCTTGCTATTGCCAAAGCTATCTTTGAACTACACGAAGGAACAATCACAATTCATAGTATAAAAAATGAAGGGACAACCTTCTCAATCACAATTCCCAATCGTTAAAAACAAAAGCGCACAGTTATTTTCTACAATAGAAGTTAACTGTGCGCTTTTTAAATTATTGCGTAACTCATACATACTAATTAATTTTTAAGTTTTTCGTAATTTCTTTATTTATTTGCATGTAAAGTGCTTCATTATCAGATAATTTTTTTCCGTATGAAGGTACCATTGTTCTTATTTTGTCTTCCCATTGTTTAAATTCATCACCGTAACAACGTTGGAGCATATCTAACATGATATCTACTGCTGTAGATGCTCCTGGAGAAGCGCCTAATAAAGCAGATAATGAACCATCTTCAGACGTTATAACCTCTGTACCGAATTGTAATGTACCCTTACCATTTTCTGTATCTTTAATAACTTGAACACGTTGTCCTGCCACAACAATTTCCCAATCTTCACTTTTAGCATTGGGTACAAATTGTCGTAAATCTTCCATGCGTTCTTCATTAGAAAGTGTAAGTTGAGAAATTAAATACTTTGTTAAATTCATTTCTTTAATTCCTGCTGATAACATCGTAATCAAATTGTTTGGTTTTACAGATTTAATTAAATCCATATTTGAACCTGTTTTCATAAATTTAGGTGAAAAACCAGCAAATGGTCCAAATAATATTGTACGTTTACCATCTATGTAACGCGTATCTAAATGTGGTACTGACATTGGCGGAGCGCCTACTGAGGCTTTACCATATACTTTAGCAAGGTGTTTTGTAGTAATTGATTCATCTTTACACACTAAGAATAATCCACTCACAGGGAATCCACCAATATGCTTAGATTCTTTAATACCTGTTTTTTGTAATAATGGTAAACTTGCGCCACCAGCGCCTATGAATACAAAATCACTTTCAACAATTGTGACTTCGCCTGTTTGTAAATTCTTCACTTTCACTTCCCAAACAGTGTCTTTACGCTGTTTTAAATCTTGTACTTCATGCTCATAATTCAATTCAACTTGCTTTTCAGCTAAGTTTTCAAATAATTTTTTCGTTAAAGCTCCAAAGTTAACATCTGTTCCAGTCTTATCATAACTCATGGCCATAGGAATACTAGATGTACGACCTTCCATCATTAACGGCGCCCACTCAGCTATTTTATCTTTATCATCAGTAATTTCCATATTACTGAATAAAATATTTTTATTTAATCTGTCCACCCGTCTTTTTAAGAAATCCACGTTGCGAACACCTTGAACAAAGCTCATATGAGGAACAGGTTTAATAAACGCTTCAGGTTTAGTAAGTTGTTCTTGTTTGATTAAGTAATTCCAAAATTGTTTTGTAACTTGATATTGTTCGTTAATTTTTATAGCTTTTTTTATGTCTATCGAGCCATCTTTATTTTCTTTTGTATAGTTTAACTCACATAATGCAGAATGGCCTGTACCTGCATTATTCCAACCATTAGAACTTTCTTCTGCTGCAGTAGATAATCTTTCATACATCTTAATCTCTTTCTCTGGTGCGAGTTCTTTTAATAAAGTACCTAATGTTGCGCTCATAATACCGCCACCAATTAAGATGACATCTGTTTTGCTATGTTTTGTACTCATAACAAACACAGTCCCCCTTTTATATATGTTTATAGATACGTTATCTTTATCTATTTTTAAATGTGATAAAGCGTTTTCTATAACTAAAAAATAAAAAACTTATCGTTATTATTAATTAAACGCTAAAATAACGAAATACATCTTCATACTTCTTTAATTATATACGTAATTGTCCCATGAAAAAAGGGCTTTCAGTAATTCTACACAAATTTTGTTAATATGTGTTAACTAGGAGTTTAATAAAAAGTTCATTGATACCAGTTAATACGACATTTAATACTATAGCAAATAACTAAAATAGATTTGACTCCGCTCACCACATCAACATACTTCATTTCGTGATATAATGAATTCTAATTTAAGTTGAAAGATATTTGGAGGTTTTCTGATGAAATCAATTACATTTTTCATGCATAATATTTATGCCATGGGAGGCACTGTTAAGTCTATTTCCCAATTAGCGAATACACTTGTAAACAAGGGTCATAAAGTTGAAATTATTTCTGTATTTAAAGGAGATGTAAAACCTTATTTCGAACTTGACGATTCAATCGTTATAAAGCCTTTAATCGATTATCAGTTACATCCAAAGAATTTCGTTGATTTGCTTTTTAATCGTATTAATAAATATACATCATTTTCTAAAATTAAATCTATTTCTAAACACGAACCAGGTTTAAATCAGTTTTCACGTTATGTAGAGAAAAAAATGATTAAGTCTATCCGTAATATAAATACTGACGTACTTATTGGGACAAGAGCTAGTTTTAATATTTTGATTGCAAAATACGCTTCACATAATATTGAAACCGTCGGAATGGAACATATGAATTTTGATGCACATCCTGAATCGTACCAACAAGAAATTATAAGAGCGTACACTGAATTAGATAAAGTGACTACATTAACCACTGTAGATCAGCAAAATTATCAATCACATATACATACACCTGTTTACGTCGTGCCTAATATATTAAATGAACCTAGACTCAATGCATCAAAAGAGAAGATAATTAGCGCTGCGGGCCGTTTGGAATATGAAAAAGGCTTTGACTTGCTTATCGAAAGTATTAACCGTATCCAAGATGTCGTAAGAAAATTTGATTATAAGATTCATATATACGGAGAAGGGAGAGAACAAGAGACATTACAACAACTTATTAGGCGATTTAATATTTCAGATATCGTATTACTAAAAGGTTCAACACAAAAATTAAATGAAAAATTAGCAAAGAGTGAAATTACTGTTATACCTTCGCGTAATGAAGGATTCGGTATGGTTATTTTAGAAGCAATGAATCAAAGTAATATTGTAGTTAGTTTCAGTGGAAATGCTGGTCCTGATTCTATTATAAAGAATAATATAAATGGTTATTTGATTGACTATGAAGATGTGGATGCATTATCCAATAAACTGCGTAGACTCATCAATCAAGAGTTCAAAGAACAAGTGTTAATAGAAAATGGTTACAACACCGTAGCTACTTATTCACCTGAAGCAATTTACCAGCAATTTTTAAATATGTTAAATGCTCCGTCAAATTTTAATACAATGATATAAATAAAAGCGAAAGTACAACCTAGTATTTAAGTTGTACTTTCGCTTTTTAAGTTAATTCTTAATCAAATAAAGAAATTCAAGATAAAAGTCCAAATACATATAAAAATAAGCATTGCTAAACTATATCTTAGCGTCATCTTTAATAGTTGAGACTCTTTACCAACTTGTTGTACTGATGCAGTAGCAATGGCAATAGATTGTGGTGAAATAAGTTTCGCTGCAACACCACCCACAGTATTGGCAGAAACAAGTAACGCGCCACTCGCACCTATATTATTTGCAACTGCGGCTTGAATTGGTGCAAATAAAGTGTTGTTATTTGTTACTGATCCTGTTAAGAATACCCCAATCCAACCTAAAATTGGTGATAGTAACGGGAAGACTCCACCTGTTTTAGCGATACCTTCACCAATGACATTACTTAAACCAGCATAAGTCATAAGTTTCGAAATAACTAAAATAAAACAAATTGTGATAATCGGTAACCAAAGTTCTTTAAATGCACTTTTAAACAGTCGACCACCATCAGCAAAGCTAACAGTTCTAGACATTAATATCGTAATAATAATCACTAGAAGAATAGACGTTCCTGTTTGTCCGATAATATTTAAAGGAAGACTAATCCCTTTATTTGCCACTTCACTATATGTTCCTGGCAATTTAATATTAAAGACAAACGCTTCTAACAAGCCACCTGGTTCAAATAACGCTTTGAACTTCGGTGCACTCCATATCATCACAAATACCGTCAAAATAAAGAAAGGACTCCACGCGTAAACAATTTCTTTAGCTTTATGTTGCTCAATTTTTTGTGGTTTTTCTTCTTTATTTATTCTAAAGATATGTTTCGGCTGGAATTTTTTAGAAAATAACGCTAACGCTAACATTGCACCTAATGGCGGAATAATATCTGCTAATTCAGGTCCAACGAATAATGTAATAACTGCTTGTAATACAGTATAAGTAATACTTACAATCAAAATAGCTGGTAACGTTTCCTTGATACCTTTAAAACCATCGATAATCCAGATTAGAAGGAATGGCACTGCCATATTCATAATCACTAATGTTAATGTAGACATTTGTGATACTGCCATACCTGAAATATCTGCAGGCAAGCCTAACGTATTGATTACTGTTATAGGTAACCCTATTGCACCAAATGCGCCTGCTGTAGCATTTGCAATTAGACATAACATCGCGGCTTGTAACGGCCCGAAACCTAACTGTGTTAGTAAAAGTGCACAAATTGCAATTGGCACACCAAAGCCAGCAGCACCTTCTAAGAAACCATTAAACGCAAAACCAATAAGTAATAATTGGATACGTTGGTCTTGAGAAATACTCGAGATGCTATCTTGAATTGTTTGGAATTGGCCTGTTTCAGTTGTGACTTTATATAATAAAACTGCCATGATAACAATATAACCTATTGGTATCACGCCTTGGAAAAATCCTTCGACAACTGCACCAGAAGCGATGACTACTGGCAAGTTAAAGCATAATACAGCAATGATTAAGGTAACTACTACAGTCGTAATCGCTGCGTATATACCTTTCATTCTAAATATAGTTAAACATAAAAGAAATAAAATAATAGGAATTGCTGCAATGATGGAGGATACCAAAACATTGTTAAAGGGATTGAAAGTTTCTACAAACATTTGACTCACTACTTCTTTCTATTATTAGTTAGATTTGGTGAAACAACATTGTGATTTATTTCACAATTAAATTATATCATTTTCTGTATTAAATACAATATAATTTTTAAAAATTTCATTATTTTCACTAGCTTAACACTAAGTTAGTAACTTTAAAACCTAACTTAAGTGAGGATTTAACTCAACTGCACTCCATGGTAAAATAATGATTATAATGATTAAGTAGAGGGATATTAATGATAAAACAAATTAAATTAGTTGAGTGGCCAAGTTTAAGTACTCAACTAAAAAAAGCAACCCAAGAAAATTATACACATTTTGTAATAATAAACAACAACGTAAAATTACACCAAAATATGTTAGAAGCAGTTGAATTAAAGCCATGTAATATGGTGGCCGACTATACTGTTAACCAACAATACATAAATGATTGTCGTTATTTTGGCAAATTAAATATCAGTTTTAATGATTGGATAGAAAATATAAATCATTATCCGAATGTTATTTTTCATATAGAAACAGCATTATTTATCTTAGAAAACTTTAACACTCATAATATATTTGATCTAGCTATCATTTCACTTTTACAAGATGATGTTGCTACTGATTGTCATGTTGTATTTGATTTCCAAAAAAACATTGCTTCAAGTAATAAAATATGGAAAGATATTCACAAACTCACACCACTAAATACAACAAAATTTAATTTAAATAAATTAGCCTATAAACATAAACATACGATTCCATTTAAATCTAAAGAGACATTAGCACCTAAACAAATGCGTTTTACTGACAAATGGTTGGACAGTACAAGGTTTAAGATGCCTCACTGGTTATTCAATATGTTTCAGCGTAAATTAGTCAAAAAACACCGTGAGTGTAGCTATATATATGAAAAAGATTCTTCAAAAATTAAAGACCATATTGTATTTTTAGGTTTTGATTATGGTTTTAGAGGTAATTCTCGCTATTTGTTTAACCATTTTGCGAAACATTTTTCCAAACTATCAATATATTTTATAACTGAAGATGTAAATGGCCCAAATTTTATAAAGCCAAATGATCCCAAAGCTAAAGAGCTTATTGAAAGTGCTAGCGTAGTTATATTAGAAAGCTATATTCCAGATAACCTCAAACCAAACGGCACTATAATTCAACTTTGGCATGGAACGCCTATTAAAAAACTATTTTTAGATAGTCATGAGCCAACACAAAATTTAAACATTTATAATTATCGTGCTCGTAAATATAACAAATGGCTACAACAAGATTATTTAGTATGTGATTGTGAAGCTATCATTGAATTTTTCAAATCTGCATTTCCACAACAACAAACACATATATTAAACTGTGGCTATCCAAGAGTGAGATACCTATTAGATAAACAGAGAGACCATCATTATATTTCATTTATTAAACATGAATTGAAGTTAGATCCTGCTAAAGAGACCTTACTCTACGCACCGACTTGGAAATCTGAACAAGATGATTCAGACTTGTTACCCATAAGTGATGGATTACTTAATAAATATAATGTTATTTTCAAAGGACATATTGAAGAAAAATCTACATACTTCCCTGAAAATGCAATTCTTGCACCAAACCATATAGAAGTCCAAGACTTATTACTCGTTTCAGACATTGTACTGACGGACTATTCTTCAATCATTTTTGATGCGCTAACAATTAATAAAGTAGTCTGTCAATATACACCAAACCATGAAAAATATGTATCTGAACGTGGTGTATACGACGAAGTTATGCATTCATTATCTACCGTTAGATATAGCGATGCTAAAGCGCTATTGAATGATTTAATTAGTCATCAAATGACAGATATTCATTCAAATCCTTTCATTAACAGTCATAACCATGCTTTTGAAACTGTATCTCATATTATTCAAAAACATATTAAATTAAACAAATAATATAATCGTTCTGTAATCAACGTAAAAAACTGGGAAACTCATCGTAATGATTGAGGTTTCCCAGTTTTATGTTTTTATAATTTTGTACATCAACCGTCACTTTCATCAATAAACTACTAAATTATTGATGATAAGCTGGATCCACTACTCTTACCGTACCTTGTTGATCTACTGTGGCAATTGAATAAGTGCCTGGTTCAGCTTGGTTTTGGAAACTAAAGATATAACTATAGTTTCCTTCACTGCCTTCAATGGCATAATCGTTATAAGGGTTAGATTGACCGTTAATTGAATTAACTTCTGCTGTAGCATTGTCTAATGAATTTTGGAAATTTGGTAAATTTTGTAATGCTGCTTGCTTATCAACATTTCCTGATGAGATATTTTGCGCTACTGGTACTGCATTTTGTCCTTGGTATGGTGGTACATATTCAGATGCACCTGTATTTGAAGCGCCATTATTTCCGTTTGCATTACTTGTTGCATT
>Ga0079226_10002306_pt1 | contig 14704 bp, 11 predicted proteins | sample Poulit2014_FD_76345 | JGI IMG/M metagenome (GOLD analysis project Ga0079226, IMG submission 76345) | Agricultural soil microbial communities from Georgia to study Nitrogen management - Poultry litter 2014 | ecosystem: Environmental > Terrestrial > Soil > Agricultural land | place: USA: Georgia... | reverse complement strand
TAAAGGAGCGGTACTTGGCAAAGTTCTGGCATGGACCTTTGTGGCCTTTGTAGGCGTGGGGGCCACAGCCGGCTTGATGAATTTATTTGCACCACCTTCAACCGCAGAACAGGTAGTGCAAGTCGGACAAACCCCAGAAGAGCAACAAGCCGCAGAATATGCCAGAGGCTTTGTGGGCGCATGGTTACGCGCAACGAATGACGACGATAGCGAAATAGCGCGATACATGCAGATAGAACGTGGTGATATCACTGCCGCAGACGCCACAGAATACCGAGAACTTGCCGTGGCATCGTCTCAGACCGCAGAAAACGGGGTCTCTACGATCATTGTTTCCGCTGAAGTGCTCCACATTCTCGAAGCGGACGCTTCTGACGATGAAGACGAGTCCCAGGAAATCTGGCAACCAGCTTGGTATCAAGTCAACGTCTACCAACAAGACGGTAATTTTGTTCCGTTAGGGTGGCCGGCGCCAGTCCCTGCCCCTGAAACTGGTGGCGCTCCTCGCTTGTCCTACTCTTACAATGCACCCGAGGAGATCACCGAGACAGTCACAGACTTTTTCGACGCCTATGCGCTCGGCGATGGTGAAGTTACTCGACTAACGCACCCAGACTCCACCATTCAGCCACTTGAACCTCCGCAGTATGCCTATGCAGAAGTTGTGGACGTGACCACCGATGAAGATCACCGCAACAGTATTCCTAGCGATGAAACCACCACGCGGGCATACGTGCAGTTGCTCTTAGGTGAAGACCCGGAGGCGGCTCGTGCGGCCACTTACGCGCTGACGCTAGAGACTCGCGGCGGTCGATGGGAGGTGCGGACCTTAGACCCCGCACCAATACTCAATGCCGACCAGATCACTGTTGAAGTCGAGGAGGCCCCAACGCCACAGGCTTCTAGCAGTGAGTCAGAGTCATCAGATTCTTCTACTGAATAACCATCCTTTGCACACCGAACCATTAGAAAGAACAGGACCAAAACCAATGGAATTCGCAGAACTGATTGTTACTGGTGCCGGCGCACTCGACTGGATAGGTGACTTCCTTACAGACGTAGATGGGCTAGTGAAAGCGACACTAGCAATCGTAGGAGTCGTCGTAGCCGTGCTGATTATCGTCAAAAACCCATCAATAGGACGCACTATTACCGGCCTTGTTGTGGGTGGCTTTATTTGGGGGCTGCCATATCTGATCCCACTTGTGGGCGATATGATCCGCAGTGACGTTTCATCCGCACCAGTCACCGTGCAAGAAGCTCTGGTGCCAGACATGGCACCGTCTTCTCAGCTTGATACCTCAAAATAATTCCTCATCCGTGACGTAAGGGTGATTCGCAATGTCAGATAGCCAACGCCAAGACAATCGCATCGTGGGTAGGTTTTATACTTCGGCGCGTCGTTTTCAGCAAAGGCTTGGGGCGTTGCCCGATGGGTCCAAAATCCCAGGCGGTCCGTATACCTACACCCAAATCGGGGTGATGGCTGGGGTACTGATTCTGGGCTGGGCCACTATGGGGGTATGGGGGTCAGGCCCACCTTTGGGCAATTTCATCATGCTGGTGATCGTTGCTTACGGCGTAGGCCTTCTTATTGGTCGAATGCCTAAGAGCCGCAGAAATATCCTCGGGTTAGCGAGCAGCAGCTTAGCGCTTTTGAGTCACCCAGGAGCGGGTGGGCGGTACAAGGGGCGTCCGTTTCGACTGTCCAGAAAAGCCCAAAAAATCCAGCGCGAACAGAAAAATGCCACCAAGAAGCGCCAGGCGAATCACCCTGCAAGCACATCTGACCCTCTACAGGGCAACTTGTCCCCTGAAACGGTAACGCCAGCAGGTTATGGATCAAGCCTCGATCGCTTACTGGCACAGCACGGATTACTAGAGACTGAAGGGAAACATTGAGCCATGGTAGAAACCACCCGTCAACCCATACGGTGGGTCCGCGACAATATCGCGGTCACCCGTTCTGGACTTCCCTTTGGTGTCTGGTTTATTTCAGGTCAGCCCTACAGTATGGCCCCCGACCCAGATAAACACGAGTTGCGCGCTGCACATCAAGACCTATATCAGGCAATCACTGGCGAGTATAAAATCTTGGGGCTCGTCGCCACCACACCACCTGAAAAAGTCATTGAAAAAATGCTAGAAGATGTGGATGAACCCTCAAAAGAATGGCTTGAAGAATGCGACCTCACCCATGAAGCACTCTCCATGCTGCCCGCAGGGGAACGCGCTTATTTCTTGATAGCTCCCCTTAACTCACTCAACCCTTCAATATTCTTTGACCGTCTCCGCCACCAAGCAGAAACGACAATCACCACCGCGCTAGGACTACCCACAAAACCACCAAGTGCTGAAACCCTCAGACAGTGGCAAAACCGCGCAAAAATCATCGAAGACAAAATACCGAAGATTTTCAAAGCTCAGCGGGCCGGGATTCTAGCGATCCGATGGATTACCGACCACCTGGTTTCACGCGGGTCTGAAGCTTCAAACGCCTTTGACTTCAAAAGCATCCAAGACACCCATCAATGGATCAATGCCTCCGCCTGTTTAGCAGAACCCGCTTTAGACGAGGGCAATATGGAAGAAATTGCTCTCGACAAAACAGCCAAAGCCAAACTCTTCAAACGCCGGTACGTTAAAGTCTCCCACTACAACACCGCACCAAGCTTCCAACAGTTCGGCTGTCTAGCAATGACGCCACAATCCGGGTTTGTCTTTCCTGGCAGTGAATTTATCAACCACGCCGCAGGATTGGCTGAAGACATTGACTTCTGCATCAACATCAAAGCCACAACCGCAGCCCAAGCAAAGCAACGCAACGCTAAATCAGAACGCAACCTCAAAGACCAATACGAGCAGCACACCGGCGATCAAGGTATCACTGGCGGCCACTCCGAACTTGATAAAAGTGCACTGGCCCTACGGGACTACGTGACCGCACTCAATGCAACCGACCGCGAAGTAGAAATTGAAGCCAGCATCATTTTTGCCGCCTCGGGACCAACCGCAGAGCACGCGGAACAAAACATGAAAGCACTAACGGATTTCTACGAATCAGAAGAATGGCTAATTGATATCCCGTTTGGAGGCCAAGAAAAACTGTTCTGGGACTTCTGGCCCGGCGCAACCCCAACCTCCATTTCAGCAGAGTACACCCAAGTCACAACAGGCCACGACTTTTCCATGGGCATTCCTTTTACCAACGACTCCTTAGGTATGGAAAAGGGCTTCCGCATAGGCATCAACATCACGACAGGACGTCACTCGCCGGTACTGATGGACCTGGCCGGATTAGCAGAAAACGATGTCTCGGGGTCCTTCGCCGTAGTCGGAGAGCTAGGGTCCGGGAAATCGGTCGCTCTGAAAACTATTGCCTCCCACACTCTAGATCGCGGCGCTCGCCTCGTAGCAGTAGACCACTCAGACAACCAAGAATGGGCCGCCCTCGCCCGAACACTGACCACCGCCAATGTTATTGACTTCCTGGAGCCAAACCAGTCCCTAGACCCCCTTCGCATCTGGGACACTCCCGCAAAGAAAAAACGCCACACCCTCGCACTTATCACCATGATGCTCGGAGTCTCTTCAGAAGATAGAACCTTTGCATTACTACACCGCGAACTTGAACGGCTTTTCAACGAAGAACACGGCATCAGCAATCTGGCTGAACTAACAGACCATTTCAAACACGGCACCTTCCAGCCCAGAGACGTCGATACGGCCGGCGACCTAGCTGACCAACTCGATATCTTTGCAACACTCGATTTTGCCCAAACCTTCTTCGACCCAGACCTACCCGTAGTAGATCTTTCATACCAAGCCACCGTATTTTGCACTCATGGCATGGAACTCCCCAACGAACAAGAACTCTACGGAAGCGCTCGCGGCCTGGCCTTAGCGAAAAAAATGGGGCGCGCAGCCTATGCATACCTTGCCGAAGTAGGTTCCCACATCATGTATGAAGACGACTCCCAAGAGGTCTTGTTCCTGGTAGATGAAGCGCACCACATGACCAGCTCACCCGAAGGTGCAGCCACGATCAAAAAGGCACTGAAAACAGGGCGCAAGCACAAATCAGCTGTCGGACTGGGTACTCACTCGGCCGACGAGTTAGGGGATGAAGACCTCCGTGGCCTGATTCCTCAACGATTTGTGTACCGCACACGTGATGAGACTATGGCGAAGAAAAACCTACGCTGGCTCGACTCCACCTATGCCACCCCTGAGTACGTGGAAATGCTAACAAAACACACTGCGCCAATGGATTCAGTGGGTGTAGTGCCCATGCACCGACGCGGTGAATGCTTTTATCGAGACCCATTCAACAGAATCGGCAAAATCAAATTTGAGATTCCTCAAAACCCAGCCCGCCAAAAGACTGTGTTAACCTCCCCGCCGAAGAAAATACGACCGGAGGAAGACGCACCGCAAGAAAAGGCTGCCGTATGAAACTCATGCTGACACAAACAGCCCCTACACCAGGTGAAGTACTCCGCGGAATAGCCGCATGGCTCAAAGTCCATCCCAAAACCCGCTATCTTGTCCTCTTCGTTACTACCTGCACCATCTGCTATCTCTTCTTGAATGATGTGGCCTGGGCAAGCACCGAAGACAAAATATCAGCCCGAACCTTTGGCCTACCTCTAGAAGGCATCACAGATTCCTCTGGTGTCCCCATCTGGCGTTACCAAGACATACCCATGGACCCCGGCAACGGGCCAGCGTATCTAGAGCGTAAGGTCCGAAAAGCCCTTGCCAGTCTCGCATGGGCTGTGTACTCAGGAATCCTCATATTTGTCATTGGACTCGTTGAGTGGATCGTCAGCTTTGAATGGCTCGCATGGATTGCAGCACCGTTTGAACTCATTGCTACCGGAGTCAGTGGCGTCCTTGAAGCTTGGATGCTCATCCCACTCGGTGTCCTGGTCAGTTCCGTGTGGATCGCGGTTGGATATCTGCGGGGTCGCACAGGGGCAGCAACCATTGAATTTCTTATGGTCGCTCTTGTGTTTGGGGTCATCACTAGCCCAATTGTGGACCCGTTGTCGTGGATGAGTGGTAGTGGATCAGACACAGCCTCAGAAAATGGTCTCATCCAACGAGCCGCAGACGTTGGTGCTGAAGCTGGAGCAATGACGGTGAATCAAGACGAAGAAGCAGAAAGCCTCACCTTATCTGGGGTCATCATTGACGTGGGCCTTCGTGATCCCATGCTGAGCATGGCGTTCGGGTCCTCACTAAACGGCGATTGCGCGGAGGAATGGAATCAATCTGCCCTTGATTTCGAGCTAGAGGCAGAAGACATTCGCAAAGAAGTCATCAAATGCTCTGATGCTGTAGCCGACGCCAACCAAACCGATTCCTACGTTTGGGTGACGCAATTCGGCATGACAATCCCAACAGGACTCGGCGTAATTGGCTTACTAGCCGTCTTCATTGGCTTTCTAGCATGGCAAGTCTGGCAGGCCATGTGGAACGCCATAAAAACCATCATTCAAGCGTTTGTCGCCCTATATCCCGGCAACTCACGCACCAACTGGTTGATGAGCATGTTTAATGTGCTGGCATCGATAGTCCTCATTGGCATATACGTCTTTGCGCTAGTGATCTACGTATGGCTTATTGGGGAGGTTATGAACCGGGTGCCCGCGGTATACGTCACCATTGGGTCAGCGATTTTAGGGATCATCATCATCATTGCTGCATTGTCCTTTTGGAAAATGAAACGAGCTGGAAAAAATCTTTCCAAGTCCCTCGCGGAGAAATTCGGCAGAACAGGACTTTCCAAAGATGCCACCCCGAGACCACCTTCAAACTTTGGGTCCACGGTAAAAAATGCCGCCAAAACGGGTGCCAACCTGTACCACAAATCCCGTATGTTGCGTGCAGCTAAAACCGGGGCAACGGTCGCGGCAGCAGTGGGGACCGCAGGCGCAGGAGCAGCAGCAGCAAAAGCCGGCACCGCAATGGCCTCAAAAGCAGCACTGCAAGCCGGCACAGCAGCCGCCGGAGCACAAACCCCAACAGCCACTCACGGCACCACTGCCGACCACCAGCCCCAACGGGAACTTCCCGCTGGACCTGCCCCTGAGACCCAACAAGCCCAGGCCCTACCATCACCCGAGGGACCCAACGACTCAGCAAACACGAGGGCATTGCCCCCTCATACACAGGGACAAGTCACCTTGCATAATGATCCGACAGCCCACACTCTGCACGCACCCGCAGCGACGGTCCCCAGCGCAGAGAACACCCCACCAGAACCGACTCAACAACAAAGAGTCAACAACATCCCTGAGGGCAACTACGGCAATAGCTGGGTCCACAAAAACGGTCAGGTCCACAGTCCCATGACCATCCGCCCAGACGGAACCCCCGTCAAAAACATTCCCAACGACCACAAGATCAACAAAGCATTTGTCGAAGGCGACTCCTGGGTGACCTCAACAAACGTCAAAGACCTCAACCCAGCACAAACCATGTCCACACCAACCCCCATGCGCGCTCGCGGCATGGGTGAAGCACCGCAACAAGGAGGCAATTAATAATGGCGTCGCATGACCCTTACAGCACAGGTCGCCCACCATTATTCAAAACCGCTTTTACGGTCGTACTTCTTGGAGCGATAACGTGGGCTATTGCTGAAATACTGGGCGCTTCTGCTCTAGTGATTGTGAGCCTTGTGGTGCTTGCCGTCCTATGCTTTTTAGGGGCGTTGCTATGGACGTACCGACGTTGGCAAATGCACACGGAAACACCGGCGCTGTTACGGAAGAACTTAGCAAGTGTTCTGCGAACGGACCTCCCGCCAAAGACCCTTACCGTGTCAGGTCATAGTTACGGGACGCTATTGCAACCAGGACCACCAAAACGGATTCGGATACACCAGCCTGGTATGCCACCTATTGAAGGTGAACTCTCCCAACGAGTCCTCAACGTCGCAGGAGAAATCTGCCAGAACCGTTATGTCGTGGACCAGAAAAAATCGGTCCCAGGGAAACGTATCGTGCTGCGTCAAAGACCCCAGGACAAGTCGGTCCTATTGACACCTGAACAGCAAGTAGAACAGGGGATCGCAAAGGCTGTAGCTGAGATATTCCCGAAACATAATCCTAAAGTCGCCTATGAATGGGATAAGGATACTGACGAACCGTATTTACTGTCTGTGAGCATCACAGAAGTAAATGGCATGGAGTTGGCGCTTTCAGGCAAGCGCCGACAAATCCTCACCAAACTCCGCACGCGCTTACCCAGGGGAAACTTTGTTGCAGATGTGGACCCCAACGCGGACGCAATTTACTTCAACCGTTCTCGACCCTTACCAAATGTGGTGGTGCCACCCGCAGAACACGCCCCACTTTTGACTAACCACCAAGCCTATAAAGAGTTCTTTGTCCCTCTCGGGATCGGAGACAACGACTACCAGGCAATATGGCACCCTCAAAAAGACGCACACCTGTTGATTATCGGTGGGACTGGTGGCGGGAAAACCATTGCAGAACACGGCGTCATTCAACGCCTGGCACAAGCAGGGTGGAGGACCTGGCTTGTCGATGGGAAGCGTATCGAATTCATTGGATATCGAGACTGGGAAAACGTCGAACTACTCGCCCAACGAGTCGATCATCAAATACGAGTCCTAAAACAAGCCCACGCCACCATGGAAGCGCGTTATGACCTGATCGAGCGTGGCAAAGTTCGCATCGAAGACCTGGACCCTGTAGCAGTCGTCATTGACGAACTGACGTCCTTGCTTATGGCAGTAAAGCGCCGCTATCAAGAGACCAAAACCAAAGGCATGCCCACAAAAGACCCTGTACTTGATTGGGTTGCCGATATTGCACGACTAGGACGCTCTTCTAAAATGCACCTCGTGCTGGGGCTACGACGCCCAGACGCCTCCATTATGGGCGGTGAAATGCGAGACAACTTCGGCGGACGTATCAGCCTCGGAAAGCTGCAATCCAAAGAAGCCTCCATGATGATGTGGGACGACCCAGCCATAGGCGTCAGCGTCCCAAACATCAAAGGTCGAGGAGTCTCCTACATCAACGGCCAACTAGGAATGCTCCAAGGCACCTTTACCGCCAACCCCGACCCAAATCACGACGACTACCACCCTGGCATGGTCGAAATGATGCGACCAAAAGACCAGATCTACACCCGCAAAACCATCGCAGACCCAGAACCAACTGGTGACGAAGAAGAAATCACCTGGAACGACATCATCACCGCAGACATTCTCGCAAAAGATGGAACCCCCACCGAATTCGATCCAGTCTCTAGCGAAGAATCAAAAGCCATGCGCCAAAACCATGCAAGCGCCGAAGCATCAGAAAACACCTATCGCTTACAAGCCGCTTCCACCTTCGATGAGGCCCTGAGCTACTTCCCCTACGACCCGCTCAGCAAAATCACCTACGGCAAACAGATAGCCATAAAACTCTCCAAAACGGCCCACGAGCTACAACCACAAGGGCCACCCAGCCAGCCCACCGCAGAACCCCAACAACTCACCCAACTGCCAACCCCCTCAATAGCAGAAGGCACAAAAACCGAACTCAGATACATAGAGCCAGGACAAAACATTGTCGTAGACGAAATAGGCGACGAAGAAATTACCGTCTCAACCTGTGAAGCCGACCCCCAAGACCCAAACACCTACTACCTATCAGGCTGGACCACGGACGGCGAAGCAATCCACACAGAACTCCCCGCAGACACCATCGTAGAAGCCTACGAAATGGAACACGCCTAGAAAGGAACGACCATGCTAAACGAAGAAGACCGGGACCTCTACGCCCTCATATTTACCGGACCCTTTATCTTATTAGGCATCTTCGGAAGCGTCCTAGCAGGCGCAAGCGGCTGGATCATAACCAAGGGACACGTCGCAACATCATGGCTCATCCAACACAATATCCTGGTGCCCGCAGACCAAGCCGCAATCCCCATCCTCGACGCCGGCCTAGACCTACCCCGATGCGTACTACTTGCAGCAATCCTCATCCTCATGCTGTGGGGAATGATCGCAAGCGCTCGCAGGCACCGTGCTCGAAAAGCATAAGCAGGAAGGAAGCTCTATGTGTAAGCCTCAAACACAAGGTGGATATCGGTGCCCAGACCATGACCGTTTGCGGAAGCTCACGAGTGACGACTTAGTGGCACGAGGGGATGGCACTACACCTCAAATATCGTGGCAGCAGAACGATCTAAGAAGCTTCTGGGTCAAAGAAGCAGAATATCGAACCGATCAATGCGCGGCGATCTTGAAGTTGGAATCCATTAAGGCCTTTGAACCGTCAATAACCGCAGAGGTAAGACAAATTGCGGCACAGGTGGACGGGGAGTGTGTAAACCTGCACGAGCGACTTCGGTCTCCGCGCTCTGTGGCACTAGAGATTAGCGACGTACGCAACGAGGCCGCTAAGCATGGCATCAAGATTAGTTCCGCTGAGGTAGCCGAACAGATCAAAGATATCGTTCGATATTTTATCGTTCGCAACGATCACGCTGGCGTGAAAGAAGCAGCCGTTGGAGTAGTTGAAGGGCTGCAAACGAAAGGGTGGGAGGTGGAGGAAATCTCCCATTCCTACGTGCAAAATTCACCCGATAAGCATCTGAAGCTCGTGGGCAAAACCCCGTCAAATATTCGAGTCGATATCCACGTTACTTCGGCTCTATCGATCCAAGCCGAGGACGAGGTGAGTGCTCTTGACGAAGTGTATAAGACTCGCAGCGTAGCCATAGAAGATCGCAAAGTGGCACGAGAGATTCGGTTGGAACATTTTCAGCAGATACCTACACCACAAGGATTAGAAAACATCGTTGCGATGGGTCGAAAAGACATTGGAAGAGTGCCGGTAAGAGCACTTCCTGGTGTGAGGATATCTTGATATAGTTGATTGAGAGTACAAGGAAGTAGAGGGTCTAGTTGCGGTACTTTTGGAGTACTTTTCGTCTGGCGTGGCTGAGCGAGCCTGAAGGCTTTGCAGTCCATGTGCTCGACGAAAAAACCGAAAGAATTTATACCTACTCACAAGAGCTGAAAACCTGGCACTTAGATCTTTCTGCCATGGATTATTTCTTTTTCCCTGAGCTACAAGAACACGAAACCTTGTTTACGGAGATACAGCGGGAAGCTGTCTATGCTGCTTTGCCAAAAGTTGCCCGAATGGACCGTAGAGATGATGTGCAACGAAGAGTCAGCAATTTCTATAGGGCACAAATCCGTAAATCTGGACAAGTGCTCACCGCTGCTGAAATTGGCTTATTGACCAAGCCTCTGAAGCAACGTACTACGACCATGCCGCTTCTCAAAGAGCTGTTAGAAACCAGAAGTCAGCACAAGCGCTGGACCGCACTGTATTTGTACGAAGAAGACGGACCCGCGCGACGCAAAGCCATTAGCGCCATACGTCAAAATGCACGCCTAAATATCAGCACTAAAGGACAGCCTTTAGAAGCTCAGCATCGCCAAAAAAGGTTTCATATCGACGGATTACAGCAGACGCATATAGCGGTCGAAGTGAAGTATGTTCCTGCCGCTACTCAGGGCATCGAAGAACGGAGGGCAGGCCGTGAGTGACGAAGCTACCGCGCAGAACACGACGAAGAAAATCCTCGTCGTCGTGACATTGATAGCACTCAGTGCAATCGCTGGTCTAATCGCCTTCATCGTTGTTATCGGTATGTTTCTCGGCGGTGGCTCCGAGGGAAATACCACGGCTGGCGCTGCATGTACCCCTGGGGACGCAAATACTGCGGGTGCAGTGATGCCCCCAGAATATGAAGATTTCATTGTGGCTGCTGCAAGCGAGTCACGGTTTAGCCCTGCCGTCATCGCCGCGCAGCTTGAACATGAATCCGGCTTTAACCCGCAAGCACAATCCCCAGCAGGGGCAAAGGGGATCGCACAATTTATGGGGCCAGCGTGGGAAACGTTTGGCAATGGAGGCGATATCTGGGACCCGGAAGATGCTATAGCTGCCCAAGGTCGATATATGGCCTATCTGCGCGACTTCATGGACGACCATGCCCGAGACGAAGAACATCTCTTAGAACTCGTCCTCGCAGGCTACAACGCAGGCCAAGGAGCTGTCAGAAAGTTTGGCTACGACCTGGATCGAATGTTTCAAAGTGGCGGTTACCGTTCAGAAACCAAGCCATATGTAGAAAACATCAAAGCTGCCGCTGCCGGTGACTACACGTCCGATTGTGAGCACGGTGGGGGAGCCGTCCCCGAGGGCGACATAGTAGAAGCATCAATGCATCTGGCATGGGACAAACAAGTAAAACTCCCATTTAGCGGAGCCAGCAATCACGGCAGAGAAGCTGCCAAGCCTGAGTTCGTCGAAGCCTCCACAGCAATCAATAACTATATCCATACCGCCTACTTCACCGACTGCGGCGTATTTGTTGCGACAGCGGTCATTTTAAGTGGAGTCGATCCCGACTTCCCTGTACGTGGTACCAGCGTTCAACTGAACTACTTACAAAACAGCAGTAAATACGACGTCTTCATCCCAAGTAACGAAGGTGAACTGCAAGCAGGGGACATACTTATCGTGCCCGGTCACATCTACATTTACACCGGAGAACGACATGAAGGCATCGACGGGAGAGCGCAAGGTGCCTCGCTGTATACCAGGCCACCATCGGGGCATCACTTCTACTTATCTGACAGTCGAGGCGCGTACTTCGCAGCGCGCTATGTCGAAGGATGAGCCAGGCCGTCGATGTTCCGACCTGATAGAGGGGACAAGACAATGAAACGACTCAGTAGGACAGGGATAGTCATCACGTTGCTAGTCGTGGTGGCTATTGTCGTGTTCGTCGTCATTCAGGCCCGGCCAGCTAGTGCCCAAGACACTGAACTCACTTTTGAAACCTCACCGTTAGAAGTGCAAGTCACTGTGGATGGGGAACAATACGGTACGGTCTCTTCGGGTGAAACTATCACTGCCCCACTTGGCGACCAGGCCGAACTAGAAGTTGCTCGTGAGGGATTTAGAACGTATAGCACAACCGTTGAAGTCACCCCCGGTGCGCCCCATACGATCACCGCAGAACTGCCCCCCGAGTCCAAGGAAGCACAAGCAATACTAAACGAGGAACGCCAAGGGTCACTAGAAAACCAGGCCACCGAACAATACCTTGAAGACGCAGCACGCGCCTACGACGAGTATCCGATCCTCGAACAACTACCCAAACACGCATCCCTGTATAGCGCCTACCAAGGATTAGCGGAAACTTCTGGGTACGAATTTGCGATCCATCTTTATCTCTACAAAGGTCACGAGTCCCAGGGCAGACAAGCCTTCCAGGACTGGCTCGAAGACCAGGACTATCACCTCGAAGACTACGAAGTAGTGGAACATATTGAAAACGAGGAGCCACCTTCAGCAACCCTGGAAGAACCAAGCTGGGATGAACTCACACAACTACAGCCCTCAGATATCGAGATACCCAACGAAGCATCCGGTGAAGGGTTATCCGCAGAAGAGGTCGCTGTATTGTTCGCTGAAATTGCCACGACCTGGGACGCTGCCGAAGACGTTCACTCGACAGACGGCCTACAACGTGCAACGAGCCTCATGACAGACGAAGCCGCCGAGACTGTCTTCACTCCAAAAAACCCCGCAACTAGCCCAACTTGGCGAGAAGCTGCACTGCATGAGGCACGATCAACCCCTTGGATCACCCATTACGAAGAAACCCAAAAAGACGACGAAACCCAAGTGGAGCTAGACATATGTTGGGCCTGGGTCACAGCCGAAGATACCGTGCTCATCGATGGACCCAGAACAATTGAAGCCAGCGTGATCAAAAGCGGCAAAGGGCATCACATTAGTACGTTCTACTATCAAGACCCAGACCCGTTTGTCGATAACTCCAACAGCACTTGCCAACCCAAAGACGCCCCACCAGCCCCATAGGCGAAAGGACCGTATGAAACACGCACCAGTGATCGTAGGCATCACAGCCACAATGCTCCTGACCGCATGTGGAGGACAAGCACAAGACAACGCCTGGTTTGAAGAAAACTGTCCCGTACAAATCTCAGATGTACGTGAACACTTTGAACAGGGAGGCCCCACCGGGAAAGTCGTCACCACCGCCATGACCCAAGGGCCAATGAACCCACCAGCAGGCTTAGATGACAGCCAACACGCCAGAATCGGCCTCTACACCAATGACGAACCATCCGGGTCAATGGAACTAGAACGCGAAATCAACGCAGACGATATGTTCTGCCTAGAACTCGGCATAAAAGACGCAGAACGACGACTCACCGTCGATACCAGACAACACGAAATCGAAGGCGACCTACACGGCGACGTGTACGAAGCTGACTTCACGCTACTGCGCTCGCCAGAATACCCCGAGGGGATATGGGTCGGCTTGCCAGCAAGTGACCTACCAAGAGGCATAGAAATCACTGAAAACATGCCAGAACGATGCGAACTGCAATGGTGGCCAACGGAAGACATCGATTACGGCAACGCCGCAAAGGCACCGCAAGATATAGCCGGATTAATCAGCACCCAAGAAGACTGCTTAGCAATCGAAACTATTTTTTAGGGCCACTTATATGTCGCGCCGTCATACCAACTCATCATTGAGCCTCGCTTGAGAATATTGACTCAAACTTTGAATCCAATTCTCGGAGATATCATTTGCCTTCTTTGTTGAGTGTCTGCCTTTTTTCAATGCCGTGAATAATTCTGTTTGCAACAATTGTCTTTCCGGGTGCTTTGTCACCCAGCATCAATTTCACGGCCTAGAGGAATTTGGATATTTCATTTTGGAGACTCCATGACAATTCGCAATGCCTGAGATGAAGCCACGAGTCACGCCTAAACAGGATGGATAATCTACTTATCAAGCTACCGAGGTGGGCCTGACAACTGCCGACCGGCGGTCATCCAACTAATGGACAAGTCTTATACAAGATACCAAGGTTATGAAACGGGTAAGCCGCATCAGTCAACAGAAACGGCCAGTACCCATCCTGTCAGCCAGCCCCAGACCAGCCACTTCTAGACTCACAGGTAACGGGGTCATAATCCTGCTTAAAAGGTAGAGATGGATGACAACCCTCGGTAGGAGAATCTGCGGGTTCAAATGGCACCAACGCGCGTTATTTGCTCTCCCCGGAGCCCTCAGGGGCTCTCGTTTCAACGCGCAGTATCTTTCGGATACCTTCGTGCATTTGAGGCAATGATCGAAACCCACGTGGACATGGTGAGAGGCAGCCTCAGAGTTTTTAAAAATTATAAGTAGTGTGGTTGACATTACATTTACCGATACGATACGTTCAGTACATAATAGCCAGCCTATGAAGGAAAAGGACACGGATATGAACAAGCTGCTAGCGCACGTTGCGCACATCTAAATCTACGCGACCGATATGGATGCATCGGTCAAATACTATGAAGAAGAGGTAGGCCTGCGCGTTACTCGTCGCGAGAACGACAAGGTGTACCTGCGCTGGTGGGGCGACTACTACGAGTACAGTGTCATCCTCAAACCAGGTGACCAGCCCGGATTATCCCTCATGGCATGGAGAACAAGCTCTCAGGAGGCTCTCGAAGAGGCTGCTCGGAGAATTGACGCGACCGAATACAAGGGTGAATGGCGCGAGCCGCAAGCCGGAATCGGTCGTTCTTACATCTTCACCGGACCCCATGGGCAC